>PR_CR_10_Liq_2_inCRDRAFT_1000377_pt1 | contig 12601 bp, 17 predicted proteins | sample PRCRCaboRojoPR_FD_10245 | JGI IMG/M metagenome (IMG submission 10245) | reverse complement strand
TAAAACTGATGCAGACACGTTCTTCAAACCCATAACTCGCGAACAGGGAGTCACGCAGCGTGGACGATTCACACTTGCCCAAGAGTTTGCAGGGTCTCGCATTGCCCGTCATTGCATCGCCGATGTTTACCGTGAGCTACCCTGAGTTGGTGCTCGCGCAATGCAAAGCGGGCATTGTGGGGTCGTTTCCGGCGCTAAACGCCCGGCCCGCCGAGCTACTCGAGACTTGGCTTACCGACATGAACCGTGAGCTCTCACAATTCAAGGCCGAGCACCCAGACAAGCCCGTGGGGCCGATCGCGGTGAATCAAATTGTGCATGATTCCAACGTTCGTTTGATGCAGGATGTCGAGACTTGCGTCAAGCATCAGGTGCCCATCATGATCACGTCGTTGCGTGCGCCGGTGCCTGAAATCATCGATGCGGTTCATGCCTATGGAGGCATTGTGCTGCACGATGTCATCAACATGCGCCATGCGGCCAAGGCACTCGATGCCGGTGTTGATGGGCTGATTGTGGTGGCTGCCGGCGCGGGCGGCCATGCCGGCGCGCAGTCGCCATTTGCATTGGTCGGTGAGCTGCGCCGCCGCTATGACGGGCCTATTATCTTGTCTGGTGCCATTAGCACGGGCGCGGCAGTTCTAGCGGCTCAGGCCATGGGTGCTGACCTCGCCTACATGGGGACGCGGTTTATTGCGAGTCGTCAAGCCCATGCCGTCGATGACTATAAGCAGGCCATCGTGCGCGCGAGTGCATCAGACATCATCTACACCGACCTTTTTACCGGGGTGCGAGGCAACTACATCCGCGAGAGCATCGAGCGAGCCGGGCTTGACCCAGACAATCTACCGGCCAATGAGACCGGCATGAATTTTTCTTCTGGCACCAGTAAACCTAAGAGCTGGAAAGACATCTGGGGCGCTGGACAAGGCGTTGGCCAGATTGACGACGTGCCGACGGTCGCTGAGATTGTGGATCGCCTGGCTCAGGAGTATCAGGCCGCTCGCCGGCGGCTAGGTTAATTGGGTTGGCTGGCTGACTGACACGCAGGCAGTGTCAGGATGCAGGCTTGGGCTTGCGCGTAATGGATTGCACACTGATATGGGCCTCACCCTGTTGCTGTCGTATGGCGCCACGCCAGGCATGCCCGTAGGCCACTTCCAGCGTCAGGCGCAACTTGCCGTCTGAGCCGCGTGTATCGTTTAGTGCCGCCAATAGACGATCAAGCCACTGGCGAGACGGCAGCGATGCTTTTCTGGCCGGATTCGGGTTGCCGCCAAGCGCTCGCGCGTCATTGAGCAACGCCTGCGCACTGTCGTAGGTCAGCGTAAGGGTTTCCTGGTCCATGACGGGGTCAGCAAATCCCTGTTCAACCATGATGTCGCCCAAGTCGTGCATATCCACCAGCGGCAAAGTGGCTGTTTGCAGCTTGGCAGCGGCAAGCGCTTGTCTGATTTCTTGGCCCGAGGCAGGCCCCCAGCCACTGAAGAACACCAGGCCGTCGGGTCGCAATAGGCGCGACCACTCGCGCAGCACATCGTGCGGCGCAGGATGCCAGTGCAGTGCCAGATTGGACCAGACCAGGTCAACCGACTCCGGCGCCAAGCCGGTATCGGCTAAGTCAGCACAGACAACTTTGGGTTTGTTGGTAAGCTTTATTGGCGTGACCCATCGCTTCCACCACGGGGTGCCAGCGCCCGTTGTGCGCGACCGTGCTTGTTCGTTGTGATCCACCCCAATGATTTGTGCCTGAGGATAGCGTTGTGCCAACGCTTCAAATCGTGCCCCATGGCCACAGCCTGCATCCACGATGACCGCTGGGGCCAGGCGAATCAGCTTGAGCCGCTCAAGCATGCGTTGGGCAATTTCGCCGTAGAGAAACTCGGCATCGGCAAGCTGCCCGCGCCGGGCAAATTGGCGCTGCACGTCGCGCGTACTGATCGACAGGTTTGATTGCTGTGGTGAGGTTGCCATGAGACGAATTTAACCACGTCTGTCTCGTGCACAATGCCACACCCATGATGAACCTCAATGCCTGCCAACACCTCGTCAGCCAGCGTATCCAGGCCACCCGACGCTGGCTGGCTTCGTTGCCTGACCGATTGCCCAGTGACTGCCCACTGTGCCGCTTGCCAGCGTTCGGTGGCCATTTGTGCCACGGCTGTGAGGCAGACTTCTTCTGGCAGCGACAGCGTCGCAGCATTTGTGGTCGCTGCGCCAGCGATCTCGATGCGCAAGGTGTTTGCCAGGCCTGTGTGCAGGCGCCGCAGCCATGGCCGCTGCACTCGGTGGTCAGCGCGCTAGACTATGCCTTCGCTGGCCAAATGCTTATCAGGCGCTACAAGGCGGCGGGCAACTTGGCGTTAGCTCGACCACTGGCCCGGCTGATGGTTATGGCGGCACAGCGCAGCGCCAGGGCTCAAGCCCCTGTGGCGTGGGTGCCGATCCCGGCGAGCAAGCAACGGCTTGAGCAAACAGGCTTTAGTCCTGCCCAGCAACTGGCCAGATTCGTGGCTTTGCAAACCAACGCGGTTTGTCGGCCCTTGTGGCTGCAGCAGTTAGAGCCGACCATTGCCCACAAGCGTTTGGACCGGGTTGAACGTTGGCAGGCCGCAAAGGGGCGTTTCAGTGCACAGGGATTGCCTGCCGGGTGCGTGGTGGGGTTGGTAGACGACGTGATGACCACCGGCAGCACGCTTGTGGCGGCTGCGCATGCCCTTCGCAATGCCGGTGCCGGGCAGGTGGTGGCGCTCGTGGCCGCGCGTACGCCAAGGGGCGCTTGAATCTGGCACAATCTCGACCATGTTTCATGTCATCCTTGTAGAGCCCGAGATTCCGCCCAACACGGGCAATGCGATCCGGCTATGTGCCAATGTGGGTGCTCAATTGCACCTGGTGCGCCCGCTCGGGTTTGAGATTGACGACAGACGCCTGCGTCGAGCCGGGCTTGACTATCACGAGTACAGTCCGGTCCAGACACATGACTCTCTGGAACAGGCGCTGGCAGCCACGGGCGCACCAGCGCCACGCCAGTTTGCGTTGACCACCCGTGGCAAACGCTTAATGGGTGATGTGCGTTTTGAGCCTGGCGATGTGTTTGTATTTGGTCGCGAAACCGCAGGCTTGTCTGATGCGCAACGGGCTTTGTTTGAACCATCTCAGTGGATCGTCTGCCGATGCGACCCGAGCAGCGCAGCCTGAACCTGTCAAATACCGTTGCTGTGGTGACTTATGAGGCTTGGCGGCAACAGGGTTACGCCGGCGGGCAGTGAACCACCAAACAACCTATTCCTGAGTCGCTGAGCGGGCCATGAGCCGTGCGACCGCATGCGCAGGCGCCACACCGCCAAATAGCGTGTCACACACCGCCTCGGTGATGGGCATGTTGATGCCCATGGTGCTGGCTCTGGCCAGCACCGCACGAGCGCAACGTGCGCCCTCGGCCGTCATGCCGTCGGCCAGGATTTGTTCTAGCGTCTCGCCCTGACCGATTCGCACACCGACTTGTCGGTTGCGTGACAGATCACCCGTGGCGGTGAGCACCAGATCGCCCACACCGGTCAGTCCCGCAAATGTAGAGGGCTGTGCGCCAAGCGCGACACCGAACCGCGTCATTTCTGCCAAGCCACGNGTGATCAGGGCTGCNCTGGCATTGGCGCCAAGCCCCAAGCCATCGGAAATGCCACAGGCGATNGCCATGACATTTTTTAGTGCGCCGCCGACCTCAACGCCCATGACGTCCGGCGAGCCATATATCCGCATGTGCTCCGAATGAAAAACGTCGGTGGTTTGCTGCCTGAGTTCACGGCTATCGCTGGCGATGGTGAGCGCCACGGGCAGACCGCGAGCCACTTCTTTGGCAAACGACGGCCCAGACAGCACGCCCACAGCCAACGACAGACTGCCAAGCGGGGCTTGCACCATTTCATGGGGCAGCAGCCCCGTGTCGGCCGACAGACCCTTGCAAGTCCAGACGAGTCCTTTNATGTGGGCGCCCTGGGGCAGTGTGCTGGCGATGCGGGTGCATATGTCGACTAACCCGGCGATCGGCGTGGCAAGTACCAGCAGCCCACCTTGACTGGCATGTTGTAGTGCCNCGGCAAAATCCGACGTGAAGCTCAAGCTGCCAGGCAGCTCAATGCCAGGCAGGTAGCGANCATTGATGCGTTGACTCGCCATGGCNGCCATGGCCGTGTCTTGGCGNCCCCACAGCATCACATCTGCGTGACGGCAGGCTGCAGCCGCTAGTGCGGTGCCCCAAGCGCCCGCGCCCAAGACTGAAACGGGGGTGCGGGTAGCCATGATCACCTTGCCTGGTTAAGCGGTTTGTCGCGCTTTGTGGCGCTTTATTGCTTGGTTGCGCCGGGCGGCAAAATAATGCCCGAATCGTTCTCGGCTTTGCCATCGGGCAGGTTGCCTTGCTCGGTGCCCTCATTGCCGGCCTGAGCTTGACGCTGTTGATACAGCGCCTGGAAGTTAACGTCGGTCAAGTGCAGTGGCGGCAAGGTCGTGCGCGTGATGGCGTCAGCCACGTTGGCGCGCAGATACGGATACAGCATGGTCGGGCAGACAATGCCGAGCAAAGCGTCGATTTGCTCGGTTGGGATGTTGACCACCTCGAACACGCCACCCTGTGTGGCTTCAACCAGGTAGACGGTTTTGTCTTCGATTTTGGTGGTGACGGTCACGGTCACTGTGGACTCATACATGGTCTCGGCCAGCTTTTGTGCGCCGATACCGATGTTGACCTCAACGGCCGGGGATGTTTGTTCCAGAAACACGTGCGGTGCATTGGGCACTTCAAGCGACAGATCTTTCAGATAGGCGCGCTGCAGGTTAAAGGTGGGGTTTTCGCTTGCTGCTGTGTTTTCTTCAGCCATAAAAATTCCAGTCAGTTGGTGGTGTGGCGGGCCGATTATTGGCCAGCCCCTTCAAGTAGCGGCACAAGACCGCCGTCTCGGTCCAGTGCCGCAAGATCATCATAACCGCCCACGTGGGTTTGACCGATGAAGATTTGCGGCACGGTCCTACGATTGGTCAGCGTCATCATGGCCGAGCGTTGCTCGGGATCAGCATCGATGCGGATTTTTTCAATCTCGGTGACGCCGCGTTTGTTCAGTAACGCTTCAGCGCGCGTACAAAACGGGCAGTACCCTGTGGTGTACATCACGACCTTGTTCATGTGTCCCCCTTTTGACAAATGCAGTTTGCTTCGTGGTTGGCCGGTGGTCATCAGCTCAAGCCCGTGGCCTGTCTGGCTACCATCAGATTTACTTTTTCTTGGTGGACTTGGTAGAAGTCGGCAGGCCGGCCTGTGTCCATGCATTAATGCCGCCTTCGAGAACCATCACACGCTCAAGGCCAGCTTTGCGCAGTTTGGCCGCGCCGCCGACGGCAATTTGCCCGCGGTCGCAAGCCACCACGATGGGCTTGTCTTTAGGTAGCTTGGCCGCTTTGTCAGCGAGTTCGGCTAGCGGAATGTTGCGCGACTGCGGGATATGGCCCTGCTGAAAGGTGCCCATGGGGCGAACGTCAACGATGACGGCATCTTCATGGTTAATAAGCTGCACGGCCTGAGTGGTTGAGACGCTGCCCCCGGCACGGCCTCGCTGAATGGTAGGCCACAGAAGCATCAAGCCTGAGGACACGGCAATGGCCACGAGCATCAGGTTGTCGGTTTGCAAAAAGAAATCCACGGTGTATGTTCGCTATGAAAGTTGGTGGTCCGGACAGGACCATTCGTGTGATTATAAAATGACTACTTTAATTCAATAAAATTCACAAATAATCATGTACAAGCTTGTTTTGATGCGTCATGGCGAAAGCCAGTGGAACCTGGAAAACCGATTCACCGGCTGGACCGATGTGGACCTGACCGCCGCNGGGCGTGAACAAGCCTGGCAGGCAGGCGAGTTNCTNAAGGAAAAAGGCTATGAATTTGACCTCGCCTACACCTCGGTGCTCAAGCGTGCGATTCGCACCCTGTGGCTCACGCTAGACGCATTGAACCAGATGTACATCCCCGTGCACAACACCTGGCGTTTAAATGAACGGCATTATGGCAATTTGCAGGGCTTGAACAAGGCTGAGACGGCTGCCAAGTTTGGCGACGAACAGGTGCTGATCTGGCGCCGTGCCTACGCCATTGCGCCCGAGCCGCTCACGCTTGATGATGAGCGCCATCCCCGCTTTGACCCGCGCTACGCGAAACTGCAAGCGCAGCAGCTGCCTTCAACCGAGTGTCTTAAAGACACGGTTGATCGAGTTTTGCCTTTCTGGAACGAGTCCATTGCGCCTGCCATTCGTAAAGGACGCCGTGTGCTGGTGTCGGCTCATGGCAATAGCCTGCGTGCGCTGATCAAACACCTGGATGACGTCTCAGAAGAGGATATTGTGGCGCTCAACATCCCTACCGGCCAGCCACTGGTTTACGAGCTGGACGAGAACCTGAAGCCGATCAAGCACTACTACTTGGCAGACCCTGCCGTGATTGAGGCAGCCCTGGCTGCTGTGGCGGCCCAGGGCAAGGCCAAGCAGGACTGACATGCGGCGACCAGCGCTCCGGTTTGCGCTGGTGCTGCTGCTGGCGATGGCCCCCTTGGCCAGCCCGCTGGCGCAGCAGGCGGTGGAGTCGGTCGAGCAGCGTAAGCAAGAGGCACAAAAAGCCAAGGCGGCGCTGCGCGAACGAATCGCTGAAGTTCAGGCGCGACTTGATCAGAAATCCGCACAGTTCAGGCGAGCTTCGGACGAGCTGAAACAGTCTGAGAGCGCGATCTCGGCAGCCACCAGGCGCCTTCGGGCGCTAGATCAAAGCCTTGGGCAGACGCAGCAGGCGTTGGTCGCCACACAAACGCAAATCGCCGCCACCGAGAGCCAATTACAGGCAGACCGTGATGCGCTGGCCGCGCAACTGCGTGCACAGCACCGCAGTCAATTGTCCGCCTTCAGTGCGCTTTTGTCTGGCACAGACCCCCAGTTGCTCGGGCGTGAACTTGGCTACCTATCGTTTGTGGCGCAAGCACGTGCGCAGGTCATTGAAGATTTGCGAGAAGGCGTGGCGGAACTTTCCCGCTTAAAAACCGCCAAAGAAGATGAGCAGAGTCGTCTTCAAGAGCAGCAGCAGGCCGTTAAAGCCGAGCGCCAGACGCTCGAGCAGCAAAAACGCCAGCGCGAGCAATTGTTAGTCGAGCTTGAGGGCAGTTTGGCTGCCGAGCGGGCCGAGAGGGACAAGCTAGCGCGCGATGAACAGCAACTTGGTGAACTTATTGACTCTCTGGGGCAGGAGTTGGCCGATATCAAGGCTGATGTGCGACATGCCCAGGCGATCCGCCAAGAGATTTTGCAAGGATTGCCCGAGGGTGAGGGCATCAAGCGCGGCATTCCCATGCCGCTGCGAGGGTCAATTTTGGCGCGCTACGGCAGCAGCCGCCCGGATGGGGGTGACTGGCGGGGCACGGTGATCAAGGCCAGCAACGGTGCGCCAGTTAAGGCTGTGGCTGCTGGCACGGTGGTCTATGCCACGTGGTTGCGAGGTTTTGGGAACTTGATTATTGTGGATCACGGTGATGAGTTTCTGACGGTTTATGCCTATAACCAGAGTCTGCTCAAGCAGGTTGGAGATACGGTCCGATCAGGAGACGTTATCGCTGAAGCGGGCAATAGTGGGGGACAGCTCGATTCAGCCCTATACTTTGAATTAAGGCATCGCGGCAAACCGCTTGACCCCCAGTTGTACTTTAAGCAGTAGCTTGCGTTAGCAGTGTATTTGCTTGTACGGGGCGGTCATCACACACAACGGGAACGATCATGAGCAGTCGCAAATTACGCAACATCGGTCTGGTATCCACCGGCATCGTGGCGGGTCTTCTTATCAGCGTGGGTATTTCGGCGGTTGCACAGCGTCCGAATGCGCCGCTGCCGTTAGATGAGTTGCGCCAGTTCTCGAACGTGTTTGCCGCGATCAAGAACAATTATGTTGAAGATGTTGCCGACCAAGAGCTAATCGAAGGCGCTATCTCTGGCATGCTCACCGACCTCGATCCTCACTCGGCTTATCTCGATGCCGATGCTTTCAAGGATATGCGCACCTCGACGCGCGGTCAGTTCGGTGGCCTGGGCATCGAGATTGGCTCCGAAGACGGGTTTGTCAAAGTGATTGCCCCCATTGAGGACACGCCGGCCGAGCGAGCTGGCATGCAGGCCGGTGACCTTATCATCAAGGTCGATGACACCTCGACCAAGGGCATGAGCTTGACCGAAGCGGTCAAGCTCATGCGTGGCCCGGTTAAAACGCCTGTGACGCTCACAGTGGTTCGCCAGGGACAAGACAAACCGGTGACCGTGGACCTGGTGCGTGACATCATCAAGGTGCGCAGTGTGCGCAGCAAGACCGTGGACGATGACATTGGCTATGTGCGCATCTCGCAGTTCCAGGAACGCACCGGCCGCGATCTGGCCCAGCATCTTGATGAGCTCGACGATGATGGCGTGCCGCAAGCCTTGGTGCTAGACCTCAGAAACGACCCGGGCGGGTTGCTCACGGGCGCCATCGGTGTGTCCTCGGCATTTCTGCCGGCCGACAAGCTGATTGTCTCGACTGACGGGCGCACCCCGGATGCCAAGCGTAAATATCTGGCCAATCCCGTGGATTACGCACGTGGCGAGGCCGATTATCTTGCAGACTTGCCAGGCTGGGTCAAAGACGTGCCGATGGTCGTGCTGGTAACGCCGGATCGGCATCGGCGTCCGAGATCGTGGCAGGCGCTTTGCAGGACCATGATCGGGCAACGATCATGGGCAACCAAACCTTTGGCAAGGGCTCGGTTCAAGTCATTTTGCCGATTTCTCATGAGACGGCCATCAAACTGACCACTTCGCGCTACTACACGCCAAGTGGCCGCTCGATTCAGGCCGAAGGCATTATGCCGGACATTGTGGTCACCGATACGGCAGCGGGCAACTTGTTCACGGTCATGCGAGAAGTCGACTTGAACAAGCACTTGGACAACGGTCAATCTAAAAACAAAGCCAAAGGCGATGCAGTCTCGACACCGGCAGACCAGCCGGCAACAACAGGCCAGGATCAGTCGCTAGGCGACCCTAAGCCATTTCGCTTTGGTGAAGACGATGACTTTCAGTTGCAGCAAGCCATCAATCATTTGAATGGCAAACCCGTTGACCGTGGACCGGTTGGCACGTTGCAATCAGCCCAACAGGATTAGGTCGGCAATAACGGCATGCAAGACCAACAGCTGCTGCGTTACGGCCGCCATATCCTGCTTGATGACATTGGTGTGGAGGGCCAAGACAAGCTGTTGGCCAGCCGTGTGCTAGTGGTCGGTGCCGGTGGCTGGGCTCGCCGGTTTGCCTTTATCTGGCCTGTGCCGGTGTCGGTGAAATCCGGGTGGCTGATGACGACACCGTCGAACTGAGCAACCTGCAGCGTCAAATCATGCACGGCACAGACCAGCTTGGCGAGCTAAAAGTCATGTCGGCCAAGGATGCCATGTGGCGCGTAAACCCCGAGACCCGGGTGGTGCCCTTGCCCGAGCGCTTGGCGGCGATGCGCTGCTTGAGCAAGTCAAGGCTGTCGATGCCGTGATTGATTGCTGTGATAATTTCCAGACGCGACATGCCATTAACCGTGCTTGTGTTCAAACGGCCACCCCTTTGATTTCAGGGGCAGCGATCCGGTTTGAAGGCCAGGCTTGCGTTTACGACACCCGCAATGAACAAAGCCCCTGCTACCACTGCTTGTTTCCTGAGGCTGATGACGTCACGCCCGTTAATTGCGCCACCATGGGCGTGTTTGCCCCCCTCGTGGGCGTCATTGGCAGCTTGCAGGCTGCTGAGGCGATCAAGGTGCTAGCTGGCGTCGGTAAACCGCTTGAGGGTCGTTTGGTGTTGTTTGATGCGCGCGGCGCGAGTTGGCATGAGGTTCGCGTCAAACGAGACCCTGACTGTGAGGTTTGCAGTCAACGGCCGTGATATTTGAGGTGTTCTTGGTGTTCTTGGCGTGCTAGCCGCGCAGTGGCCGTTTGAGCAACAACAAATCGCTGACTTTGTTCACCCTTAAATCCACGTAATGAGGCCGTCCACGTCTTTGGTGGGCAAACGGCGTGGATGGGTGAAACACGTGAACCGTTCTTAAGCCGGCCGCGCGCGCGCCGCGCAGGTTCGTCAGCGTGTCCTCAACGAGAACGGCTCGCTTGGTGGCAACGCCTTCACACGCCACAATATGTCGAAGCATGGCCGCCGATGGTTTGGGCTTATATTGCCCATGTAGCTTCAAATGTTCAATGCCCCACAGACTGTGAAAGTGCTGCAAGATGCCCATGTGTCTGAGCACAGCACGCGCGTAATGTAAGGGTGCGTTGGTCACGAGCACCTTACGCCCGGGCAGTTGCCCAAGCTTGTGGTGCATGGCCGATTCAGATCGCACCAAGGGCCGCACGTCAAAGTCATGGCTGTGCCAGAGAAACTCGTCGGCGCTCACGCCATGATGTTTGACCATGCCAATCATGGTGGCGCCGTAGCGTCGCCAGTATTTGGCTCGCAAATGCTGTGCTTCGGTCTCATCGACATCAAGGCAGGTCATCACCGCGCGTGTCATGCCAGCACTGATGTGCGGAAATATGCGGTAGGACGTATCGTGCAGGGTGTTGTCCAGATCAAACAGCCACAGCCGGCGATCGTCGCCCGCTCTTGGCCCATGCACCCGTGCTCGTTTAAGACGCACCGCAGGGCGCGACAGACGGCGTGGTGAGGCCAAAGCCATCAGCGCGAGGAGATCATGGTGCCCACACCTTGGTCGGTCAGCACCTCAAGTAATAAACAGTGTGGCACGCGTCCGTCAACCACGTGCACAGATTTGACGCCATTGCGCGCAGCATCAAGCGCCGATCCGATTTTAGGTAGCATTCCCCCAGAAATCGTGCCGTCGGCAAACATGTCGTCAATGGTGCGCGAGGACAGCTCGCGCAAGAGGTTGCCCTGCTTGTCGAGCACGCCGGGGGTGTTGGTCATCATCAGCAGCTTTTCGGCGCCGAGCACCTCGGCCATTTTGCCGGCGACTAGGTCGGCATTGATGTTGTAAGCCATGCCGTCTTCGCCGAAACCAATGGGCGAAATGACCGGAATGAACTGGTCATCCTGTAACGCTTGGACCACGGAAGGGTCGACTTTGGTGATGCTGCCCACGAATCCGATATCAAGCGGCTCATCGGGGTCTTGCTGATTGGCCATGAGTTTTTTGCTGGCGCGAATCAGCCCACCGTCCTTGCCGGTCAAGCCAACCGCTTTGCCACCGGCTTCATTGATCATCATCACAATGTCTTGCTGCACCTGCCCGCCAAGGACCCATTCAACCACTTCCATGGTCTCGTTGTCTGTCACGCGCATGCCTTGAATGAAAGAGCCCTGTTTGCCGATGCGCTGCAGAGCCTCGTCAATTTGCGGGCCGCCACCATGCACCACCACCGGGTTCATGCCNATGAGCTTTAGCAGCACCACNTCGTGCGCAAAGCTGCGCTGCAGGCGTTCTTCNACCATGGCGTTGCCGCCATACTTGATCACAATGGTTTTACCGTGAAACCGGCGGATGTAAGGCAGTGACTCGGACAGAACCCGGGCAATGGTTGCAGGTTCAAGCGCTTCGGTCATTTCAGTCGATGTCATGGCTGGCTCAGTCAAGAAAGTCGACCTATTTTAGCCAGCTAGCGCCGTCTCGAGGGTGTTGCGCATGTCTTGCTTGTCATACATACCAAGAAACCGTTTGACGATTTTGCCGTCGCGGTCAATCACAAAGGCGATAGGCGTGAGTTTGACATCATCAAAGGCCTTGGCCACCGACCCGTCTGTGTCAGTGGCCACCGTGAAGGGCAACTGGCGACTTTCGGTGAACTGTTCAACGAAATTGATGGGATCATACGACATGGCAACCGCGATGACTTCGAGGCCATCCTTGTGATAGTCCTCGTAGTAGCTGATCGTATCGGGCATTTGCTGCACACAAGTGACACAACTCGTTGCCCAGAATTTCACGAGCACGGGCTTGCCCTTGAGCTGCGCCATGGTGATTTTTTCACCGTCCAGGGTTTGGAAGGTCACGGCCGGTGCGTCTTGCTTGGGCGTGAATGCGAACCACGCACCGGCGCCGACCAATGCAGCGATGGCGATGATGGTAATGGCTTTACGCATGTCTCAGTTACCTCTGTAGCGTCAACAAAAAACCTTAGAGTGGGCGGGCCTGCGCAGGTGTGGGTGCCTGCACGGGCTGAACGCTAGGCGAGCCGGCAGCAGGCTCAGAGCCACTGGCGCTGCCGTCAGTCCGCGTGGTCGTGCCCGGACTCGGGTTGCTGGCTGGCAAGCCACTTTCGCGCTGGTTCGCGGCCCGAAATGCTGCTTCTTGTTGCGGGGTCATGATGTCAAACAGCGTGTAGACTTCTTTAACGCCACCGACACTTGCCACGACCTCGGCGATTTTGTCGGCTTCGGCCTGCGTCACCAGACCCTGTAAATAGACGTCATCGCGCTCGACGGTGACTTCAACAGCGCCTGATGGAATACCTTCAGTGGTCAGCAACGTGGTCTTGACCTTCGA
>PR_CR_10_Liq_2_inCRDRAFT_1000376_pt1 | contig 12618 bp, 10 predicted proteins | sample PRCRCaboRojoPR_FD_10245 | JGI IMG/M metagenome (IMG submission 10245) | reverse complement strand
CGGATGAGAGCCAGCCCCGGGGGAGACCATTGGCAGCTTGCAACATTGCGAACTTACTTCACAAGTTCATTGATGGGTGCGTGTGAAATCAGATTGAGAAACAGTCCAAGCCGCCGCACACCCTCGACAGATGATGGTTGGGCGGTGAGTAGGCCAGGACTGTGGATGACGAAACTCGCCCACTCGGCGCGAGAGACAGCAACATTGAGCCGATTGGGTGAAAGTAGGAAATCCAGGCCGCGTGGCAGGTCTTCCGCGCTCGAGGTAGCCATCGACACGATCACCACCGGGGCTTCCTTGCCCTGGAATTTGTCTACTGTGCCCACTTCGATGTCGTGGAAGCCGTTGTCGTCGAGTTGTCTACGGATGAGGCGAACTTGAGCGTTGTAGGCCGCGACGACGATGATGTCCGCTTCGCTCAGTGGTCGAATGGGTTCGACTTGGTCGTCTCGTGCGTTGGTCCAGTTCCTTCCGATGAGGCGTTGGACGAGGTTGACGACTTCATTGGCTTCTTCGATGCTGGATGTGGTGTTGCCGTGGTGATCGATGGTGACCGGGGAGATTCCCGGCGGAATTCCGTCGAGATGGCGCATCTCGGTCACGGCCGCTGACAGTAAGCGCCCTTCATATTGCAGTCGAGATACTGCCTCAGTGAGTGCCGGGTGCATGCGGTAGGTCCGGTTGAGGAAGTAGCCGCGGTCGGCTGGCATCGTGGCGTGGCCATCGATTATGTGTTCGAGGACAGACCGTTCCATTGCCTCCGGGTGTGCGGCCTGACTGACTTGGGGGAGTTGCTGGGGGTCGCCCAGGAGGAGCACCCTTTGTGCCGCCAGGGAGCATGCGATCGCATTCGCTAGTGCGAATTGACCGGCCTCGTCGATGACGAGTAGATCGAGTTGAAGATTGCGAACGGCCTCGCGGGAGAAGGTCCATGCTGTTCCACCGATCACGTAGCCGCCCGTGCGCTCGAGGGCCCAGGCGTCGACCTTGTTAGGTATGTGCCAGGGAAGGGTCGGTGGGGAGTTGCCCGAGGGTTCCTTGCCGACTGAGGTCGATGGATCGAACTTATGGACTGCTTTGAGGAAGTTGTCCACGACGGCGTGGCTTTGGGCGACGACTCCTATGCGCCAGCCCTCCGCGGCCAATCGCGCCACAGCGCGAGAGCCGACATATGTCTTTCCGGTTCCTGGTGGGCCCTGGACCGCCACGTAGGAGTCCGCTGATTCGCGGAGCGCATCGCAGATATCCGAAATCGGCTCGTTCGTATCGGGCAACGTGCCGGTGTCACTTCTTGGAGATCGTGAAAGCAGCAGGTCCGCCCAGGCCGTGTTTGGGAAATTCCAGGCTCCGTCGTTGTTCTCGGGAAGCACGGAGGTGGCCGCTGTGGCGATTGCTTTGCGAATCGGTGTCGTGTTGTAGGGCGCACCAGGCAACACGGCGATCGGGAGCGCATCCCACATAACATCGTCGATTCCCGATCGTTCCTCCAATTCGACGTACGTCGATGCGAGTGAGGTGATCGACGCGGGGTTGTATCCCCGGAGGGAATCCGATGGCTGCGCCATACCTGAGGGTGCCGGGTCGTACAACAAGAAGGCACTATCTGCGCCCTCCAGCACGAGTCGAGGATCCTCTTGCATGCTTGACAGTTCCAGTTGGCGGCGGTGCTTCTTCATTCGCGGTGTCTTCGACCACTCGCTGGCGCTACCTCCTTCGGTGACCAGGACATTGCTCGCTCTTTCTAGTTCCTCGGGCTCGGCCTTGATCAGCTCGAACAGCTGCCACCAAGCTGGTCGACGCTCTCGAGGGTGGTACAGCAGTGCAGCGGCGAGCAATGCCCGTGCATTGTCATCGGGTGAGCGATCATCGATGCTCGACGGTAGATCTGCTTCCAGGGCGTCTACGAGAGCTGCATGCGGATCGGCAGGCTCGGTAGCTTCGCCACCGTCGTCTATCGAGGCCTGGTCGTCGGCGTTCTTTATCGGCGTTTCCGGGATGAGTGTGCGCAGCCATGTGTCGAGCTTCATAGTCGATAGGCAGTCCAACTCGTTGTAGGAGCGGATCTTCGTCAATAGTTCCTCGGCCTCATCCGTACGTCCCTCACGGCGCAATCCCACGTACGCCTCGTACTGGATTACGGAATCCATGGCCGTCGCCACGTCCTCGTCACTATGTGTGATTCCATACACGGCTTCGATGTACTTCAACGAAAGAGACTCAGTAGAAAAACGAAGACCACGCTGGACGATTCGATAGAGATCGACCAAGACTCCGTCCTTAAGCAACGAATCTATCTGCGCCTCGCGGGTCCCGTACTGTTGAGCTAAGCGCTGCAAAGCGCGTTGCTCGTAATTTGCGTAGTGGTACACGTGCATGCCCGGATCGTCACCACGACGTCGCATCACTTCATCGACGAAGCCCTCGAATGCGATTTTCTCTTCCTCAGGATTGTGGGCTTCAAAGGTGTCGAATCGGCATGCTTCGCCGTCGAGGAAACCGAAGCCGAACATGTATTCCAGGCCGTGGGGACCGGGAGCGTACGGATCACCTTCCATGTCGAACCACATGTCTAGAGAGGAACGGGGAGGCAGTAGCGAGAGTTCGTGCTCGTTGGTGATCTCGAACAGAGGTGGAGTAAGTCCATCGCCTCGAACTTGGATGTCGGCCTGAGCGGTTAGCGCCTCGTAGGTGTCGACGCTCACGCGGGCGGGACGTTGGCTAATGGAAGCCGACGCCAGTTCATCGATGGTGGCGATGCCGTCATCAAGTAGCCGTTGTCGCGTAATGGAGTGAATGCCTTGGACTAGGGACAAATCCCGGTCGGTATGTCGACCTTCGTCACACAGGCTTGCGAATCGACATCGAACGCAGGACTCCCGCGGAGAGGCCCACGTTGGTATTGGTACAGCCCCCAACTGCGGAAGGCGTTGTTGGACGATGCCGCGATACAGGGCGGAAACGGCGATAAAGGGATCCGCTGGGCCGCTCCAATCGTCATCCCCCGCGAGCCACAGATGAATCTGGTGCGGGCGGGGGCGCCCCAACTGCACGAGTGCGTCTGCGTATGCCCCTACCTGCAGCACAGCAGATCGCTTCGCCGACCGTGCCGACTTAGTATCTACGGGTTCGTACACGAGGCGGCCGGTGGCGTCGCGAAGCGGATTCCCGTCGGTGTCTTTTGCGAGTATCAGGAAGTCGACGAACCCCACGAAGTCACCGGTGAACAGAGTTGCCTGATAGATGGCGTCGTATTCCTCATCCATCGCTTGCCGTGTTGCTTCCCAGCCCGCCGAGTACGCCTCCATCGAGTGGAAAGTCGAACCGAGTTGCTTCACTCGGGAAGCAGCGAGAAGAGAGTGGAGCCTTGTCTCCTCGTGCCGATCGCCCTGCTGTCTGAGCAAGTCCAAGGCGGGATCGGGAATCTCGGTGAAATCGAGCGATTCGGTGATGAGCGCGGCATTGAGAGCGACGCGATGGGAACACTCGAACTCAGCAACTATGTCCTGAGGTGAGACGACCCAATGCCCATCTAGATGCTGCGCCACGGCTCACTCTCTTCCCCCGTCGGTGATAATCAGTCTAGAGCCAGGCACCAACTGGGATTCTTTTTCGTCGAACGTTCTCAGATTGAGCGACGTGAAGGGCCGGTGTTCGTTAGGCTGATTGAAGTGAGTCTGCGGCGCTTGCGAACGGGGGATGTCATGACAACCAGGTACTTCGAGTATGTAGGAACCGATGAACGCCGAGGCACGGATGCATCCAAGTTCTGGGAGGTCACGGTCGCGGAATCGACATTGACAATTCGTTTCGGGAAGATCGGTGCGAATGGTCAGACGAAGGTGACCGAATTCGGTTCAACTGCTGAGGCGGAATCGGAAGCAGACAAGCTGGTTGCCTCCAAGGTGAAGAAGGGCTACGTCGAAAAAGACGTCTGACGGGGATGTTCAGATTGGGGGCGATATGTCACGTGCGATAGTCGTGAGTTACCAAGGCTCCGAGACTGCGTTCGGCTTCAAGTCGATCGATCGCGCAGCGCTCTACGGTCGGCGGCGCCGGGTGGCACTCGACGCCGATGGCAAACCGTGCACACGTGCCAGTCTTTTGGATGATGGATCGCTGCTACTGCGCAGCGGAATGACTGGCCAGGGCTACTTCACACCCGATGGCCGTTTCCTAAAGCAAGGCGACCTTGAGGCGTTCACCCCTGACGGCATTCCCTTGCCGAAGGTGCCCAGCACCATCGGCGTTCCGCAAGATCTCCAGGGTCCAGTCTCGCCGGCTGAAGTCCTGGATCTGAGGCTGTCATCAATCTATGTGCTCGAAGCCGAAACTCTGAGCCCGGCGCTGAAAGCTGAACTCGATGGCGGCGCGATTTTCCGATTCGCGTTCAACTTCCGCGAGGACTACCGAGCTGAGACGGCGTTCCTCTTGGCAAACGACAATGGGATCTTCGCACTCGTGGGGACACCGGTTGTGTGCGAGTGGTCGAAGCTCGATGTCATGGTCGAACTGCCAGCTGACGAGATGGACACCGATGATGATGATGATCTCGACTTCGACTTCTAGGAGGGTGCTGTGACCTCCATGCGCCGGCTTCATATCTCGAACGCAGGGGCCAGGAACGCGGTGATCGCGGCCACCTCGGTTCAGCCACCTTCCCCTCCCCTCATGGGCAAAGACGGGCAAGCCACCACCTTCCGGCGTTTCGTGGCAGCTGGGGAAGGCACGCTGGATGCGGACCTATCAGCAAGCTTAGGCGACAACTACTCACAGGCCCTCATCGATGGTGATCCGGAGGTCGCCTTCGACGTGGTGGGCCGCTTTGTCGACGCCACGCAAACCGTCTTGTTAACCGAGGCAGGAGAGCCGCTCTTCACCGCACCGCAGATTGTCGAGATCTCTTACGGACCTGATGGCGGTGAACTCGAGCGGAAGGAACCGACTGAAACCCCGGCGACAGTCAGCGATGCGCTACCCGCGCGGTGGACCGGACGCAAAATGCCCATAGGGGACGCGGTTCGCAAGTTCGCGTTCAAACGCACCCTGCAACTCCAGCACGTCGATGGGGTGACCTTCGACTTCCTGTACGCCATGGCTAAGGAATTAGCAGACGAGCAAGTCATGGTGCTGCTCGGCGCGGGGGAAAAGGGCAAGGAACCCCTCATCCTGCAATTGAACGGATCTCCCTACCGAGGATTTCTGGAAGGTCGCGTCGATGGAGAGCGCTACATCCTTTTGCTACATCTGAGCAACATGGAACTCAAGTCTCCAGCAGCCAATGGTGGCCAGGGGGTGCAACCATGAGTGAGCCAGTTGTGAGCCAGCCAGGGGCATTCGAGGACGCGCACCTGAAGTCCTTGATCGATGCGTATCGACAGGTGGTGGCACAGAGGTACACACTTTGCAGCCCGACGGACATGGGTCGCATGCTGGTTGCTCCACCGTTCCACGTGAGCCGCAAGATCGATGGGGAACTGTGGTTCCTGCGTGTCAGACAAGATGATTCGCAACTGATCGCAGCCAACGGACGGGTCTTGCGCGGTGATGTGCCTGTGTTGTCGGAGGCACCCCATCATGCGGATACCGTTCTTGCAGGGGAATTGCATGTCCCCAAGCCCGACGCCCGAGAACGTGTAGGAGATGTAGCTGCGGCCTTAACATCTGACTCCCGGCTTCTGGAGTTCGCGGCTTTCGATGTCATCGAGCACGATGGGGTTTCGTGGCGAGATATGACCTACGCGGCACGTCTGGAAGTCCTTCGAGAAATCCTTCCGGCTACCGGACCTGTTCATGCTGTCCCTGTCACCACAGTGTCAAGCCCATTGGATGTCGACGGGCTCTACCGGGATCTGGTCGAAGCAACCGGAGGCGAAGGCCTCGTCGTCCGGTGCTCCGATGGTCGAATCCTCAAAGTCAAGCCCGAAATCACGCTCGACCTGGCTGTGCTTGGCTTCACCGTCCGCGAAGGATCCTCCGGTCAGGAACTCCGATCACTACTGGTGGGCCTGCATTTCGCCGACGACACGTGGATTCCACTGGGCACCGTCGGAAACATTGCCGATGGCATTGATCGCAAAGACCTCTTGGCCCAAGTTATTCCACTGGAAGTGCCCAGCAGCTATCGCAAGGCGGCCTCAAGCGGTCAGCTGTATCGAATGATCCGTCCCGAACTCGTCGTTGAATGCCGGGTCCTGGACATCCAGGCGTACGACTCCAAGGAACGCCCAATCCGACAACCGCGGTTAACAGTGACCGACCAGGGATGGGGCGCATCATCATCGATCGCGGCCGCAACTTTGATCAATCCGGTGCTTGAAAGGTTGCGCACAGACAAGCCCAATGTGAAGGAAGGAACTCGCTGGCAACAGGTAGAGACGCTTGTGGCTCGAGATGCGAGCGCGACGGACGACTCCGGTCAGGTGGACATTATTCGTCGACAGGTATGGACCAAGACCTCGAAGGACAAGGTCGACGTTCGCAAGCTTCTGGTGTGGAAGACCAATCGTGATATCACCGATCCTAACTATCCGGCGTATGTAGTTCATTGGACCGACTACAGCGCAGGACGTAAGACGCCTCTGACAAGGGAAGTACGTCCGGCGGCGACGAAGGAGGCTGCAGATGAACTGGCGGAAGGTCTGATAGCAACCAACATCAAGAAGGGTTGGCAGCCAATTCAATGACGAACAAGCCGTACATTGAGATTGCTGGCGGGAACGTGAAATTGTAGAGCGGTGGTTGCTCTTTCATCATCGGTGGAAATTGCGGTCTCAAGCAGATGTAGGGAGCAGAAGTGAGTAGCGATGAACTTGAAGTCGCGGTCCTGGCGGACTGGTTGAACAACACCGACTTCGGCTGGCTTGAGAACGTTGCCTGCATGGGCCTATCGGACGGTCAAGTGGGTCGCCGCGAAGCCGATCAGATGCTGAGGCTCAACGCTCTTTATCAGTCAATCCGGCAGGAGTTCCCCAATATCAAGCCTTCTAAGCAGATGGTCGACACTTTCATGCATCCAGACTCGGACTTATACGCTCGATTTTTCTGCTCGCCACTGAGCGCAGCCTGCGAAATGGGAAGGTCGGGCTGTTACATAGGTACTTCGGATGTGATCGCAGCTGCGCATCTAGGTGAGCACGGAGACTTGCAGGCGGTTCTGGTCGCCTGCGATCTGCTCTGCCATGGCTATGACGTCTTCGGAGGCGACGGGCGACCGCTGATTGACGAGTACAGGTACTTTCTTCCGGCGGTAGCGAGTTACACCAGTTCCGCTGTTTCCGCACCTCTTGCATCCATTGAACCGGGACCCGGGTGGTGGGATGCCGACGGTCGGCGGAATTTGCCAGCGAAACCCAACCGTTTGACGAGGGCACTCAACCGAACACTGGACGAGCACCGTCGACGCGCCCTTGTGGGCCACGACCGCGTGGAGCAGGAATCCCCTGAATTCTTCGCCCCCGTGGCGCGGGTCCTCGGCATGGACCTGACCTTCCTGACTCCCGAGGAACTCGCATCCGCCGAGGATGAGATTGAGACCTACGTCGCTGATTTGCAGATGGAGGATCCACCGGAGTATCCCGAGGTAACCGTTGAGTTCGTCCTGGAGCCAATGCACTTGGCGTACACAATCGGCAAGCACCTGGGCCATCTCCTTGAAGTAACCGATGGTCTCCTTTATTCGGATGCTGATGCTGCGGCCCGACTGGACGGCGAGCGGACGTGGCTCTCGGATTGGTCGGAAGAGTCGTGGCGCCGGGCTGACTCGTGGCCTGAGGGGTTGTTCCGGGAAGCGATTGGATCGTCGCCGTGGGACCAGTTCATCAGGTCTTGATCCCGGTTGACCCGAGTCATGAAGAAGCCAACAAGACCGAGAAGAGGCTACAAGCGAATTCGCACGTTACCGTCGGTCCTACATCGCCTCGCTATCGATCCCCAAGAGTTCTAGCGCCTCTTCGACCTCATCTTCATCTTCCACATTGGCGAACACCCACTGTCTCATCCGTTCCATGAGCCATCCCGCCTGTGGGCTTCGTGACGCGAAGCCGGATAGCTCGAACCAATTACCGTCTCGCATGTTCTGGAACTCGAGCATGACGAAACCCAGTTCTTCAAATTCCTGGGATTCGAGTGCTCCTTCGATAATCCGCCATGAGCGGTCGAGTTCGGCTTTCGGGTGAAAGAGGAGATTCCAGTTGTTCTCCATTTCCTGGTTGACGAGATCGGTAGGGAGATTGGCATTCGCCGAGGCTGTCGTCGACCAACCCCGGGTGTTGTAGATGTCGCGCAGGCGTTCGCTTGGCGTTCGAGCACTAAGTGTCTCGGTCACGCAGATGCCACCGAATACCGACGAGACCTGACGCAAGTCACTTGCCGCACAGGAAGCGTCGATGATCGATAGGTATGCGGGCCACCAGCTTTCGGCTTGTCCCATCGGTACGTAGTTGTGGTTGTCGGCTTCAATGAACTCCGTCTCGAAAGCCATTGTCCCCTCGACGAGGTAAGCCAAAGCCTGAGCGTCGACTGGGAATGTGGTTGCCTCGCCGAATAGTCGTTGTTCTATGACTCCGTAGAGCGCACCGACCGCGGAGGCAACGAAATCAAGAGGTGCCTGGTTGCGGACTGCCCAATGCAAAATCTCGATCCATCCGGTGGGAAGATGACTCAGGCCGAGAGCATCGATTGCTGCTCCAATAGTGTCGGATGGCTCAGAGCCACCGAGGACGACGAAGGAGGCTAGGCCGTCCACGTTGTCGGGTACTGCGGCGATGGCATCGACCCATGGACCGAAGTGTGGGCACGTGAGGACACCCATTCGTGGTGACAGTCGATCTTCCTCGGTGGCATGCCCGGCAAGGAGAGTCTGAACCTCATGTTCGATGTCCGGGATTCGACTCATGGACTCACCTCTCGCTCGGATTCGAGCCCTAGCGTGGCAGGCACATATGTGCGGGCACCATCAATACCGATGACTCGTGAACTCGAGCGCTACCACTTGATCTACTGCGCCATCGCGGCTAGCGCCCGAATCTCATCTGTGGCGTATTCGTTGCGGAGGATCGACTGACGAACTTCCGCGATATCTGACACGGCCAGCTGCTGCAATATCGCTGTGTCGCTGGAATCTGCTGCGGCTGCTACGAGTGCGGGGGTCCAACCGCTGGCTAGTGCGAGCGGGACCAGATTCTGGTTGTTCCACATTGCACCCAGCAGCCCCTCGAAGGTCTCGAGTTGGGCGTCGAGATCTTGATAGTCGAGCGACTCCTCGACCTCGTACAGGAAGTCCTCGTACCAGGACCACCGTTCGGGATTCGCCATTTCCGCGAGCACTACTTCCCAGAATGCAGCCGAGTCCGGACAGCCCCGTGACACTTCTCCGAAAGCGTATTGCCAGTCCGGCCACGTCCAGCCATCTTGCCCCAAGACGAACGCCGCTACCCACGTGCCGTTATCGACTCGCTCCAGTAGTGATCGGACGTCGCCTGAAGTCAAGGACGGGTGACAGCTGGCAGCGACCGTGACCGGGTCCGCGAAGCGATCGAGAGCCAAAATGACATCACGTGGCAAGTCAAGATTTCGGGTCATCCCGAGAGCTATGAAGCCGACACCCGGCAGGCCGGAGTCCAGAATGCTTCGAGCAAGTTCGATCTCATCAGGTTGCAGGCGCCAACCGACCATCACTAGCCCGACTGAGTTATCGCTTGGTTCTGACCAGTAGCCATCGCCGCCCTCGTATGGAGGCCATTCCACACCTTCGGCCAGAGCGCGAAGCACGATCTGCGTCTGCAGATCTCGACCCTGCGACACCTCCAAGAGTGATAGGACAAGTTCACGACAGTCGTCGGCCGTCGTAGCGTTTTGTGATCGGACAAGCGACAAGAGATCTACGTATGCGGGCTCGTCTTGAATGCCGGCGATCTGTAAGCCATCAGATGGGATGAGCGCCGAAACTGACTCGCGGAAGTTTGGTTCGATCATTGAGTCCCCGTTTCTTCCCTTGCACTCTACACGCGACGTCGCGGTGCTCCGGCATCTCCATGTTGGTGGCACACTCGGAAAGTNGTCCCATCACCGTGTNTGGAATGTGGCACAGTCGGATCGATGAGCGTTCCGCACTGAGGCAGCGGCGTAGCCACGAGATGCAGGCGAGGGGGAAACGGGGGAGGTGAAGAGCGTGGCATCAACCGATGAGTACGAGGCGACGTATCGGGCTCTTGAGATTTGTATCGCTAGCCGTATTCCCGTGATCTTGTGGGGTCCACCGGGCCAAGGAAAGACCTCAGTCATCCGGGCCATCGCGAAGCACCAGAACCGGCACCTCGAAATCTTGCTGGCGAGCATTCGGGAACCGCAGGATTTCGCAGGACTGCCGAGCATCCATGACGGCCGGGCGCACTTGGTTCCTCCTGATTGGGCGGTTCGCCTGTCCGAGGTAAGCAACGGGATCTTGTTCACCGACGAGGTGAACACCGCTCCACCGAGCGTCCAAGCTGCCCTACTTCGTGTGTCACTGGACAAGGTTGCCGGCGACTGCGATCTAGGTCAGGACACGAGCGTCGTAGCGGCAGCGAATCCACCCGAGCAGGCTGCCGATGGCTGGGATCTCGCTCCACCACTGGCGAATCGGTTCTGTCACTTGCCCTGGGAACTACCCACCGATGTTGTACGCGACGGTTTTGCTGGAAAGTGGCGGCACTACGACGTGCCGATGCCCAGCAAAGAGGCAATCGAAGATGCGTCGATGAGGGAACGGGTGCGTGTCGCGGGTTTCCTGACCGCGAGACCCGATCTCGCGACGGTGCTACCCAAGACTGCAAGTGAGCAAGGCCGCGCCTTCCCGACTCCGAGGTCGTGGGACATGGTCGCCACCCTCACAGCGTGGGCTGCCGCCTGTCGACAGACCGAGGGAGTTATGCGCATCTTGATCCGTGGATGCGTTGGACCTGGCGCGAGCGCGGAGTATTTGACCTACCGCGAGAGCCTGGATCTTCCTGATCCGGAGAAGGTGCTTGATGATCCTCGATCCTTTATCTTGCCTACGAGAACGGATCAGATCTACGTAGTCGGTGCCGGCGTGCTGGCGATCGTTCGCAATGCCCCCACGGCTCGACGATGGCATGCGGCTGGCCTCGTCTTTGAAAGGATTGCCGATAGTGGTCATCCTGACATTGCCGTCAGTTTCGCTCGAGACTGGATCGCCGATCGACCTTCCGGTGAAATGCCGGACAGTGCCGTGCTCAAGGCCCTTGTACCGCTCCTGAAAGAAGCCCGTTTGATATGACTGGCGCAGTGGGGGGCAACGAGTTTGCCCACGATGCCCATCTACGTGTCATGGCGGCACGTGTGATCGCGCAACAACGCTGGCCCTATGTTTCGTCGATCCTCTTTTCCTTGAAACTCGTGCCGGTACGAAATGACGAACTAGCGACGATGGCAGTGGATAGCGGATGGCGGCTGTATTACTCACCGCGATTCGTCCTGAACCAGACTCCCGAAACACTGGCAACCGTCCTTTTACATGAATCGATGCATTGTCTGCATGACCACGCTGGTCGTTTTTCGGTCATGCAGCGACCGAAGGAGCACGTCACCTGGAACGTCGCCGGGGATGCCGGCATCAACACGATTCTGGATGAAGCCAAGATGCCGTGGCCCTCCGTCGAACCGATCCGAATCCGAGACTTGAGTCAGTGGCATATCACCGAAGACATGACCACCGAGGGCATCTTCTTTCGCTTACTCGAGGTGAAGGAAGAGCAATCCTTCAACCCAGACTGCGGCTCCATCACCGACAAGCGACGTCGCATCTACGAGCTGGCACCATCTCACGATGTAAGCCCGGCACTACGAATCGACCAACAGGCTGTGGTCCGGGATCGCACCGCCCAAGACATCTTGAAGCGAAACCGAAACCACGGGGATGTTCCGGCTGGGCTGTTGCGATGGGCGGAAGAGATCCTCGAGCCGACAGTCGGTTGGCGTGAAGAACTAGCTAGTCGAATGCGTCGGGATTTGGCGATGGTGGCTGGCCGACGCGACTATGTCTATACCCGTCCATCACGACGACAGTCCGTCATTACCAGGGTTGGCTCCACCGTTGTGTTGCCCGCTATGCGCCAACCTATGCCGCCTCGGGTTGCCTGTGTGATCGACACGAGCGGGAGCATTTCCGACAGCGAATTGAGGGACTTCGCGTCAGAACTAGTCGGTATCACCCGGGCGTCCGGGGTGTCGGGTGGTGTCACCGTCATCCCGTGTGACGCAAGTGCTGGCCCGATTACACGGATTCGTAATCGTTCGGAAATCGAACGGCTCGAACTGCCAGGTGGAGGTGGCACGGATATGGGCGCTGGAATTCAACGCGCCCGGGAGCTGAAGCCCTTGCCCCACATACTCGTCATATTCACCGATGGCCATACGCCGTGGCCCGAAGCCCCGCCTCGGGAGTTCTCATCCGTGATCGTCGTCCTCAGTGATAGCACCACCCGAGAATGTATCCCTCCGTGGGCTCGAGTGATCGAACTGAATGATGCTCATCAGAGCAGTTGACGAAGCCGGATCACGACCGTGATGAACCCGGACGCTGGCAGAGAAAACGACGGGACAGCCCTGCCCACTGTCGCT
>PR_CR_10_Liq_2_inCRDRAFT_1000374_pt1 | contig 12651 bp, 12 predicted proteins | sample PRCRCaboRojoPR_FD_10245 | JGI IMG/M metagenome (IMG submission 10245) | reverse complement strand
CTAAGGGTGGTGTTGTCGCCCAGGTTGCCGGCCAATTGCAAATTTAAATCCGAACTGAGCACCGCATCCTGGTTGTTGCCCACAGAAAGGCCGCGGCTTATACTACCTTGCGACTGCAATCCCTTAAAGGGTTTAAAATTTTCGGCCTTAGCCCGGCTGTAGGTTTGTTGTTCCAATCTACGGGCATCAAAATTGGTTTGGGGTAAAATCAGGCTGGTATCCTTATGCCGGTAGGGGTTAAAAAGGTTCAGTTCAATTTTTTGATAGCGCACCCGCAAGGTATCGCGCAAAGAGGGCTCAAAAATAAGCAGAGCCGGGCGGGTGCCTTTAAACCGGTAGGTAGGCATTTGGCTTTCGCCCGAAAGGCTTTCAAAAACCAAACTACCGGGAATCACCAAGGCGCTATCCAAAGCAAATGTATCGGTACCAGCCGGAATAATTTTTTGGCTAAAGCCCGTGCTGTCGGCTTGGGCTTGCGCTTGCCGGCCCAGGCAAAAAGCCAGCACCAACCACCCCACTATTTTCAACGCATACTTCAACCCGGTATTTGCCTTTAAAGCCAGGCACAAATAACGGGAAATACTGCGCTTTTGTGTACGGCTCAAGGCCGATGGTAAACGCTGCAATCCCTTACATTTGTAGCAAAAGCAAACTTGTGAAACTCATATCCTACAATGTAAACGGCATACGGGCGGCCAAGCGCAAAGGTTTTGATGAATGGCTGGCCGCTGCTCAACCTGATGTTTTGGGCCTGCAGGAAACCAAGGCACAACCAGAGCAGATTGAAACCGAGGCCTTTGAAAAGCTCGGCTACCAGAGCTACTGGCACAGCGCCCAAAAAAAAGGCTACAGTGGGGTGGGCATTTTAAGCAAGCACAAACCTCTACACGTGGAGTACGGAACGGGAATCGACTACATAGATGTGGAAGGCCGCGTGATTCGTGCCGACTTTGAAAACTTCTCTTTTATCAGTGCGTACTTTCCCAGCGGCAGCAGCGGTGACCACCGTCAGGAAGTGAAGATGCAATTTTTGGCCGACTTTGAAGCCTATGTGAACCAACTTAAAAAAGAGCTACCCGGCTTAATTATTGGGGGCGATTACAATATTTGCCACACCGAAATTGATATCCACAACCCCAAACAAAATAAAGACACCAGTGGGTTTTTACCCGAAGAACGCGACTGGATGAGCGGGTTTTTAAATACGGGATTTATCGATTCCTTCAGGCATGTGCACGGCCCTGAGCCCCACCAGTACAGTTGGTGGAGCTACCGCGCCAACGCCCGCGCCAACAACAAGGGCTGGCGTATAGACTACCACATGGTAAGCGAAGCACTGGCTCCACAAATTACCGGGGCCCAAATTCTAAGCAAAGCCATGCACAGTGATCATTGCCCCGTTTTACTAGAACTAAAAAGCTAAGTGATTATGGGCCGCCTACATTTTGAAACCAAAGAAGAAGCCAACCAACGCAGAGAAAAGGAGTTTCTGGCTCTGTCGCCCAGCGAGCGGGTGCAGGTTTTTATACGCATGGTGGGCAGTAACGGCCTCTTTAAAAGTGGGGCGCCCAAAAAGAACCAAGGCAACTTTGTAATAAAGAAGAAAAATGCAGTTTGAAGAAGATGTATATCGATTTATACAGGCTGCCCAAAAACGTGGCCTGGCAATGCTAATGGTGGGCGGTGGTGCCGTAAATTTTCACGGTTACCGTAGACACTCTGCTGATGTGGACTTTTGGATCAATCCTTTGCCAGAGAACTTTGAGTGCCTTTTAAAAGTATTGCAGGACTGCGACTACGAGATTAATGAATTACCCTTGCCTGTGCTTAAAAGCGAGCAGAATATTTCCATCAACATTTCTCCTGAACAAGAACTAGAACTTATTACTCGCTTTAACCCTGGCAAAAGTTTTGAGGAATGCTATCAAAATAGCCGTACTTCAGAAATTACCTATAAGGGCCAAACTTTAAACTACCAAGTTTTAGGTTTTGACGAGCTCATAAGCAGCAAAGCAAAGGCGGCCCGTGCAAAAGACTTATTAGATATTCAGGAATTGAAACGCTTGAATAATCAAAAGTAGTGTTACACTCTACTACCCTAAAAATGGGCTAACATAGGCTGAGCCAGAGGCCTAAAGCCAATAGGCGAAAGAGGTTTCATAGCCCGGGCCGCTATTTACAGCCTGCGGTTAATTACTCTTTACCTTTTTTGTTTTTACCGCAGGGGCAAAATGTAGCTTTGCCCCAAATAAATTTGGTATGAAAAAACTGGCGCTTTTTTTAGTGTTGGCCCTTGGGCTTTCTTCCTGCGTAAGCAGTAAAATTCACAAAGACTTACAGGCTAAGTATGCCGATTTGCAGGACGAAAACACGCAATTACGCAAAGACAAGGAAACCTTAAGCGCAGACCTCACTCAGGCCCAAAGTCAGTTAGAACGCCTGCGCAAGGAGCTGACAGAACTGCAAAAAGAACATACCGGCACCGAAGAAGAATTGGCGGCCTTAAACAAAAAATACCAAGACCTCAACCGCAGTTACGAGTATTTGCTGGAAAACAACAATGCGCTATTGGCCAGTAACCTAAAGGAAAATAAGCAACTGGTAGAAAAACTAAACAATCTGCAACGGGAATTAGGTAGCAAAGAAGACTCCTTACGCACTGAGCAAAACCGCCTGGAATATCTAAGCCAGCAACTTCAGGAACGTGAAGCGCGCGTGTACGAGTTGGAATCGCTGATTGCCCGTAAAGACAGCACCGTAGCCTCTGTGATGAACCGCTTGAAAGATGCGCTCCTCAACTTTGAAGGGAAAGGCCTTTCGGTTGAAAACCGAGGCGGTAAAGTGTACGTTTCATTAGAAAACCGTTTGCTATTCCCCAGTGCCAGCTGGACGGTAGAGCCCGAAGGTAAAAAGGCCTTGCAAGAACTAGCCAAAGTACTGGCCGAAAACCCAGAACTCAACGTAATGGTAGAAGGCCACACCGACAGTGATGCTTTTAACGGACGTACCGCTGTTAAAGACAACTGGGACCTTAGCGTGATGCGCGCCACCAGCATTGTAAAAATTCTAACCAATAATCCGGGGGTAAACAAGGCCAATATTACCGCAGCGGGTCGCAGTGAATACGTGCCCATTGCCAGCAATGACAGCCCAGAAGGCAAGGCCAAAAACCGCAGAACAGAAATCATCATTACACCAGATTTGAGCGAACTCTCTGCCCTGTTGGAAGAAACCAAATAGCTAGACCTACAAGTTTTGCAGGTATTTGCCAAAGCGCTTCATCACCCAAAGGTGGATGCGGGCCTGCGTGTTTACATAAAGGTACCAAGGCAGAGTAGGCACAAACTCATGAATAGCCGCAATAATGTAGCGGCCATTCAAAACCTGCCTAAACTCCAGCCAGCCATAATCTTTACGCTTAACCAAGGCCCCCGCGGTAATGTAAAAAAGTTGTCTTTGGGGCGTGCTTCGGTCTTTCACCAAGGTGAGCGTTAAAATGGGCCTTTTTAGAAAAAATAAATAAAAACTTACGTCCGGACCCTTGAGCTTAGCGCTGATGATATACTTCAAGCGATTGGGCAACCAACGCTGGTAAAGGGTAGCTACCCGGTGGGCCGGAATTTTTCGTGGATTTCCCAACCGCTGATAACTACGTACGGTATTCCGCTCCTTGTTTTCACGCGGGTAGAAATCGGGGAGCTGGTAAATTTCCGGTTCTTTGGCCAAGGCGTTTTGCACCATTTCTTCAATACCCTTGCGGGGATAGTCTAAGTCCTCTAAAAGCGGATTGGGCTCCACCGTAACGGTGTGCCGCAGGCTTTCTACCAAAGGTGAAACCAGGGTGGTGCTGCTCTGTGTAAACCGGGCCACCCAAAGTTTGGAAAAGCCCACCGTGTACACCGGAATGGAAAAAATCAGGCGTTTTTTGCCCATGATATCAGCGGTTAAACGCAGCAATTGCATATAACTCACCACATCGGGGCCACCCACCTCAACCGCCTGATGGTACCAGGCTGGGTTGCCAAAAGCATGGTGTAAAATATGCAGTACATCATCAACCGCTACCGGTTGGGAAAGAGACTCGCACCATTTAGGACAGGCCATTACCGGCAAATTCTCCACCAGTTTTTGCACAATGGTGAAGGAGGAGCCGCCCGGGCCAATAATGATACCGGCCCGCAAAGTGGTCAGCGGAACGGAACGGCCGCCTAAAGTTTTCTCTACCTCGTAACGGCTTCTCAGGTGCCGCGAAAAGTGATCAGACTCTTTGGGCAAAATGCCCCCCACAAATACAATCTGCTCCAGTTGGTGCTTCTCAGCGGCCCGGGCAAAATTATCGGCCAAAAGCAAATCGGTGTCATCAAAACTACCTTGATTTAAGCGAGTAGAAGGAGTCATGCTGTGCACCAGGTAAAGGGCTAAATCGGCCCCAGCCAAAGCTTTTTCGGTGCTGGTGATAGAATAAAGCTCTACTTGACGCCACTCGACCTCAGGATCATAATTTTCCCGCACCTTTTTACGGCTTAGGGCAATAATGTGGTAGTGTTGCTTGTATTCTTTGATGAACCATCGCCCTATGAATCCGGTAGCCCCGGCAATTACCAACGTTTTCTTTTCCGCCATGCCAAGGGAACGGCTTAGGCGGGGCAAAGTTTGCAGCAGGCCTTAGCCAAAAAGATGCTGGAAAACCTCCTCAATTTTGCCGCAGCGGATTACCTTCAGGCCAAATTTACCGGTGGCCGTTTTGGTATGGCTGCTGATCACAATTTCATCAAAGCCCAGTTTTTCCGCTTCGCTGATGCGTTGTTCTGCCCGTGATACCGGACGGAGCTCCCCGCTAAGGCCCACTTCGGCTGCAAAGCAAATTTTGGGCGAGAGGGCAATATCTTCATTACTGGAAAGGATGGCCGCTACTACCGCCAAGTCAATAGCGGGGTCGTCTACGCGGATACCTCCCGTGATGTTGAGGAACACATCTTTCTGACCCAAGCGAAAGCCGCAACGCTTTTCCAAAACAGCTAAAAGCATATTGAGCCTGCGTACGTCATACCCGGTGGTGCTGCGTTGGGGAGTGCCGTACACAGCGGTACTGCACAAAGCCTGCACTTCCAAAAGCATAGGGCGAATGCCCTCCAGGGTAGCAGCCACGGCATTGCCACTGAGCTCAGAGTCGCGTTTAGAGATTAAGATCTCAGAAGGATTGGTGACACTGCGCAAGCCCTCTCCAAACATTTCGTAAATGCCAATTTCATGGGTAGAGCCAAAACGGTTTTTATGGGCCCGTAACAGGCGGTACACGTGGTGCCGATCGCCTTCAAACTGCAGTACCGTGTCTACCATGTGCTCCAAAATTTTAGGCCCCGCCAATTGTCCGTCTTTCGTGATGTGCCCAATAAGAAAAATCGGGGTCTGCGTTTCTTTGGCAAACTGAATAAGCTCGGCCGCACACTGCCGTATTTGCGATACCGAACCAGGGGCTGAATCCAGCAGTTGCGAGTGTAAAGTTTGAATGGAATCTACCACCAAAACCTGGGGCTCATTCAATTCAATTTGCTTGAAAATTTCCTGAGTATGCGTGGCGGTTAAAAGATAGCAGTCTTCATTTTCTATGCCTATGCGCTGGGCGCGTAGCTGCACCTGTTGCTCGCTTTCTTCTCCGGAAACGTACAAGCAACGCTGCTTAAAGCGCAGAGCCGTTTGCAGCATGAGGGTACTTTTTCCTATACCCGGCTCACCGCCAATTAGCACCACGCTACCGGCTACCAAGCCACCGCCTAATACGCGGTTTAGTTCATCGTCTGCGGTGCTGGTGCGTTGGGTTTGCTCTGGTTTGAAATCGGTTACTGCGGTAACTTTTGAACTGCCGGGCTTGCTGGAGGTATGGGCTTTCCATCCAGATTTTGACGGGGCGCTAACCACCTCTTCCACCACCGTGTTCCACTCGCCACAACGCGAGCACTGCCCCATCCATTTGCTGTGCTGAGCGCCACAATTTTGGCAGTAGTAAGTAGTTTTGGCTTTGGCCATTTACAGAGTAATAACACGCTTTTGGTCCTCGGCCGAAAGGCCAGCTTGCGGCACTTCTTCAAAAGCCAACTGGGCTTGATCTATTTGTTGGGCTAAGGCGGTGGCATCTTCAAACAACACAATGGCATCTACCACCTGCAGGTTGGCACTTTCAAACAGCAGAGCCTGTGGCGTGCCTTTAGGCAGGGCTATCACCAATTTATCGGCTAAGGCGCGGTAGTCCAAAAGTTTATCCAGTACTGAGGTGTTAATGGTAAAGTCTTGGTAAAAGAGCAAGAGAGTAGATTCTCCGTAAATGCCCCATATGTTTATTTGATAGCCCAGTTCTTTGGGCTCTTTGATTTTAGCCAAAAGTGATTCTCTAAGCTTCATTGCTAATTTTATTTTTCTTGCGGGCCCGATACACAAAAAACACTGCGATAAACCCAGCTATTAATGTCATTACAAATTGACCTCCGTGCACCAAGGTAGCAAAACTAACCCCATCTGCATTAGCCACGCCCAGCACACCTAAACCCAGCATGACCAAATAGTGGTAAGAGCCTATGCCTCCTGGCGATGGCACCACCATGCCTAAGCCCCCCACAATCATGATGAACAGGCCGCTACTGGGGTCAATATTTTCAGTAGCCGGCAGGGCAAAAACCACCACGTAAATCATGAGGTAATACATGGCCCAAATAAAAAGCGTGTGACCAAAAAAGGCTACTTTATTTTCTACCTGACTCAGTGATTTAAAACCTTCTTTAAAGCCGCTCCAGAACTCGCGCACTTTAGCGTAAATAGGCAGGGCCTGAAACCGTTCCCGCATCAGGTACAGCACCAAAATTCCACCCAAAAACACCAGAGCAAGCGCGGCTTTCCAAATCCAGCTGTTACCGCTATCCCCCTGGTTGCGAGCAAAGGCCTCGTCAAAAAATGAAAGGAAATTCTCCAATTCTAAAATTACGGTCAAGAGCATGAGGCTTAAAAGCAAGAGGCCGTCAATGGCGCGCTCCAGCACAACCGTACCAATTAATCGGTTCACCGGAATATCATCGGTAGACTTTAAAGAGGTGCAACGGGCTACCTCGCCTGCCCGGGGCACGGCCACATTGGCCAGGTAACCTATTGAAATGGCGTGAATGGCATTCCAGGTATTGGCCTTTTTACCCAGGGGGGCCAGTAGCAAATTCCAGCGGATGCCCCGGCTTATGAAAGCCAAATAGCCCATGACCATGGAGGCTATCACGTAGCCATAATCAGCATTGGCAAAATCATAGGCCAGTTTCTTAAAATCAGTGTTACGCAGGGCCAAGTATAGAAATACCGCACCAATAGCGGAAAAGAGTAAATACCTTAATACTTTTTTTAGGGTTTGTGTCAAAGCCAATTAGTTTAGGCGATTGGTTTCTTCATTGGGGAATACAATGGCAGGCTTAAAAGCTTGCGCATCTTGAGGGCTCATTTGGGCGTAGGCAATGATGATAATCACATCGCCTTTTTGCACTTTGCGCGCAGCGGGGCCGTTTAAGGTAATTTCACCTGAACCGGCTGCTCCTTTTATCACATAAGTATCTAAACGCTCCCCATTGTTCACATTTACAATACTTACCTTTTCCCCTTCTATAATATTGCTGGCCCGCAACAACTCTTCATCTATAGTAATGCTGCCCATGTAATTCAGGTCAGCTCCGGTTACCGAAACCCGGTGAATTTTTGATTTAACAACCTCTATTAGCATGGCGCAAAATTATTCAAAAAAGGCGGTAATTATCGATCAAACGCACCCCTTCACAAAAGGCGGCCATAAAAATGCGGGCATGCTCTTCGGCACCCCATTCATGCAAGGGTTTCATGGTTTTAGGGTCTGCAATTTCAACGTACTCTAATTCCAGAGGGCTTTGCGCAAAGTTGGCCCTAATTTGTTTCTTTAATTCTTTTGGGCTCAAGGCCCGATGGTTGTTGGCGGCCCACCTTAAATTCTGGTTGATGATTAAAGCCTGCTCCAAACCCTTTTCGCTAAGCCGATAATTTCGGCTGCTCATAGCCAAACCTTGCGGGGTGCGCTCAGTGGGGCAACCAATTATCTCCACGCCCAAACCAAGGCTTTCGGTCATGTACTCAATCACGCGCAATTGCTGGTAGTCTTTCTCACCAAAATAAGCGCGGGTAGGGTGCATCAACTCAAAAAATCTTTTGATTACGGTGGCCACCCCTGGAAAGTGCCCTGGGCGGTACGTGCCTTCCATGCCTTGATCCAAGCCATTAAGATCTATAGCATCTGCACGAACCGAAGTGCCATAAATAGCTTCTACAGCTGGAATAAAAACAGCGTCTACGCCCTTTTCCGCCAGCCACTTGCAATCGTCTTCTACCCTTCTGGGGTATTTTTCCAAATCCTCAGGATTATTAAACTGGGTAGGGTTCACAAAAATGCTTACCAGGGTAGCCTTGTTTTGCTGCATGCTGGTTTCGGCCAAAGCCAAATGGGCCTCATGCAAGGCACCCATGGTAGGCACAAACCCAAGACTACTATCGCTTTCGGCCAACTCATGGCGAAAGGAATGAAGCTCCTCCACCGTATTTAGTATGCGCATAGATTGGCATTTATAAAACCGCCAAAGCTATTACTATAATTGAGTAATTGGCAAATAATCACTAATTTTGCCACCAATTTTCTGAAAAATTTAGCCTTTAGAATTAATACCTTTTCATGGATACGAAAAAAATATTGTACGTAAGTCAGGAGATTCACCCTTACTTGCCGGAGAATGAAATTTCTAAACCTTCTTTGGAGCTTCCCAAAAAAATGAATGAAAAGGGCCATCAGGTACGGGTGTTCATGCCACGATATGGCCTCATTAATGAGAGACGCCATCAACTGCACGAAGTAATCCGCCTGAGCGGTATTAACATTATTGTAAATGACATGGACCAGCCTTTAATTATAAAGGTGGCCTCTGTACCGCAGGCACGCATGCAGGTGTATTTCATAGACAATGAAGAATATTTTAAGCGCAAGGCTATTTTTTACGATGAAGACGATAATTTCTTAGCCGACAATGACCAGCGCGCTATTTTCTTTTGCCGCGGGGTAGTAGAAACTGTGAAGAAATTAGGCTGGGGTCCTGATATTATTCATTGCCACGGTTGGATGGCCAGCTTTTTACCGGCCTACCTTAAGCGCTACTATGCAGACGACCCTCTGTTTGCAAACAGTAAAACTGTGCTTTCCCTTTACAGTACTCCTGATGAGAAATTAGGCGATTCTTTGGCCAGCAATCTGGAGTTTGACGGTTTTTCAGAAGAAGATTTGGCTCGCTACAAAAACACCGATCTGCAAAGTATTTACAAAGCAGGTGTGCATTATGTAGATGGCGTGGTTAATGCCAGCAGCAAGGTTGACCAAGAGTTGGTAGATTATGCCAAAGACAACGCAGGAAATTTTGTAGACGCTTCAGCAAGCGAAAACATAGCCAATGACGTTTACAACCTGTACGAACAAATTACCATTGAAGAAGAGTCAGTGGCCTAAATGCATTTTATGCCTCATACCCTACTAAAACTTGCAAAGCGAGCCATTCTAGTAATGGCTCCTTTTGTTTTTCTAGCATCTTGTGAAAAACCAACCGATAACCTGGGTTTTAATCAGGTGATTGGCGGCACCATTAAAGGAGACACCCTGCACATACCGGTAATAAGCTACACACGCCAAATTGATAGCATTTTAGTGGCTTTAGCCTATGATAATCAGCGCAGCCTAGGTGGCTACTCCTCTACCCGGCTCATGGGCCGAAACTTTAGTTTCTATACGGGGCTTTCTTCAGCACACATGATTTCTGAAATTCTACCCTTGCAAGTAAACCCTGACTTTGGCACCAACGCGGTGATTGATTCTGTAAATCTCTTTTTACGGATTACAGGCGCTTATGGAGATACCACCCAAGCCATGACTTTAGAGGTGCACGAATTAGCAGAAAACCTCTCGAAGGATTCCATTTTCTTCTCCAATTTTAAACCAGCCCTGGGGCAGCAATTAGGCATTTTGGAGAACTACTACCCTACGCCCAACACCGCCTCAAGTTATGAAGGTAGTACCGAGTTCCCTTTGGTAAAAATCCCTTTAGACAACAATTATTTTCAAAGCCAATTTGCCGATGTGGGTGACGGAGAGTTTGAACCACTCAGCACCTTTCCCAATTTTCTGGAATATTTCAAAGGGCTTTATGTAACAGCTTCAGAAGGCGCCACAGTACTGTCGTTAAACTTGGCCAGTAACTTCTCCAATCTACGCATCCATTACCACAATGATTCGGATACTTCGGTAGTGGAGCTAGACTTTAATCCCGGCCGCAGCTTGGTGCCCATTACCTTTAGCACTTTTGAACACGACTACAACCAAGGCCTTTTGGATTTAAGCAACCAAGATACCGTGAGAGGCGAAGAGCTTACCTATGTGCAAGCCATGGGCGGAGTAGCTACCGCGCTAAAGTTTGACCCCAGCCGCATGGACTCTCTGGAGCAGGAAGGTTTGGTGATTAACCGGGCACTGCTGGAAGTGAAAACAGCGGTGGGTACGGGCGAATCCGTAGCACCCAGTCCCCGCATGGAAATACGAGAGTTTTTAGGCAATGGCCTGGGAGCGCGTAGCTTGGACTTTCAAGACAATAGTGGCGATGGGGAATTACGCCTGGGCGTGCTGCGCAATAATACCTATAACTTTGACTTAACCAGAGAATTATTTAACACCCTTAACCGCGCTGAAAACAATACTTTAGCCATTGTTCCCGTAAGCCGAACCACCGCTGCCAACCGCACTATTTTGCAAGGCAGCCGGGGCACAGGGGAACAAGCAAAACTAATTGTGTACTACACACAACCTTAAAATTTATTCTTATGTGTGGCATTGTTGGGTACCTGGGTAACAAAAACGCAGTTCCGGTAATTTTAAAGGGCCTTAAAAGATTGGAATACCGTGGCTATGACAGTGCCGGTATTGCCGTGTTAAACGGTGGTTTGCAAGTAGCCAAGTGCAAAGGCAAAGTAGCTGATCTAAAAAAACTGACCGATAAAGATTTACACGAAGCCACCATCGGCATAGGCCATACCCGCTGGGCCACCCACGGTAAACCCAATGACGTAAACGCCCACCCGCATACTTCCAACAGCGGTGACCTTACCCTGATTCACAACGGCATTATTGAAAATTACGACTCCATTAAAGAGGCTTTAATAAAGCGCGGCTACCGCTTTGATAGTGAAACCGACACTGAAGTGTTGGTGAACCTGATTGAGGACGTGCAAAAATCAGAGAACACCACCTTGGCCAAGGCCTTACAAATAGCCTTAAACCAGGTAATTGGTGCCTACGCCATTGCCGTTATCAGTAGCAATAATCCCAACCAAATTGTGGTGGCTAAAAAAGGCAGCCCACTGGTGGTGGGTATTGGTGAAGGCGAGTATTTTATTGCCAGTGATGCCACGCCCTTTTTAGAGTTTACCAAAAGTGCTGTGTACCTGGAAGACGATGAAATGGCGGTGATTAACCGCGGGGAAGATTTGGAGGTTTTAAGCATAAAAGACAACCGTACCATTGACCCTTACGTGCACCAATTGGAAATGGACCTGGAGTCTATTGAAAAGGGCGGCTACGATCACTTTATGCTCAAAGAAATTTATGAGCAACCTAAGTCCATCAGAGACACCTTGCGGGGAAGACTTTTGCCCAACGAAGGCCTCGTTAAAATGGATGGTGTCTACCAGTTTCAAGAGAAATTTGTGACCGCCCAACGCATTATCATTATTGGCTGCGGCACCAGCTGGCATGCTGGCTTGGTAGCCGAATATTTATTTGAAGATTTAGCCCGCATTCCGGTGGAGGTAGAGTACGCCTCCGAGTTCCGGTACCGCAATCCGGTTATAACCGAAAAAGACGTAGTGATTGCCGTAAGCCAAAGTGGCGAAACGGCCGATACGCTGGCGGCCATTAAGTTGGCCAAAGAAAAAGGCGCCACCATTTTTGGCGTGTGCAACGTGGTGGGTTCTTCCATAGCGCGTGAAACCCATGCCGGGGCCTACACCCACGCTGGCCCTGAGATTGGCGTGGCTTCTACCAAGGCTTTTACCGCTCAGGTAGCCGTTCTGGCCTTAATTGCCTTAAAAATTGCCCATAAAAAAGGCGTTTTAAAAGAAAGCTATTACCATCAGCTTTTAGCCGAGTTAGACGATATACCCAACAAAATTGAGCGCATGCTGGAGAGCGATGCGCAAAGCAAATACATCTCGGGCTTGTTTAAAGACGCCCGCAACTTTTTGTATCTGGGGCGCGGCTACAACTTCCCGGTGGCTTTAGAGGGGGCGCTTAAGCTGAAAGAAATCAGCTACATTCATGCCGAGGGTTACCCGGCCGCAGAAATGAAGCACGGCCCTATTGCCCTCATTGATGAAGATATGCCGGTGGTGGTGATTGCGCCCAAAGGCGGCCAATACGAAAAAGTGGTGAGTAATATTCAGGAGGTTAAAGCGCGTAATGGTAAGGTTATAGCCATTGTGAGTGAAGGCGATAGTGAAATTGCCAAAACAGCCGACCACGTAATTGAGGTGGAAGATACGCTGGAGGAATTCTCGCCCCTGCTTACCACC
>PR_CR_10_Liq_2_inCRDRAFT_1000369_pt1 | contig 12683 bp, 13 predicted proteins | sample PRCRCaboRojoPR_FD_10245 | JGI IMG/M metagenome (IMG submission 10245) | reverse complement strand
TGTCATTGCTCCCTTGTGGCAAGATAGTGAGGATGTTGGAAACTCTACCTAAAGCCCCGAAATCATTGGGTAGGACTCGACACGTTTTGAATTCTTCGGCTTTAGCTGTGATGGGTAAGACTAACCCCTTAGGTCTTGAAGCGGTCAGATCGGTCATAGTTGTTTTGGTGGACGGCCTCGGCTATAGGCAATTGGAACAGGTAGCAGGACATGCGCCGACTGTTTGGAAAAACTCATCTCCCATCAAGGCTGCATTCCCAGCAACGACAAGTGTCAATATCAAAAGTTTCGCAACCGGACTACCTCCAGCCGAGCATGGGTTTTTGGGCTATAAACTTCGCCACAAACAAGGTGTAAGCAACCTTTTGAGCGATTTAGACAAGATTGATATCAGCGAGTTCAACACGGTAAAAAACATCACCCAAATTTCCTCTAAATGTGAATACTCAGTTGTCTCCTCCGCTGAGTATAAAAATTCAGGATTCAGCAGGGTGACAATGACAGGCGCGAATTATGTCCCCGCTGAATCAATTGCCGAAAGATTCGATCGTGCGCTGAACATCGTCAAGAAATCGCGACAGGTTGTTTATTTGTATATCCCAGAACTTGATAAAACCGGGCACAAGGAGGGCTGGGGAAGCACCACCTGGCTTAACTACCTTGAGGAGCTTGATTCATCGGTTGCAAAGGCGGCCAGGGGCGGAGCGAATCTGATACTGACTAGTGATCACGGGATGGTTAACACCACTGTTAGCGAACAGATACACCTAGACAAGTACGTTGCAGGAGAGGATATAGAAGCCATGGTCGGCGACACTCGCTGTGTCTATCTGCACACAAAGCTTGGTAAGGCGCATCTCGCTAACCTTCTGCAAGAGGAAGCACTAGATGTTTTTGAAACGCAGGAGGTCGAATCGGCAGGATGGTTTGGGGGAGAGGTTAGAGAAGAATTCCGCTACAGACTCCCCGAGATAATACTTATGGGACGCGGCAACAGCGTAATACTTCACAAAGATTTCAACACTGAACGCGCCTACAAAATGGTTGGGCATCATGGGACATTTGCTGACAATGAATTGGAAGTTCCCCTTATGAGGATAGGACTCTAATCCTCTTCATCTTCGTTTTTGGACTCGCCCGCTCCAAAAACGATTTCATCCCAGCTCGGGAGTGAGGGTCTTCTAGAGCTTGACTCAGGTTTTGGCATTTCCGGTTCAGACTTCTTTTGCGCTCGTCGGCGCTGAAGTTCTTCTAATAAATCTGTCGCTACGCTGCTCGCATTTTCCTGCTGATCCTCTTCGACAGGTTCTTCGGTTTTGCTGTCGATAACACTCAATGGAACTGGTGCGGACTGCTCCTCGAAGATATCTTTGGCCGCTTCGTTTACGGGCTTGAGCCAATTATTTTTGGGATCGAAGCTGAATTCGGCTTTGCCGCTGGTTGCATCAGCTGAAATAATCCAAACACCATCTTCTTTCCTGGTTCTGATTTCAGTTTCTCCCAGCTTGTGTTTTAGAAGCCTTCCCAGTGTTACCGTCTCATCGAAATCCTGAGCCACAACCAAAACGGAAATGGCGGAGGATTGGATATAGTCCAACTCTGCGATTACAGGAGCGGCAAAGGGTTCTATCTCGTCACCATCTACTCCAAGTTTGGCCGCAACTTCATCCAGTGAAAGCCCAGAGCGAATATGGGCTTGAACTTCTCCTGGAGAAAACTGAGCAGAGTCGGCCGTTTGGTTTCGGACCGCCTGTCGCAGTACCGTGTTTAGCTCAAGGCGCAATTGCTCACCGTTCTCATCTTTGAGAATCAGGTAATCACCTTCTCTATGAGAAAACTGGACTTCCTTCATGGTTCCTCCTAGTCCAACTTTCTCACCAGTTAGGGGATTTCGTTGACATTTGGGAGCGTGATTTCATAATTTCCCTGAAGTTCCACTGTGAATTTGCCGTGGCGAACTTGATTTAGCGTTGATTTTGGGGCATAGTTTCGCCCTGAAACAATCTAGAGAGGTGTTTCGTGGCAACAGACTACGATGCGCAGAGAAAAGGCGAAGACGATACCGAGAGTATTGAGGTTATCAAAGAGCGCATGCCGGACAAGCCCAGCGGCATCAGCGATAGCGATGACTCCGAGCTCGAACCATACAGCGCGCCTGATGTGGTCAACGAAGAACTAGATGTTGTTGTAATGCCGAAGCAGGAAAATGAATTCACCTGCATGGAGTGTTTCTTGCTGAAGCCGCCATCTCAACTTGGCAAGAAAACTCGACAGGGTTCAATTTGCCTTGACTGCGCTGGCTAAAGTCTCGGCGAGCCTCTCTGGATTTCGTGTACTGATCAGAATCTTGTTGTAGTCATCCTGATTGTCAATATTGTCTAAGAGGACCACACCGTCCACCCCTCCTCTGATTTGAAAAAAAGTATCTGGAGTGAGGAATGGTCCACGAGCTCTGAAGGCTTCGTCGCCGGTCAAAGCTTTTGGGCTTCTAAGAATTTCCAGCGGAATTGTAGCCTTTCCCAGAATCAAGTTATCATCATTGACAACAACCACTGGTGAGAAGTTGTAAAGCAAAACATTGGCTGTAATGGTGACGGCAATGCCGATCGTAAAGGCCAAATACCAGTTATAAGGTCCCAACATTAGAGCGAATCCTGGAATTAACAACAGAGTAGAAATTGTCAGTCCAACGGGTGGATAAACCTTCTCTGAATAAATCGTCATCAGATATAGATTACGCTCTAAACGTGGAAAATTCAGTGCAGGTGTTGATTACCGGTGACAAAGAGCTTATTCCCGCCTACGCAAAGGCAGGTGACGCTGGTGCGGATCTGAGGGCAAGTGAATCTGGAAGCATTGCTCCAGGGGAGAGAGATTTGATCCCAACTGGAATCAGTATTGCTCTGCCAGATGGGTATGTTGGCCTTGTGCACCCACGAAGTGGGCTGGCCGTCAAGAATGGAGTTACAGTTTTGAATACGCCAGGGACAATTGACTCTGGCTACCGCGGCGAGATAAAAGTTATCCTTCTAAACACTTCTGATGAGAAGTTTTCTTTCCAGCGTGGAGACAGAATTGCGCAGTTGGTTATTCAGAAGTACGAAAAAGCTGAGTTTTTGGAAGTCGAGCAACTTCCTGAGACCGAAAGAGGCGATGGTGGCTTCGGTTCTTCTGGGAGGAAATGAATGTTGAGTCAGGAAAACAGGGCAAGTTCGGGGCCATATGATGTCTCGGAAGTCGGGCAACTCAAACCATATATCGACTTCGGCTCAATCCGACTGAGCCCCAACAAAGATGTGAAGCTGCGTGCAGAGTTGGACGAAAAGACCAAAAAAGTTGTGGCAATAACAGTCTTGTTCCCTGAGAGCACATTGCAGCTGCAAGCTTTCGCGGCACCGAAATCAGCAGGTATTTGGGAGGAAGCCCTGGACCCAATCCAATCTTCCATTTCAAAGCAAGGTGGTGCTGCAGAAGTTAGATCAGGCCTCGTTGGACAAGAGATAAGAGCCAGGGTTCCCGTTGAAGTAGATGGAAAAAAAGGCTTTCGGGAAAGTATCTTCATCGGAGTTGATGGACCCAGGTGGATGCTCAGAGGTGTGATTTATGGCAAAGCCGCCAGCGATAATGGCGAGTACCAGACTTTGATTGAACTGTTTAGATCAACAGTGGTCGATAGGGGTAATGTTCCTTTGCCACCGAATGAGCTGCTCCCTCTTAGGCTTCCGCAGAATCAGGCAGAGCAGAGTGAGTGACGAAAGCGTTCGTAAGCAGGTCGCTGGACGGCTTGGCCTTGAAAGCGATGGGGAGGCAGTAAGTTTCTCACCGTCGTCATTGCTGGCATCCATGGGCGGAAGGCTTGGCATTGTGGAGGCAATTTTGCCGACAGTGCTCTTTATTTCAGTTTTTAGTTTCACAGGTGATGGCTTTGCCGCGGTAATCGCTGCGGCAAGCTCATCAGTTGTGTTTCTGATAATCCGGCTTTTCACCCGAGGAATGCTCACGCAGGTCCTTGTTGGAGGGGCCGGTGTAGCCATTGCCGCTTTCTTGGCTCTTCGAGAAGGCGGGCAAACCCAGGATTATTTTCTTATTGGTTTCTATACCAATGCAGCCTATGCATCAGTTCTTGGCTTGAGCATTTTGATCAGGCAACCTCTGATTGGGGTTGCTGTGGCCTTGCTGACTGGCAACAAAGACTGGAAAAAGCGGCCAGGCTTGAAATATCGGTTTTACCTTGTGACGGCTTTGTGGGTGGCTTTTTTCAGTCTCAGGCTGGCTGTCCAATTGCCTCTATATTTCGCCGGGGCAATTGAAGCGCTCGCCACTGCAAGGCTCGTTATGGGTGCACCCATGTATGCCCTTTTGCTCGTTATAAGTTGGCTGATACTCAAAGCGGTGTTCTTACAAAAGCGGTAGATTTGTCGTAGGGAAACAATAAGGAGTGTCATGGCTAACAGCTTCGATGCCAAAAAGAAATTAAATGTAGCTGGCAAGGAATACAGTTATTTCGACATCAATCAGGCAAGCGTCAAAAAGCTTCCATACAGTCTCAATATTCTGCTGGAGAATCTTCTCAGGACGGAAGACGGCAAAAACATCACCAAAGACCACATAAATAAGCTGGCAAATTGGGATGCAAAGGCCGAACCAAGCGAGGAGATTCAGTTCACTCCGGCTCGAGTCATCATGCANGACTTCACGGGNGTTCCTTGCGTGGTTGATTTAGCCACCATGCGCGAAGCGGTTGATGAGTTGGGTGGAGATCCGCAGAAGATCAATCCNCTNGCCCCCGCAGAGATGGTAATCGACCACTCAGTTGTGATAGATGTTGCAGGTACTGCTGATGCAGCTGAGCGCAATGTCGAATATGAATACCAAAGAAACGGCGAGCGCTATCAATTCCTTCGTTGGGGACAGGGTGCATTTCAAGACTTCAAAGTTGTCCCTCCCGGCACTGGGATTGTCCACCAGGTAAATATCGAATACCTCGCACGCACAGTGATGGCGCGAGAGGTCAATGGCGAACTGATGGCCTACCCGGACAGTTGCGTGGGAACCGACTCGCACACCACCATGGTCAATGGTCTTGGTGTTTTGGGCTGGGGCGTTGGCGGAATCGAAGCGGAGGCCGCAATGCTTGGTCAGCCTGTTTCAATGCTGATTCCAAAGGTTGTTGGATTTAAGTTAACCGGCTCTATACCAACCGGTGCCACTGCAACTGACGTCGTGTTGACCATCACTGAAATGCTCCGTAAGCACGGTGTTGTGGGCAAGTTCGTTGAGTTTTATGGCGAGGGCGTTGCGAGTGTGCCTCTTGCAAACCGAGCAACCATAGGAAACATGTCCCCAGAATTCGGTTCAACTGTTGCAATTTTCCCGATTGACGAGGTCACCCTCGACTATCTTCGCCTAACCGGGCGCAGTGAGGAGCAGGTTGCGCTTGTTGAGAGTTACACTAAAGCACAGGGCTTATGGCACGACCCAAGAAGTGAAGCTGAATACAGCGAGTATCTCGAGTTGGATCTTTCAACTGTCGTTCCATCAATTGCAGGACCAAAGCGTCCTCAGGATCGAATTGAGCTGGATAAGGCAAAGCAGAGCTTTGAGAAGGACTTAGCAAATTACGCCCCAATGACCTCTAATCCAACTCCAGTGAAGGGCAAGGAATTTGCCGTTGACAACGGTTACGTATCCATCGCAAGTATTACCTCCTGCACCAATACCTCCAACCCCTCAGTGATGATGGCCGCTGGCTTGCTAGCCAAAAAGGCTGTCGAAAAAGGTTTGACCGCGAAACCCTGGGTAAAGACCTCTTTGGCACCTGGAAGCAAGGTGGTCACCGATTACTACGAAAAGAGTGGACTAACTGATTACCTAGACAAGCTTGGTTTTCAATTGGTTGGCTACGGGTGCACCACCTGCATAGGTAACAGTGGACCGCTAGACCCAGCAATCAGTGAAGCGATTCAGGAGAATGACCTTGCTGTTACAAGTGTTCTGAGTGGAAACCGAAATTTTGAAGGTCGAATTAATCCAGATGTGAAGATGAACTACTTAGCATCTCCACCACTTGTCATTGCATATGCGCTGGCCGGAACAATGGATTTCGATTTCGAGAATGACGCCCTGGGAACTGATTCCGAAGGTAACGAGATCTTCTTGAAGGACATATGGCCATCACCAGATGAAGTCCAGCAAACAATCGATAGCTCGATCAGCAGTGACATGTTCACGCACGAGTATGCATCCGTTTTCGATGGTGATGAGCGGTGGAGATCATTGCCAACCCCAGAGGGAGACACTTTCACCTGGGATGAAAATTCAACCTATGTGAAAAAGCCACCCTATTTCGAAGGCATGGGAATGCAGCCTGAAAAGGTTCAAGACGTTTCTTCAGCGAGAGTCTTGGCAAAACTTGGGGATAGCGTCACCACCGATCACATCTCTCCAGCGGGAACAATCAAATTGGACAGCCCAGCTGGAGAGTATCTAACCAACAAGGGCGTTTCCCGAGTTGATTTCAACAGCTATGGTTCGAGAAGAGGAAACCACGAGGTCATGATTCGTGGAACCTTTGCCAACATCCGTCTTCGCAATCAACTTTTGAACGGCGTTGAGGGTGGATACACCAGAGACTTCACAACCGATGATGGAGCCCAGAGTTTCATCTTTGATGCCAGCGAAAACTACAAGCAGGCAGGAACTCCTCTTGTCATACTTGCTGGCAAAGAATACGGTTCAGGCTCATCCAGAGACTGGGCGGCTAAGGGAACCAGGCTTCTTGGGGTCAAAGTTGTCATTGCCGAGAGCTTTGAGAGAATTCACCGTAGCAACCTAATCGGTATGGGGGTTCTCCCACTGCAGTTCCCCGAAGGGGAGAGCGCCGAATCGCTTGGTCTTGAAGGGACTGAGATTTTTGACGTGACCGGAATAGAGCAGCTCAACACTGGTGTAACACCCAAAACAGTGCGAGTCGTTGCACGCCCAAGTTCACATTCGACTAAGCAGGAAACAATTGAGTTTGATGCAAAGGTTCGAATCGACACCCCGGGTGAAGCTGATTACTTCCGCAACGGAGGAATTCTGCAGTATGTGCTCAGGAGTCTGGTTGCGTAGGAAATAGCAGCGACCCAAGCATTGTTTGAATACCTATGTTGTTAGACCGCATCTCATCACCAGAGGATGTCAAAAAGCTAACCAAGCAGCAGACATCCGAATTAGCTGAGGAAATCAGAGCGAAGCTAATCGAGTTGGTTAGTGCGTCTGGTGGGCACCTTGGTCCGAACCTCGGAGTGGTTGAGACCACAATCGCAATCCACAGAGTGTTCAACTCACCCCACGACAGCATAATTTTTGACACAGGCCACCAGAGCTACGTTCACAAAATGCTAACTGGCAGGGCTGAACTAAAGGGCCTGCGTGAAAAGGATGGGGTAGCTGGATATCCGCAAAGATCCGAGAGCGTTCACGACATAGTTGAGAATTCACACGCATCCACAGCTATCAGTTGGGCCGATGGAATCAGTCGGGCTCAGGCCGCTAAGGGTGAGCACGATAAGCATGTTGTTGCCGTGATAGGGGATGGCGCACTCACAGGNGGNATGGCCTGGGAGGCTTTGAACAACATTAGCGATGACAACGACAGGTCTCTGGTCATTGTTGTAAATGACAACGGCAGAAGTTATGCGCCAACTATTGGAGGCTTTGCAAAGCATCTAAACAGCATCCGAACTGAAAAATGGTATAAACGACTTCACCGGTTTTCCAGAAAGAGCTTTTTTAGACTTGGGTTGGTTGGAAAGCTCGTTTTCTCGGCCGCAGAGGGAGCCGGCAAGGGTTGGATTAGCACTTTTGCCCCAAAGGGACTATTTCCAAACTTAGACATAAAGTACATTGGGCCGATTGATGGCCACGATTTAGATGCCATGGAGACTGCTTTGAAGCAGGCTAAGCACTACAACGCACCTGTGATTGTCCATGCGATTACCCAGAAGGGAAAGGGTTACGACCCTGCGGTGACCGACGAAGCAGACCAATTTCATGCTGTGGGTCAGATAAACCCTGAGACAGGCTTGCCTGTCAAAAAGAGCAACGGGGTTAGCTGGACATCAGTCTTTAGAGACGAAGTAACCGAAATTGCTGCAGAGAATGAAAGAATCGTCGGAATCACAGCCGCTATGAAGATTCCAGTCGGTCTGGATAAATTTGCTGAACGCTTCCCTGACAGGGTATTTGACGTGGGAATTGCCGAGCAGCATGCAACCACCAGCGCGGCGGGAATGGCCTACGGCGGACTGCACCCTGTTGTGGCAATATATTCGACTTTCGTAAACAGAGCCTTTGATCAATTACTTATGGATGTAGCTCTTCACAAGGCGGGCGTTACTTTTGTCTTAGACCGAAGTGGCGTTACTGGCCCCGACGGCGCTAGTCATCACGGAATGTGGGATTTGGCTCTTTTGCAGGTGGTTCCAAATATTGCAATTGCGGCACCAAGAGATGTTGAGAGTCTGCGTGAACTACTTCGAGAGGCAGTCGCAATAGAGGATGGCCCAACTGTTATTCGCTTCCCCAAAGGCTCTGCCATAGAGAGCATTCCCAGTCTGGATAGGACCAAGGATGGTGTGGACATTTTGGCAAGGTCTTCCGCCAAGGATGTTTTGATTGTCGCCGTTGGCTCCATGGTGACGGTCGCAATGGAAGTGCACCAGCTTCTATCCGCCCAGGGGATTGGTTCGACCGTTGTCGATCCCCGTTGGGTTGTTCCTGTAAAAGACAGCATCGTTGATTTCTCCCGTGACCATCGACTCGTGGTAACCATCGAGGATGGAATTCGCGTTGGGGGAGTGGGCACCAGAATCCGTCAGCAAATGAGGGCTAGCGACATTGACACTGGATTGCAGGAGATTGGATTGCCCGATGAGTTTTTGGAACACGCATCAAGAGATGAGATTCTTGAACGTGTAGGACTTACGCCCAAGGCCATTGCGAGAGATATAACCGCTCAGGTGCTGGGGGCGAAGGTTCCAAAGGCACGCCCACTGGATGAAGGCTCAGCTCAGATTCAAGATAAGCGGGAGTACGAAACTTAGTTGCCAGTCGCGTGCCCCTGAGGATTTGAGATAAGCCTCCATCTCCTCGATCGGCACTTCATTCCAGAATGCATCACGAATAATGCCTGGAGACATTATTGCCTCAGCAGGAATGCCGGTATCTCCAACCAACTCTGCCAGTGAGGATTTGAATTCCTTGTACCTTTTGTCCACCTCCGGCTTAAGCTTCTGCCAATTTTTGTGGTGGGGTGTGTGGTCTGAGGATTTCTCTTGCAAAGGTGGCAGCTCGCCGTGCTCAGCAGCCTTATAAGCGTCAAACAGTTTGGTGTACAACTTTGGTAGGAGTCGACCGTGGAACTGCTTATCTTTTTTCATTTCCGCGAGATTTTTGTAGTCGGCTCCAGCCGCGTAAGAAAGGGCTTTGTCGCTAACAACGCGGCCAGGGGCAATATCGTGCTCGAAAGCAAAGGCGTCTCTTACCAGCCACATTTCTCTGAGCCTTGCCAGCTGTATTGGTTTTTTCAACAGGTGAACACCAGAGGTTTTTCTCCAGGGATTATCACCAATTGGTTTGGGCTTGAAATTAAGCAGATGCCTAAACTCCTCCTCGGCAAATTCCATTCGCCCTTTTTCTTTCAATCGATCTGAAAGCTTTGAGGTAATTGACTTTAGAAAATAAACATCCTGAGCCGCATATTCAAGCATTTCTTTAGTGAGTGGTCTTATTGACCAGTCCGCTGCTGAGTGTTCTTTGGCCAGTTCCACCTGCTCCAATTCAAAAACGATCGCTGCCAATCCAAATCTTTCAAAGCCGAGCAATTTAGCGGCTACCTCGGTATCGAATATCTTCTTCGGCATTAGCCCTAGCTCTCCAAGGCATGGCAGGTCCTGGGTAGCGCTGTGCAAAATCCACTCTTTGTTGTTCATCACTGCCGCGAGCTCTGCAATGGCGTCAGCTGAAAGACCCTTGGGATCAATCAGATACGCAATCTTTGAGCTAATCAGCTGAATAAGATAGGCGTCTTGACCATATTTGAAGCCACTGGCTCGCTCAGCATCGACTCCAATCGAGTCGAAAGAATCTAGGTCATCAAGAACTTCTCGCAGTGCTTGGTCTGAATCAACCAATTGAAAATCATTCAAATGTGGACAACCTTGTCATCCGAAGGGGGAAGTCCGCTAATCAGGGCAAGAAGATCCTGAAAAGCCTCCAGGTGATTTGCGAAGTCATCTCCCTCGGGTGCCCAACTAGCTCTGATTTCTATTTCTGCGCGTTGTGGTTGTGGGGTAAGAGACCCATGGCCCGTTGAAAGCACCTTCGTTGTTGTTCCCGCTTCACTGTGAAAACTTGCAGCTTTGCGTGCGAGCGAATCCATAAGCCAGGTCCAGGTAACTCGTCAACAACGGGATCTTTGCCCATTTCCGTTTCGACCGGTGACTTTGCATAAAGAATGATTCGATACTCACCATTCCAACCGTCCGGGTAATTGCTATCTCTGCATATGACCAATCTTCCAACACCCCTATCCGCTTCAGAATGATCTGCGTGGATAACCGTAGCTGAAATGGCGATTGCTTCTTCAGCAATTCCTTTTGGAGCTGGGATCTGCTCCAGGTGAATCTCACTTCTTTCGGGCACCTCGCCAAGAGCCGAAACCTTTTTCTTGAACGGTTCTGAAATGTCCTCAGGAAGCTCTATTTGCACTTCCTCAGGCTAGTTTTTTTAGCTCATTTCAATCAATTGCCACGCCGCTCAAAAAGTGAAATGTGGCGCTTATGGTAACCAACTCGGGTGCTCAAAGAGACATCCATGCCGAGCAATTCAGTCTTGAATTGCGTGATGTCGTGATGGATGAGGATTTGGTCGATTAGGCCTTGTTCAAATAATTCTCGTGAGGCTGTTAAGCCAGTTTCAAAAACTGTCTTTTTTCCTTTGAGTATTTCCTCCAGCAATCTATCCTCAAAACGAAGTCTGGTTGCGTCAAGCCAGCCCGCAGCGTGTTTTCTCCTGCTGAGAAGTATTAGTGGCCGAGAAGGTTGTTTGTACTCTTCCGCCTCGGCGGTTGTAGCAGTCGTGACCAGCTGGTCTGCCCAGTTTCGAAGAAACAACAAAAGTTTGCGATCGGCTTCACCCCCAAGTTCTGCCGATTTACCATTTTTTTCGAACCCATATTTTTCTTCGTAAACCAGCGATAAGACCCTGGGCCTCAATTGCGCGGTCAGACCCGAGAGTATTTCACTCACTTAGCTCCCGGGTGAGGCGCTTAATTCTTGCAATCATTCCCCGAATTCCTCGCATTCGTAAGGGTGAGATCAAGTGCGCTATGCCCAATTTGTCAGGGAAACTGTCGTCAAAACCAATTACGTCCTGAACGGATGAACCGTTCAGAGCCGAGTGAAGCACAGCTGCAAATCCCCTAGTGGTTGGGGCTTCGCGGGGTGCGTCAAAAAATAAGGACACAGTGTTTTCGTCAACCTCTACCGCTAGATAAACCGGAGACTGGCACTCCTCGACTCGTTCGAAGTCAAATCCTTCGTGATCACTGGGAAGTGCAGGCAGGTTTTCCGAATACTCAAGCAACATGTTGAGCCGCTCGGACTCGGGGATCAGCGTGAAATTGTCAATTACTTCTCTACTACTCAAGCTGCCTCACCTGGCTGGTCTCCCTTTACGACAGGTGCACCGACCAAATTTCCCCACTCGGTCCAGCTACCGTCATAATTTTTGACATTTTTTACACCAAGTAAATATTTCAAAACAAACCAAGTGTGACTACTTCTCTCGCCAATTCGGCAGTAGGCGATGAAGTCTGATTCCTGACTGAAATTAGTTTCATCGAAGTAGAGCTTCTTCAGTTGCTCAATCGGACGAAAAGTCTCATCTTCGTTGGCAGCGGTCGACCAGGGGATGTTTACGGCGGTTGGAATGTGGCCGCCAACAGTGGCACCTTCGTTTGGGAAATCCGCCATGTGTAGACGCTCTCCGGTGTACTCCGGATTACTCCTAACATCGATAAGTGGCGCACCAAGCTTCTTCAAAACCTCGTCGCGGAAGGCTCTTATTGAATTGTCATTTCTCTCCACCGCTGGGTAACTTGTTTTGTTGAAAGCCGGGACATCCTTAGTAATAGCTCTTCCCTCGGCTATCCAGAGATTTCTTCCACCATCCATGATTCGAACATCCTCGTGGCCAAATAGTTTGAAAACCCAAAAGGCATAAGTTGCCCACCAGTTTGAACGATCGCCATAGATGACCACTGTGTGCTCAGGGGAGATGCCCTTGCCGCTCATAAGTTCCGCAAACTGTCTCGGCTCTAGATAATCCCTGCGAAGAGGGTGATTTAGCTCGGTGTGCCAGTCGAGCTTGATTGCTCCTGGGATGTGACCTGTGTCATAAAGGAGGATATCTTCGTTGCTTTCGACCAGCCTTAGGTTGGGGTCGTCAGAGTTTTGTTCAACCCAATCTGTTGAAACCAAGGCCTCGGGGTGGGCGTATCCCTGAATTTTGGCGTTTGTGTCAAGGTTCATTTCTAATCCATCCTAAGTCGCTAGACTTTTGAAAGTTAAAAGGTAATCAATGCAACAATTCTCCCATCCAGGGCGTTCCCTGGTCGAATTATCTCCGACTGTTTC
>PR_CR_10_Liq_2_inCRDRAFT_1000366_pt1 | contig 12743 bp, 11 predicted proteins | sample PRCRCaboRojoPR_FD_10245 | JGI IMG/M metagenome (IMG submission 10245) | reverse complement strand
GCGGGTGTCTTCGGCCGCGATCAGATCGGCGCTAGCCAACACGTCGAGCGCCCGCAACGTGATGTCCCGGGCGTTCCCGATGGGGGTGGAGACAAGATAAAGGCCGGGGTCCAGGGGAATTTCACGGTGATTCATGACTCGAAACTTCCGACATGGGCCTTATGATGCAAGCCTGAATCTTGCGGGCATTCCTGCCCGCACCGACCACGGATCGCCAAAGCGGCACCCGAGAAAGAAGTGAGACTGTTCATGTTTGCCCGTACCATGCGCCTTGTCGATATTCCACGCCGCTTCGCGGCCCGGCTGTTTGCAGTGCTCTCACTGGTCTGGCTCGCCGCCTGCGACATGCCGGCCATGAACACCACCGGCCCCAGCGGCCAACGGATCGACCCCGCCGCGCCCGTGCAGGTGGCCCTGCTGGTGCCCGGCGGCGTCAACTCCGAGATGTCTCTGATCTCTTCGAATATCGAAAACGCCGCGCGCATGGCCATTTCCGAACTCGACGGGGCCCAGATCGACCTGCGTGTCTATACCACGAACCGCGATCCGGCGACGGCCGCTGCTGTGGCATCCCGCGCGGTCGACGAGGGCGCCAAGATCATCCTCGGNCCACTTGACGCCCAGAGCGCGATTTCCGCCGGCAATGCAGTGGCCGGGTCGAATGTGAACGTCCTGGCCTTTTCCAACAATCCGGTGGTGACCAACACGACCGGGTCCAACACCTTCGTCCTTGGCAGAACCTTCGAAAACATCGCAGAGCGCCTTGTCCGCTATACGATGGGCCAGGGGATTTCGCGCTATGCCATCGTGCATCAGGACGATCTGGCGGGCAGCGTCGGTCGTGATGCCATCGCCAGCACGGTCCGCGGCAGCGGTGCGACCGTAACCTCGATCCAGGTCTATCCCTTCTCGCAGCAAGGCATCTTCAGTGCGGCGCCGCAGATCACAAGCGCCGTGCGCAATTCCGGCGCGCAGGCGGTTTTCGTCACCGACACGATCAATGGAGGCTTGGCGCTTCTGGCGACGTCGATGGTCGACCAGGGGTTGGATCCTGCCCAGACGCCCTTCGTCGGCCTCACCAACTGGGAGGCAACTGGCCAGGCCCTGACCCTGCCCGGTCTTCAGAACGGCTATTACGCGCGACCCGACACCTCTTTGGCCGAACAGTTCTCTGCGCGGTATGCAGCGATCTACGGCGCGCCGCCGCACCCTCTGGCGTCGATCGCCTATGACGGGATCGCCGCCGTCGGCTCGCTGGTGGCAACCGGCGATTCCGGGGCACTGACAACGTCCAGCCTGACGCGGCGGTCCGGGTTCGCCGGGGCGACGGGCATCTTCCGGCTCAATGCCGACGGCACGAATGACCGCGCCCTTGCCGTGGCGCGAATCCAGAATAACCAGGTGGTGGTCGTTGACCCAGCTCCAAGAAGTTTCGGCGTCGGCGGGTCCTGAGCCTACCGCCGCCCTCCCCGATGACCTGATCCGTCCGGCTGCCGAGATCGTCGATCCAGCGGCCCTGCGGACACGACTGCTGGCCGCCGTCGAAGAGGCCGGCAGCGACCANATGGAACGGCGCAAGGCCGCCGTGGCGGTGCTGCGCGCCGCCCAGTCCGACGGCCGCGCGGCCATTGCCGAGGCGTTCCGCGCAAGCCCCTTTTCGGCCAGCCCCACGACCCGCGCCTACGCCTGGCTGACCGACCAGCTGGTCGCGGCCACGTTCGAGCTGTCACGCAGCGTGTTTCACCCGGCCCACACGCCGACAGAGCAGGAAAGGCTCTGCCTGATCGCCGTGGGGGGATATGGACGCGGTGAAATGGCGCCGCAATCGGATGTCGACCTGCTGTTCCTCGCCCCCTACAAGCTGACGCCCTGGGCCGAGAATGTCATCGAGTCGATGCTCTACATCCTTTGGGACCTCAAGATGAAGGTCGGGCACGCCAGCCGCACGGTGAAGGATTGCATCCGCCTGGCCCGTGACGATTTCACGATCCGCACCTCGCTGGTCGAACGCCGCTACCTCGCCGGGGATGCGAACCTGGCCGACACCTTGTCGGACAAGCTGCAATCGGACCTTTTCGCCGACACCGTGGCCGAATTCATAGAGGCCAAGCTGGAGGAACGCGATGAACGCCACCGCAAGCAGGGCGGTCAGCGCTACATGGTCGAACCCAATGTGAAAGAGGGCAAGGGCGGGCTGCGCGACCTGCAGTCGCTCTACTGGATCGGCAAGTATATCCACGGGGTCCACGATGCCTCGGACCTGGTGCGCCACAAGGTTTTTACTCAGGAGGAATTTGACAGCTTCCGCGCGGCGCATGAATTCCTGTGGGCCGTGCGCTGTCATTTGCACCTGATCGCCGGGCGCGCCACGGACCAGCTGACATTCGACATGCAGGTCGAAGTGGCCGCGGCCATGGGCTACGAGGATCGCAAGGGCCGCCGCGCGGTCGAGGTCTTCATGCAGGACTATTTCCGGCAGGCCACCGAGGTGGGCGAGCTGACCCGCATCTTCCTGACCGCACAGGAAGCCGCGCATCTCAAGACCGAACCGATGCTGCAACGGTTGCTCAAGCGTCGCCGCCGGGCCAAGCCGCCCTACGCGATCAAGCAGAACCGTTTGACCGTGGCCGACCCGGACGCCTTCCTGGGCGACAAGCTGAATTTGTTGCGCATATTCGAAGAAGCCTTGCGCACGGGCACCCTGCTGCACCCGGATGCCATGCGCCTGATCAAGTCGAATATCGAGTTGATCGACGATGAAATGCGGACCGACCCCGAGGCGGCGCGGTTGTTCCTCGACCTGATGCTGAAACATGGCAATCCCGAACGGGCGCTGCGGCGGATGAACGAATTGCAGGTCCTGTCGGCCTTTATCCCCGAATTCGAACCCATCGTGGCGATGATGCAATTCAACATGTATCACCACTACACGGTGGACGAGCACACGATCCAATGCATCAGCCACCTGGCCCGGATCGAGCGCGAGGAGTTGGACGAAGAACTGCCCGTTTCGACCGACATCATCCGGGGCGGGATCAATCGCAAGGTGCTCTATGTCGCGCTGCTGTTGCACGATATCGGCAAGGGCCGGGACGAGGACCATTCGGTTCTGGGCGCCCAGATCGCGCGCAAGGTCGCCCCGCGCCTTGGCCTGACCAAGAAAGAATGCGCCACGGTGGAATGGCTGGTGCGCTATCACCTGCTGATGTCCGACATGGCCCAGAAGCGCGACATCGCCGACCCGCGCACCGTGCGGGACTTTGCAAAGGCGGTGAAAACGCAGGACCGGCTGGACCTGCTTTGCGTGCTGACGGTCTGCGACATCCGCGGCGTCGGACCGGGCACCTGGAACAACTGGAAGGCCGCGCTGTTGCGGGCGCTCTACCGGCAAACCCGCACCGCGCTGGAAGAGGGCATGGAGGCGCTCAACCGCGAGGAACGCGGCTCGGAGGCGCGCAAGAACCTTCGCGCGGCACTCGAAGGCTGGTCGGAAAAGGCCATACGCCGCGAACTGGGCCGGCATTACCCGCCCTATTGGCAAGGGCTGCACGTGACCGCCCATGTGGATTTCGCCGAGCTCCTGCGCGACATCGACACTGACGAAATCCGTATTCGCCTGACCCCGGACGAGGACCGGGACGCCACCCGCGCCTGTTTCGCGATGGCTGACCATCCCGGTATTTTCAGCCGCATGTGCGGGGCGCTGTCTCTGGTGGGCGCCAACGTTGTGGATGCCCGAACCTTCACCACCAAGGACGGTTTTGCGACCGCCGCCTTCTGGATCCAGGATGCCGAAGGCCACCCTTATGACGAGGATCGCCTGCCGCGCCTGCGCAAGATGATCGAACGCACCTTGCAGGGCGAGGTCGTCCCAAGCGAGGCGCTGGCCGACCGTGACAAGATGAAAAAACGGGAAAAGGCCTTCCGCGTGCCCACCTCGATCACCTTCGACAACGAAGGCTCGGAAATCTACACGATCATCGAGGTCGACACGCGCGACCGGCCCGGACTTTTGTACGATCTGACCCGCACATTGGCGACGCAGAACGTCTATATCTCCAGTGCGGTGATCGCGACCTATGGCGAACAGGTGGTCGATACCTTCTATGTGAAGGACATGTTCGGCCTGAAATTCCACGCCGAAAGCAAACGCAAGGCGCTGGAAAAGAAGCTGCGCGAAGCGATTACCGAAGGGTCGGAACGCGCGCGGGCCTGACGGCGGGGCGGCGTCGGTGCAACTTGGGGTGAGGCCCCGTTCTGGCGGCATGATCCGGCCCTGCGCCTTGAGGCCCCACCGGCCCACCCCGAGGAGACCCGGCAACGGCGCATGGAAAAGATGCTGGCAGAGCTTGCGCAGGGCCATGGCGACATGGGAATGGGGTGGCACCCGCCCAGCCGCTGAGGACCGCGACCCTTGAAACCCATCCGCCTTGTCACCGGCTTTCTGACCGTGGGGGTCTGGACGCTGCTCAGCCGTATCCTCGGCTTCGTGCGCGACATCCTGATCGCGGCCTTCCTTGGCGCAGGGCCGGTGGCCGAGGCCTTTTTGATCGCCTTCGCCCTTCCCAACATGTTTCGCCGCTTCTTTGCCGAGGGCGCGTTCAACATGGCCTTCGTGCCGATGTTCTCGAAAAAGGTCGAGGGCGGTGATGACGCGCTGGGCTTCGCCAGGGATGCCTTTGCCGGTCTGGCAACGGTTCTGATCCTCTTCACCGGGCTGGCCCTGCTGATCATGCCGTGGCTGGTCGTGGCCATGGCGGGCGGCTTCATCGGTGACGAACGGTTCGATCTGGCCGTTCTATATGGCCGGATCGCCTTTCCCTATATCCTGTTCATCTCGCTGGCCGCCCTGCTTTCGGGGGTCCTGAACGCCGTGGGCCGTTTCGTGGCCGCCGCTGCCGCGCCGGTTCTGCTCAACGTGCTTTTCATCGGGGCCATGACCCTGGCCGTGCATATGGGTTGGAACGTGGGCGATGCGCTGGTCTGGACCGTGCCCGTGGCCGGGCTGGCACAGCTGGCTTTGGTCTGGGTCGCCGCCAAGCGGGCCGGTTATCACCTTAGGCCACGGCGACCGCGCCTGACGCCGGAACTGAAACGCCTGGCCATCATCGCGGCCCCGGCGGCGCTGGCCGGTGGCGTCGTGCAGGTCAACCTGCTGATCGGGCGGCAGGTCGCCAGTTTCTTCGAAGGTGCCATCGCGTGGCTGTCCTATGCCGACCGGCTCTATCAACTGCCGCTGGGCGTGGTCGGCATCGCCGTCGGTGTCGTGCTGCTGCCCGACCTGTCGCGCCGCCTGCGCGCCGACGATACCGAGGGCGGGGCCCATGCCTTCAACCGTGCGGCCGAGTTTTCTCTGGCCCTCACCATACCGGCGGCCGTCGCATTGGTGGTCATCCCCGTGCCGCTGGTCAGCGTTCTGTTCGAGCGCGGCGCCTTCGGCCCCGACGACACCGCGTCCACGGCGCTGGCGGTGGCCGTCTACGGGCTGGGCCTGCCGGCCTTCGTCATGCAGAAGACCCTGCAACCGCTCTACTTCGCGCGCGAGGATACGCGGCGCCCCTTTTATTACGCGGTAGTGTCCATGGTGGTGAATGCCGCCATCGCCATCGGGTTGGCACCCTTCATCGGCTATATCGCCGCCGCCTTCGGGACCACGCTGGCCGGATGGGCCATGGTCTGGCTGCTGTGGCGCGGCAGTCGCGGCATGGGCGACGCCGCACTTCTGGATATGCGGTTCAAGCGACGGTTGCTGCGTATAATACTGGCGGCGCTATTGATGGGCGGGTTGCTTTGGGTGGCGGTTCTGGCGATCGGGCCTTGGCTGGGTGTGCCGACCCTGCGCTATGCCGCGCTGGCCCTGATCGTGGGGATCGGGATCGCGGGATATTTCGGCCTTGGCCATTTGCTGGGGGCCTTCCGGCTTGCGGAATTCAAGTCCGCAATGCGGCGCGGCTAGCGTTGTCGAACCCGGGCCAGGAATTGCTGCCAACCGCCCGGGGCCACGAGCGGCGCCAGGGCAAGGCCAATGACAAAGCCGGTGGCTTCGGCGATCCAAATCGGCGTAGCGCCGAAAATCATGGACCAGACCAGCATGAGGCCCATCAGGATGCCGATCAGGGTAAAAGCGCGATACTGGTTCTCGCCCATCCTGCCCAGGGTCAGCCACATCATGTAGGTGTAGGCCCCGATCAGGCCGTAGATGCCCGGATAGGCCCCGACCAGCCCGACATTGCGCGGGCTGAACAGGCCATAGACCAGCGCCCCGAAAATGGCCGAGCCGAAGAACAGGATCACGAAGGGCACGGGGCGATAGGCCTCGCCCACGAACTTGCCAAGCGCCAGCAACAGCACACAGGCCCAGAGCGTGTGCGTGAAGGAATAATGGATGAAGATGTAGCTGACGAAACGGCGCAGCATGTCGACACCGAAATCGCCCGCCCCGAACACCTGTTCCACGACGGCGGGCGCGAAGGCGTAGTCCTGCATTGCCCCGGCGCGCCAGCCGATCCCCGACGGCCCGCCCACGAAGCCGCTCTCGGCCGCGGAAAAGACCAGTTCGACCCCGGCGATCAGCAGCACAAGGGCCAGCGGGACCGGCGGGATGGCGTTGAAGGGGCTTTGGTTGTCCATTGCGCGGCTGTCCTTCGGTTGACGGGACTTGCCCCCGTGGGTAAGCGAGTGCGACCCGCTTTTCCAGCCCCCAACAGACCAGATGGCGACCACATCCATGACCGATGCATCCTTCACCCCCCGCGTCTTTTCCGGGATCAAGCCCTCGGGCGGGCTGACCCTTGGCAACTACCTTGGTGCGATCAAGCGCTGGGTCGACATGCAGGACGAGGCGATGGAGAACATCTATTGCGCCGTGGACCTGCACGCCGTCACGGTCTGGCAGGATCCACACGCCCTGCGCCAGGGCACACGCGAGATCGCAGCCGGGTTGCTCGCTGCCGGGATCGACCCGGCCCGCTCGATCCTGTTCAACCAGAGCCAGGTGCACCAGCATGCCGAGTTGGCCTGGGTGTTCAACTGCGTGGCGCGTGTCGGCTGGATGAACCGCATGACCCAGTTCAAGGACAAGGCCGGCGCGAATGCCGAGAAGGCGTCGCTGGGCCTTTATGCCTACCCGTCGCTGATGGCCGCCGACATTCTGCTGTATCACGCGACCCACGTGCCGGTGGGCGAGGACCAGAAGCAGCATGTGGAGCTGACCCGCGACATCGCCGCCAAGTTCAACCACGATTACGGCGTTGATTTCTTCCCCCTGACCGAGCCGGTGATCGAAGGGCCGGGCACCCGCGTGATGAACCTGCGCGATGGGTCCAAGAAGATGTCGAAATCCGGCGAAAGCGACATGGAGCGGATCAACATGCTCGATGACGCGGATACGATCGCCAAGAAGTTCAAGAAGGCCAAGACGGACCCGGAACCCCTTCCCGAAACGGTCGAGGGGCTGGCCGGTCGCCCGGAAGCCAAGAACCTTGTCGATATCTATGCCGGCCTGACCGACCAGACCGCCGAGGCGGTCATCGCGGAATTTGCCGGGGCCGGCTGGGGCAAGTTCAAACCGGCGCTGGCGGACCTCGCAGTGTCGAAACTCGCGCCCATCTCGGACGAAATGAAGCGCCTGCTGGACGACCCCGCCGAAATCGACCGCACGCTTGGCCGCGGCGCGGAAAAGGCCCGGACCATCGCCGCGCCGATCCTGCAGCGCACCTACGAGATCGTCGGTTTCCTGAAAAGCTAGGACTTGTCCCTATCGTCCTCTCTCAGAGAGCGGCGGAGAGCGGACAGGTCTTGCTGAAACCCGGTCTCGTCACCGAAATCGACGAATCGGTGATAATGGCCGTGTGACCCGATCACCGGACGGGAATGCTTGATCGGGCACCAGAAGGTCTCGGTGCGCGCGGCAATCTCTCGCACCCATCCGATCAGGCCGTTGGCATAGCCGCAATAGATGCAGTTCAGCTTCTGTAGACCATTGAGATAGGCCAGGTGCTGCCGGTCGATCACGATATGCTCGCGTCGCGGCACCTTGGCGATACCGTAGACCGGAAAACAGATCGCCTGGTACAGGCTGACGAAGAGGTCCAGCAACACCAGAGGCACGATCAGGATATAGATGAACGGCGCGGTCAGCACGACCAGCGGGCGGGTTCGCGACAGGAAGCTGGACAGACGTTCCNGCGCNGCCCGATGACGGGCCCGCACCTCCGTGTCGAAAACCACGCGGCTTCTTTCCAGTTGGTATCGAAACTTGCGCCGCTTTTCTGCAAGCTCGGCTTCCAATGCGTCTTCCAGTTCGGAAATACGGCGTGTCAGGTCTTCGTAAGAGGACGGCATGTCAGGCTCCGATTGTGTGCCTCGCAAGCAAAGCATGTTCGACGGCCCAAGTCACCAAATGCCCTGTTCGAAGAGGGTTGGGCTAACCCCAGGATTCCAGAACGCCCGGATCACGCAGCCCCTGCAACCGCAGCGCGGCATGCCGGGCGAATTTCTGGGTCATGACCTTGCGACGCGCGCCGGCCAATTTGTCCTCCGGCCCCATACGGATGATTTCCGCGTCATAGGCATCGGCGATGATCAGGCCGGTTTGCTCGGGCAACAATTCGGTCGGGAAATGCGCATCCACCGCCCAAAAGAACCTGTCGCACCATTCTAGATAGCCGTCCCATTTGCGATCCGACTGGTAGTCGGCACGCGACGATTTGCATTCCACCACCCAAATCTCGCCCTTGGGGCCCAGCGCCATCACGTCCACGCGCAACCCGCGCGTCGGCACGAGTTCTTCGACGCAGGCAAATCCGTGCGCCTGCCGCAAATGGCGGCAGACACCGCGGGCCAGCACCTGACCGGGCATCAGGGCATCGGTTGGACGATCCTCGGGCATGGGTCNAACATGAACAATTCGTGAACATTAATCAAGGCTTCGCCCGATGTGACGAGAATGCGGCGGAATACACCCGGCTGCACACTGCATTTCCGCGCCCCCGCCACATTTTGAACAGAGCGGCAGGCGATTCAGGTCACATCTGCTAAACGGAGCCTGCCATGTCCATTCTTTCCCAGATCACACCGCTGGAGATCGCACTCGCCGTTCTGACCGTGGGTGCCGTCGAAACCCTGCTGTGCCGGTTTGCGCCAGCGACAATGGTTGGCCCCGAGGGCTGGCTCTTGCGGCGCGATCTGGCCTGACCGGGAACGGCCCCCCTTGTCGCTCGGCCCTGCGCAGCCTATGTCGCGACTCGGCGGGTCTCTGCGCTTCGCGTGAAACGGGTTCATTCCGGTGGCCTTAAGCAAATCCGAGGGAGCTGGCTCTGTTCAGGCCGTGGTCTGATTACCTGGCGCCCACCTGTTCAAACAGGTCCTCGGGAATAGCACACCCAAACGGTTGTCGTGGTGCCCGCCACCCCTTCCTCCGACTTCAGACCGAGCGGGACAGCGCGATGAAACCGATGCCGCTGGTCAACAGGTTCAGCCCCACCATAAGGCCAAGCGCCCACATCGCCGCCCCCGGCAGGCCCAGGACCAGCAGAAACGCCAGGACCAGCGACGCGATCCCCGACAGCACCATCCAGACCCAGCCTCGTGCCGCACGATGGGTCAGCCCCATCCACAGTTCCACGACCCCTTGAATGGCGAAGAGCGCCGCCATCAGAATGGTCAGCCCGACAAGCCCGGTCAGCGGAAAGAAGGAAAGGTAGACACCGAGCGCGAGGTGCAGCACCGCGACGAGCCCTGTCCAGAGCGCCGCGTTCCAGCGTCTTGCCTGAAAGGCTTGCCACAGCATCACCGCTCCGGCCAGCAAGAACACCCAACCGATCATCACCTTGGTCAGGATGGACCCGACGACCGGGAAAACGATCAGCAGCAATCCGATCAGGCTCAGGATCACCCCGAGCCAGAAGATCCGGCCACGATTTTCACGCAGCCGGTCCAGTAGTTCGCCGGGAAACTGGTTCAGAGGGTCGGTCATGGCAGAGCCGCGCGGCTTGCTTCAGCCGCGCTGGTCGGCGTGGCGCACCGGGATCGGTTCGGCCAAGTGGACTGGGATATGCTTGCCGCCGCGATCATCGTCGTCATCCTCGGCCATCGACATGATCTTGATGCCGAACTGCACACCGGCAAAGACGATGCCGTTGAAGATCCACATCATGATCACCGCGAGGATACCGGCCGACGACCCCGAGACCAGCCCCCACAGACCCACCACGTCGAATGCAAGAAGCATCCCGACGAAGACAGCCGCCGCAGCGAAGCCGATGGCGCAGCTTTTGATATAGAGCTTGATGAGGTCGGGCGTTTTCTGAGTGGTCATTGGAACAGCCTCCTTTGCATGTAACGTAACAACGAAACGTCATGAGTCCAGTGGTGGCCCATTGGCCAGCGACCTTTTGCCATGGGGCTGCCGCTTCACGCTTGGCATTCGACAAAGCGCTGCCTAGTGTCCCGCCATGCCGCAGACCGCCCTTACCTTCTCCGACGATCAGGCCGAGGCCTGGGACGTGATCGCCGAGTCGCTGAGGGGGGCCGGCGTCGATCTGTTCGAGGCAACGACAACCCCGCCGCGCGACGGCGACGCGGATCGCACCCTTGCGGTTCTGGGCAAGGCCGGCAGCGGCAAGACGATGCTTCTGGCTCGCCTCTACGAGGCCCTGAAAGACGCTGGCGTGCGTGTCGTATCAGGCGATTGGGAGGGACGCCGGCGCAAGGACAAACGCACCCTGGCGATCCTTGCCCCCACCAACAAGGCGGCCAGTGTCCTGCGCACACGGGGCGTGCCCGCGACCACGATCCATCGCATCCTCTATACCCCCGTCTACGACCCGGAATACGAAAAGGTCGCCGAATGGCTGGCCGGAGAAGGCGAAAAACCCGAGATCGAGGGACTGAGCGACACCGCGCTGGACCGTGCCTGGGCCTCCTACCAGGTGAACAGTTCGGTCCCTGCCGCCCTTGCGGCCGCCGGTTTGCGCGGATCGGATTTCATCACCGGCTGGAAACGGCGTGACGATCCGCTGGATATCGGGTTCGTCGACGAAAGCTCGATGCTGGATGCGAAGCAACTGGAAGACCTGCAAGAGATCTTTCCGACTTTGGTCCTGTTCGGTGACCCCGCCCAGCTGCCGCCGGTGAAGTCCGAAGGCGGTGGCATGGTCTTCGACAGCCTGCCCGACAAGCACAAGCTGGAACTGCACCGCATCCACCGGCAGGATGCGGACAACCCGATCCTCGATCTCGCCCATGCGCTGGCAGACCCGCAGCTGGATTTCCACGGCTTCGAGCGGATGATCGAAGAGATCGCAGCCAAGGACGACCGGGTGGTGATGGCGCAACGGGTCGAATCCGACCTGATGGCGCGGTCCCCCGTTCTGGTCTGGCGCAATGCCACGCGAATCCGCCTGATCCACGCCTTCCGTGCGGCCTTTGGCGCGCCGGATGACGAATTGCTGGAAGGCGAGCCGCTGATCTGCGACGGGATCGAATTGCCGCTCAAGCACCGCAAGAAGCGGCTGGACCTGGAGGCGCGCGGCCTGATCAAGGGCGCACAGGTGATCTACATGGGACCGGGCCGCCGGCCCGGGTTCAGCCGGCTGCACGTGATCGGGGCCGAGGATCCGCAGGTCAGCGCCGCGTCAATCGTCAAGATCGAAAGCCAGGTCGAGGACGAGGAGCCCTTCATCCCCTTCGCGGCGCGCATGGGGGCAACATTTCTGCACGGCGCGGCGGTGACGATCCACAAGGCACAAGGGTCTCAGTGGGAGAACGTGCAGGTCTTCGCGCCCGACATCTACGCCGCCAGCCGCATGGGCCGGGTCGAGGCCGGGCAACCCCTGTGGAAGCGCCTTGCCTACGTCGCGATCACCCGGGCCGAGGAGCGCCTGTTCTGGGTGGTGCGCAACCGCTTGGCCCGCCCAAGCGGCGCCTTGACCACCGCCGATCTGAAAGCGCCGGCCGCGCCGCTGGAACTGGAAGCCGAATAGCGCCTAGCGCTGCAACAAGCGGAACGCGGCCGAGGCCCCCCACCCCGCCGCGATGGCGATCGCCAGCGACATCAGGCCGTAGATCAGGGGCTGGTTACGGGACAGTTCGTAGAGCCAGCGTTCCAGCCCCACCTTGTTCACCGCAATCGAGGTCTCGTAGATGTCCACCACGTTGCCGTCCCGCGTGAGAAAAATGCGCGTCCGATACGGCCCCTCGGTCAGGTTCGCGGGAAGCGTAACCTGGCCGCGAAACAACGTGTCCTCTTCCAGGTCCACAGCGTTTTCCAGCACCTGGTAGAGCCCGGCACCGGCGCGGATGCGGATCAGCGCCTCAGTGAAGGCTTCCGCGTCGGTCACGTTCATCGGCGCACCGACCGACCGGATGGCGCGGGGAATGGTGATGTCGTGGCGCAGGTCCTCGACCTGGCGCAAGGCGGTCTCCATCGGGGCAGAGCTGAGTACGGCGTAGAAGGAGGGCGCCTCGTCCACTTCGACCGCGTCGACATTCACCCAGATCCCGGCCACGCGGTCCTTGCGGCGTACCGTGATGGGCTCGGACGGGCCCGCCAGGGCGATGATCACCTCGAGGTTCGAGTCCTCCGGGATCGGCTCTTCGCGCTTGATCGCGCCAAAGATCAGGATGTCGGAACCGTCGAACGTGGCGGTGATCGCCACCTCGTCGCGTGACAGGCCCAACACGACCTGCTCCGCCCGCAGTGGCAGGGCAAGAACCATGAACAGGACGAGCCAGCGCAGCAT
>PR_CR_10_Liq_2_inCRDRAFT_1000365_pt1 | contig 12780 bp, 11 predicted proteins | sample PRCRCaboRojoPR_FD_10245 | JGI IMG/M metagenome (IMG submission 10245) | reverse complement strand
TGGGTACATCCTTGTTGTTATTGATAATGCTGGGTTGTGAGCGAGCGTAGCTCAGAGTGGCTGCTGTGCGCCAGCTTATTCGTCGAACAGGCGCAGAGCGTCCGTCAATCGCGATACCGACACCACCTCGAGGCCCGGGATAGGACTTTTAGGTACATTAGCTCTGGGCACCAGCGCCCTGCGGAAACCGTGTTTTGCCGCTTCGCTGAGTCGCTCTTGACCGGAGGGCACTGGACGAATCTCTCCAGACAAACCGACCTCACCGAAGACCACCAGATCCTTGGGCAACACACGGTTACGAAAACTCGACACGATGGCCATGAGCAGCGCTAAGTCGGCACTTGTTTCCGTCACACGCACGCCACCGACAACATTGGCAAAAACATCTTGATCGCCCACCTGCAATCCCCCATGGCGGTGTAAAACTGCCAGCAACATGGCCAGCCGATTGTGCTCAAAACCCACGGCCAAACGACGGGGATTGCCCAATGGGCTGTCGTCCACTAACGCCTGGATTTCAACCAGTAATGGACGAGTTCCCTCCCACACCACCATTACCGTCGTACCGGGAGCTGATTCTTCGGCCCGGTCGAGAAAAATAGCCGATGGATTGCGGACTTCACGCAATCCCCGATCGGTCATCGCAAAAATACCCAACTCGTTAACCGCGCCGAAGCGATTTTTACTTCCGCGCAATATGCGATAGCGAGAGTCCTCGTCACCCTCCAGTAATATCGAGCAATCGATCATGTGCTCAAGGACCTTCGGGCCCGCCAAACTACCTTCTTTGGTGACGTGGCCCACAAGTAGTAGTACAACCCCGCTTTGCTTAGCAAAGCGCGTCAATTGCGCCGCGCACTCGCGGACCTGAGAAACGCTGCCAGGGGCCGAGGTGATGTCGGCACTGTGCATAACCTGGATCGAGTCCACCACCATAATAGCGGGCTTGTGCTCGTCGGCGCTGGCTAGCACGCTGTCGACATCGGTCTCCGCCATCAGTTTGAGCGCGTGGGTAGGCAAACCCAAACGCTCGGCGCGCATGGCGATTTGCTGGGGACTCTCTTCGCCAGTGACATACAGGGCAGGTCGATGGGCCGATAGTTTACACAAGACCTGCAGTAACAGCGTGCTTTTGCCTGCACCGGGATGGCCACCAATGAGAATGGCTGAACCGGGCACGAAGCCTCCTCCCAACACACGATCAAACTCGGCCAGGCCACTGGAAAAACGCGCTAGCTCAACGAGGTCAATGTCTTTTAATAGCCGTACATCGGCGCGAGTACCGGCGAACCCGGTACGCGCCTGCCGGTGTCCATCACGGGAACCCGCCTTCGGTTTTGCGGCCGACAACCTGATTTCGGTGACGGTATTCCACTGCCCGCACTCACTGCATTGCCCTTGCCACTTGCCATAATCGGCGCCGCAGTCATTACACACAAAGGCGGTCTTGGCCTTCGCCATCACACTCTCCCAGCCATTGAGATGTTATTCCTCGATCGATTGAACAATCCGCATTGGGACACTACTCGATTGAGCACTGGGTAGGTATGCTATCAGACCCATTTATGACGAAAGCGCCCGAATGTCCGCCGGTTCCCTCATTCCAGATCAGCAACTGACCTTTTCGCCAGATCTTGCCGCCACCATCGGCTTAGAGGAGGCCATTCTGCTGCAGGGTATCGGTCCGCAACTGCCACGCACACCCGGTCAGTGGCACGCTCTGGTGCTATCGACACTCGAAAAACAGTTTCCTTTTTGGACGCGGGCGCGATTACTTGAGCTTGTTCAGCGGCTGGCAGATTTGGGCATTATTGCGGTTGTCCAAAACAACCACCCCAACAGCTTGAGGGTCAGTATTGCCGGTCAAAGAACAACACCGGCACAGATGCCTGAAGAGTGGCAGCCCGGGTCTGACAGCCTTGATTTACTGGCCCTAAACCACGGCATCGACAGACAGTTTGCGCAGGCGCAACTGGCTACGTTTGATCGTGGTGCGGCCGATCACACCCGCGACAGTCGTTTTAGACAGCATGTCTTGTCCGCCTGGCGTCGACAGCAGCGTGACCATAGCGCCTTTGAGGTACGCCAGCCGCCGCCTTTCGATAGCCATTGGCAGCCTTCACAGGATGCCCGAGACATTATGTCCCGGGCTGGTATCAACGCCGATTTCATTGAACGTGTGCGGCCCGAGTTCATCCTGTATTGGCGTGAACGGGGTGGACCACCGCGAGAGGTCGAAAGTCGCTTTGTGAGCTTTGTCAGAGATCGCTGGCTTAGACACACCAGCGGACTGAACCACAGTACCGAACCCACCCGCCTACAGCGCAACTGGCAACCCCGAGAAGATGTCTTTGACGTCTTGGCGAACGCGGGCATCAGTCGAGACTATGCTTTAGAAAAGGTACCCGAGTTTGTTTTATTCTGGTGTGAGACCAACGAACTGCAGCGCTCTTGGGACAGTAAATTTGTACAGCATGTGAAACATCAATGGCGTTGGGAACAACGTCAGGAGACAGGTAATGGCAGGGAGCAAGGAGGCGGTGACCTTGGCGGAACACATCGTACACGGGAACGCAGTACCGTCGATGACCTCAACGACACCAGCTGGGCAGGTTGACGACGCTGGTCGCAAAAACAGAATTGAGGCTATCAACCAGGTTTTTGCTCTGTTTCGTCTGAACTACCACAATCAGTACTACGCTGCGTATCCTGACGTCGAGCAGGTCAACCACATTAAGCGGCTGTGGCTCGACGCTTTAAGCGATTATGAGCCCGACACCATTCTTCGAGGCGCTCGCCATGCCATTGAGAACAGCAGCTACTTACCGACCCTGAAATTAATGCTTGAGTGCTGCCAAGAAGCACTGAGCGATACCGGCTTACCCAAGCCAAGGGATGCCTACCTTGAAGCCTGCAGTAAGCCATCGCCAAAACTTGAACAGCACTGGAGCCATCCGGCGGTTTATTTCGCGGGCCGTGACAGTGACTGGTTCTTCCTCGCCAACCAACCGGAGCGCACAACCTGGCCGGTTTTTGAGCAGCATTATCAGCGCTACCGATTACGGGTAAGCAAAGGCGAAAAACTGTGTTTACCCGAGCGTGAGGAATTGCCGCCGCCGAACACAGACACTATGTCAACGGAGCAGCGCAAGTCGGCGCTGAAAGCCCTTCGGGCCGATCTAGGTCTTTAATGGTAAGCGGCCATCGCAGCAAGATAGCGCTCGAGAGCTTCGGTTACACGTCCCGCTTCGAGCATAACTGCCCCGGCCTGCACGACCACTTGCTGTGGTCCCTCGGCCGTCAGGGCAAGGGGTACCGCCCGAGCCTGGCGCGCAAGGGTCGGGGCCGCCAAACCATCGGCCAGCTCGATAATGCCCTTTGCCGAACGGCTGATAGCGGCAACTTGACCTAGCTGACACGCCTCATCGAGGTCAGCCACCGCTGCTTTTAGATCGATCAAAAATTGCTGTAACACCTTGCGGGGATCAACATGCTGTAAGTTAGCCAGCAATTGGTCTATATCGAGCACATCGAGTGGCACGCCCGGGGTCGCGACCGCCCAATCTGCTCCTTCAATGCTATCTGCCACTGTTTGAGACGGCTCTGTCGAGACCGGCTTAGCCACTCCTAAATGGGTACGCAGCACCGCCTGTAATTGCTCTAACTCTATGGGCTTGGTGGTGAAATCATTCATGCCCGCCGCCAGACACTGGTAACGGTGCTGCTCCATCACATGGGCGGTTAAGGCAACAATCGGTACGGCGTTTTTACTGCCGTCATCCATTGCCCTAATCGCGCGCGTCGCCATCATGCCGTCCATGTCTGGCATCTGTATATCCATCAATATCAGGTGGTAATCATGCTGCTGCACGGCGGCAATCGCCTCACGCCCACTGCAAGCGGTGTCGTGGACGACCTCTAATAACTCAAGGGCCTCGGAGATAACGAATCGATTGGTTGCGTCGTCGTCGACCACCAGTAATCGCATGCCCGCAAATTCACTATCGCTACCCTCAGATGCCTGGTCGATCGCGGGTGGTTGCTCGGCGCCAACCAGCGCCACCGGTAATTCCACTGTGAAGGTCGAGCCTTCTCCCAGCCTTGATTCGACACTGAGGGTCCCACCCAATAGCCCAATAATTTGATCGGCAATCGCCAATCCAAGGCCTGCGCCCTGTTGCTGTCGTGTGTGACTGTTGTCAATCTGACGAAACGGTTCGAACAAGGTTTCGAGATCCGATGGGCCTATACCGATACCGGTATCCGATACGGACAAACGGAGACCTGCACGATCCTGATCTAGCCAGGCCACAGTACCCGCCAAAACCACTGACCCCGATGGCGTAAACTTTAGGGCGTTGGCAACCAGTTTGATTAACACTTGGCGCAACCGATGAATATCGACACTACAACGACTGGGCAGGTTCGGATCGAGTCGACAACTAAGCTCTAGACCGCGCTCTAGCGCAACCGGCGCCAACATCTCGACCACACTTTCAAGTTCGGCTGCAATAGGGGTGGGGCGTGACTGGATATCGACAGCGCCATGGGACAGTCGAGCCATATCCAGTACATCGTCAATCACCGACAGCAATGCACTGGCACTGCCGGCAATGGTCTCAATATAGCTATGTTCACGCTCAGGCAACGAGCGTGTTAACAGCAATTGACTCAACCCGAGCACCCCATTCATAGGGGTGCGGATTTCATGGCTCATGTTGGCGAGAAAGAGGGTTTTAGCGCGATCGGCGGCCTCTGCTCGCTCCTTGGCCTCTGCCAATTGGGATTGTCGCTCACAAGCCCAGCACGCCTCACCGAATTTGTTATTGACCGCACCCAACGATGCCACCATACCGTCATCAAGAGCTCGGTCGCTGCGATGTAAAACCAAAATACCGAAATCTGACAGGGGCATGGTGTACACCTGATCGCCCTCTTCGGTTTGCAAACGGTTCACTTTGTCGAACAACGCGGTATTGACCCTTAAAAAGTCCTTGGCCTGTTCGATGGCTGGGTGCTCCCCGGCACGACGGGGTAAGCCCACGATCTCTTCCAACACACCATCCTCGCCGCGTTTAAAAACCACACCCAGAGGACAGTTGAGCTTGCGCAAATAGGTTCGAAGACCCGCCTTAGTCATTTCCTGCAGATCCAAAGAATTGCCAATAGACATGGCAATCTCAAATAAGATCTGCATTTCAAATTGGGCCGACGCTGGCATGATAGTGCCTAGAACTCGGTATATAAGGGCAGCGCCGCCACCACCGATGTTTTATTGTAGAACTCGGGGTAGTCACCGCCATGATTAGCCACTTCGCCAATGGTGCAGGCACCAATGAGCGGAACATCATCAATCGCCACCGATGCCAACTCGGTATCGAAGTCATCGCCGAGGAACAATACTCGCGAAATACAGTCCATAAACAATCGCGTGGCTAACGGTTCAGCCAATCGCTGCTCCGCAATCTGGCGGGCACTGGCAGCCGCTTCTATCAGTGACGGTGTATCGCCGTGGAGGATATCGACGTGATCCCCCTCGGGAACTGTACCAACACAAACAAGGGCACCGTCGTCTCGCACAAAGAGTGGGTCGCGCACAACACGTTCCGCATCCATACGCGCGAGCCCAAAGGGATAGGCTTTGGCCAGGTCGAAAAAGTTGTCGTCGGTGAACGTTTGGCCGCTGTGGGCTTCAACGACCTCTCGATACACCTCGAACGCCGGCCGCCAATCGAGGCTGATAATCGTGTTCTGGTCCGACTCGGTAATTCGATAGGGCCCTTGGATATAACGCCATCCATGCGCGACACCGACGCCTGCATGGCCGGGAAGCGTGGCGATGACAGCAGCGTCTTGTAGCATTCCCTCATTCGTCAGCAGACAGGGACGCTGCACAAAATCGAGGGACCCCGCACCGCCACCGATGGTATCTGAACCAATACCGGCCACCTCGTGAAACGTGTTCATTAATGCGCCGATGCCCGATGCCAAGCCATCGACCAAGATAACCTGAAGGGCGCGACCTGTAGCGGGGGTTAGGGCCTGCTCCACCGCTAGCTCTAGATCGATATCGGGATGACTGATATCTCGAATGGTACCCACCGATAACGGTCGCCGAACACCCCACACCACACAACCCCGGGTCAGTCGCTCGCGACCCACCAAAAGGTTGGGAAATACACCGCCCATCAGCGGCACATTGATGGACTGTAATAGCGGATCCATATCGTCGGGGGTGAAGCCATTATCAGCACAAACCAAAATAACGAGTGATGTGACACGCTCAACCTTCACGGTTCGCGCTATTGCATCGGCCAACCCATTGAGTGTGCCTTCTTTGTCAATTTCAATGACCATGTTTATACCGCTCTCTCAACACGTCGAAGACCTTACTCAGGGGCTTCTGTAACCTGCTTAGTTATAGTCTTGGTAGTAGTCCCGCGCCAAGTTCTCGAAGCGGGTGAACTCCCCTCTAAACGCCAGCTTGCAGGTGCCAATAGGTCCATTTCGCTGTTTGCCAATAATAAGCTCAGCAACACCGCGATCGGGGGAGTCTTCGTGATAGACCTCATCACGATAAATGAACATGATGACGTCAGCATCCTGCTCAATAGCACCGGAGTTGTGGCTCACGATGCCATCGGCGAGCCAGCTGGCATTCCCCGGTACCGTCAGGTCAAAGACCTCTTCTTGACCCTGATGCTCAATGGTAACGATGGCGTCCCAACGCACATCGCCCATCGTTCGCGTGTTGTCATCAATGTCGACTGACAGGTCGAAGGCAGCGCGAGAGACCCGCTCAAACAAATGAGTACCCGATGCCACGGCAGCGACACCCTCAAGGAAACGCCGCCGATCAGCTTCGTCGGATATGGCAAGCTCAAAATGATCATCGCCACTGAGGGTAGCCATTGGGCGGATGTGCGAGAAAATGCCCAGACGCAATAACAACAGTGCCAGGTCATCACTCACGGCCCTGGACAGGCCACCCATAAACAAACGATCGGGGCATAAGGTGCCATTCACTCGCCACACATGATGCATGAACAGTGCTAATTGACGTTCATCCAGACCGAATGCCCTAGCCGGAATACCTGAGTGACGACAATCAACCCCGGCGAGCTGCACCACCTGATCATCACTGAGATCTTCGGCACGCTCCCCACTGTGTAGCGGTGCTGGCACTGACCCGGCGAGGGCTAAGCGTTGTCCGGCTGCCATCTGTTCGACACGTTGCCAACCCTGTGGTGTCAGCAATCGATGTTGCGCCGTACAGTACAGACACCGCCCCGATACCAACTCGATGCGAAATACCTCTCGCTTACCGACCGACCACACCGCCTCAGCGGGGGCCGGCTCAATAACACAATGCTCGGTCACCGACAACACTCTTGGCGTCGTGCCCACAAGACTGGCGATAGGCACACGTCGTCCATCGGCCAGATAAACCCCCGTGCTACCCACCACACATTCACGCAAGTCGGAGTTGACGGGTCGTTTGTTGGGACGCTGCTCGAGGGAGCGATTTAGCTGCGATAGCGCCACCACTGGGCACTTAAATTCCTTTGCGATGGCCTTCAAGCTTCGCGATATTTCAGAAATTTCCGCGGTGCGGCCTTCATTGGCACCAGCAACACGCATCAACTGTAAGTAGTCGACCATGATCATGCCAAGAGCACCGTGCTCTCGAGCGACACGACGGGCACGACTGCGCAATTCAGTGGGTGTTAAAGCGGGGGTATCGTCAATGAACACCCGCGCTTCTTTGAGTTTAGCCATGGCGGCGGACAGCTTAGGCCAGTCCTCCTGCTCCAATTTACCGGTCCGTACACGGGTCTGATCGATACGTCCCATGGACGACAGCATTCTGATAACTAGCTGTTCGGCTGGCATTTCCATGGAAAAAACCAGAATCGGTCGGTCAGTGCCAAAAGCGCCGTTCTCCACCAAATTCATTGCGAAACTGGTTTTACCCATCGATGGACGACCCGCAACGATCACCAAGTCTGACGGCTGCAAACCCGAGGTCATCTTGTCGAGATCAATAAACCCAGTCGTGAGCCCTGTGATGTCACCACCGGAATTAAATAACTCTTCAATTCGCTCAAGGGCGCCCGTGAGAAGCGGCTCCATGCCTCGGGGACCACCGGTCTTGGGGCCATCCTCAGCAATCTGCATAATTCGGCGCTCGGCTTCGTCGAGCAACTCCTCCGCAGAGCGCCCTTCTGGCTGGTAACCGGTGGTAGCAATATCGTGGGCGGCGGAAATCAGCTTGCGTAAGACGGCGCGCTCGTGCACCGCTGTCGCGTAGGCACGAATATTGGCGGCTGTGGGCGTGCTTTCAGCGAGCTCAGCAAGGTAGGTATGACCACCCGATGACTCTAGCTCTCCGGTTGCCAGCAAGCGGTCTGCAACCGTAATAACGTCAACGGGTTCCCCCCTATCGATAAGGGCGGCTATCTGTCGAAAAATCGCGCGGTGCTCTGGCCGGTAAAAATCCCCCGCGGTGACCAGCTCGGCAATGGCATCCCAGCTATCGGAGGACAACAGCAAACCGCCGATGACCGACCGCTCCGCCTCAATCGAATGTGGTTGCATCCGAATGCGAGCAATATCGGTATCGGCACCCGGGCTGTAGCCGGCAGCTTCACTTCGCTCAGTCATGATGTAACCAGCATACCGTTATGTCGCACTTTCTGCTCTGTGATAGCACAGGATAGCGCAGAAAACGCCGCCGAGAATGGCTTATGCGTCTCGACGACGATTGAACTAACTAGCTGTTACTCGGGCACTACCGCAATCGTAATGGTCGCGGTCACTTCGCCGTGAACCTGCAACATCACTTCGTATTCGCCGGTCTCGCGAATAACACCTTCAGGCAAGCGGACTTCCGACTTATCTACTTCGACACCCGCCTGGGTCAGGCTGTCGGCAATATCGCGGGTTCCCACTGAGCCGAATAGTTTACCTTCATCACCGGCAGTAGCCGCAATTTCGATACGCTCGAGCGCCTCAATGGCTGCGGCTCGCTTCTGGGCAGCCTCTAGTGTGGCAGCAGCGGCCGCTTCGAGCTCCGCCCGACGGGCTTCAAACACTGCCACATTTTCCTCTGTCGCAGGTACAGCTTTACCCTGTGGAATCAGGAAGTTGCGGCCGTAGCCGGGCTTAACAGCTACCTTGTCGCCTAAACTTCCAAGACTGCCCACGTTTTCCAGCAGTATTACGTCCATCGCTATCGTTCCTTGTTGTCGGGCATGCCCGATTACACGTGAATGAGAGATCGCGCAGATCGCTACGTCGACCCGTTGCTACCGCCAGACGCCCAGCGGGAGCGAAAATCAAAGAGGGCATCGATAACCACCAAGCCCACGAGCAAAGCTTTACTAGGGTCAAACACGACCCACACGACATAAAACGCCGTTAGCCAGCCGCTGCCATAACCTTTCACCGCAGCCCAGTTATGTACCAAAGCTAAACCGCAGAATGTTAGTGGCACCATCACCACCGCGGCCCACCCTACAAGCAGCGGTGAGCTCATCCATAGGCCAGCTGCAGCTAGCGCCAGCACCCCGGTCCAAACCGGCGGCAAACGCAAGCTGCGAAACTCACTACCAAATCCACCCGGGTTGTAAAGGGTCGCTTGCCACCAACGTCCTAACAGGACGCTGAGCATGGACATGGCGGCGTTTCCCGCCGCCAATATGCCCGCCACTTGTACAACCGTTGGTCGTGGAAAAGCGGGTGCGCCCGCGCCCGTTTCCTGCCAACTGGCCTCGAGCTGATCGAGTACTTGCGTAAACAACTCAACCAATTGGGCCAAGAAATCGGGGCTGAACAACAGCAAGCCCGCTCCAGACGCCAACCCAACCAAGGCGCTTGTCAGTGCCACAAGCGCCATACTTACTGACACCCGCAAAACCAGCGCTAATAGGTAAGTGCCGATTAGCAGCAGTAAGGTACTCGCGTCACCACTGATATAGGCGACGAGTAACGCCGGCAGCGCCGCCCACAAGACCAACCAAGAGCCTTCGCTAGGCCCCTTTCTAAGGGTCACTAAGGCAACAGCTGCCGCGCTCAACCAGCCAAACAACATGCTGCTGGCACCCAGCACCGCAACCGCCAGCGCCTGCCAGCGACCACGCATTATGAAAGCTGCGAGGCCGCGCATCGTATGTCGTTACTGGTGTGAATCTGTGTACGGTAATAACGCCAAGTATCGAGCGCGCTTAACTGCCGTAGCCAGCTGTCGCTGATACTTTGCTTTAGTACCGGTAATACGACTGGGTACAATCTTTCCAGTTTCGGTGATGTACTGCTTGAGGGTGTCGAGATCTTTGTAATCGATCTCTTTTACGCCTTCGGCAGTGAACCGACAAAACTTACGTCGACGGAAAAAACGTGACATCAATTAGTCCTCGCTGTTGTCGTCAGCTTCGGCATCGGCCTCTGCGTCATCATTGGATGGGGTCGCGTCGTCGCGCTTGGCATCGGCTGCCTGACGCTCTTGATAACGCGATTTACGCTCACGATCTTCCTTTTCAGCCTTCATGATCAGAGATTCGTCAGTGATAGCTTCATCGCGACGAATCACCAAATTACGGATCACGGCGTCGTTGTAACGGAAAGTGGTCGTGAGCTCTTCCATCGCCTCGTTGGAGGCTTCAACGTTCATGAGGATATAGTGTGCTTTGTGCACTTTATTGATGTGGTACGCCAATTGACGGCGTCCCCAATCTTCGAGACGGTGCACCTGACCGCCATCTTTAGTGATGACGCTGGTGTAGCGCTCAATCATGCCAGGAACTTGTTCTGACTGGTCAGGATGGACCAGGAACACAACTTCGTAGTGTCGCACGCGCGGACTCCTTACGGGTTAAGCTGCCTGCCAGTGCAGTACAGCAAGGAGATGAACCCTTGGGTTCGTCTAATTTTCAGAGGCGCGGAGTCTACATAGCCCTGATGGACATTGCAAATCCCTCCCGCGGAGTCACCGCGGTCCAAGCACCCGGGACGAGGCGACTCAGGGGTGCGTGAGTTGCCGCTGGCGCAGAGCCTCAAACAAACAGACCCCCGTAGCCACCGAGACGTTCAAGGAACTCACTGAACCCATCATAGGTAACGCCACCAGAAAATCGCACTGCTCCGTGGTCAAGCGACGCATGCCATCCCCCTCGGCACCCATAACAATCGCTACAGGACCGGACAAATCCTGCTGATAAAGACTTTTGTCGGTGTCGCCGGTGGTACCCACCACCCAAAGACCCGCCGATTTCACTCGAGCCAAGGTTCTTGCCAAGTTCGTTACCCTGGCAATAGGCACGGTGTCCGCTGCGCCACATGCAACCTTAATCGCCACGGGAGACAAATCAGCGCTGTTGTTTTTTGGCGTCACAACGGCAGTCACACCCGCTGCATCAGCACTGCGTAGACAGGCGCCAAAATTATGAGGATCAGTGACACCGTCAAGCACCAGCAGCAAGGGATTAGCCACAGAGGCGAGCAACGCATCCAAGCCCGCTTCATCTAACACGAGATCGAGCTCTCGGGTCGACACACGCGCAACGATGCCCTGATGACGTCCATCAACCGTGCCATCCAGCTGAGATCGAGCCACACGCTGCAGCCCAACTCCCTGATTTTGCGCGAGGGATTCAACCGCCTGAATACGCTTATCCCGACGATCCACCTGCAACCAAAGCTTCAGGATACGTTTAGGCTCGCGCTTTAAAACACTCTCGACCGCGTGAAACCCGTATATCCACTCCTCGGCAGCCATCAGTGTTTTTTGCCCTTCGATGATGCTTTACCACCCGCCGACTTACGGCCTTTGCGCGCGGTCCCCTTGCCCTGCTTGCTTTTTTTGGCGTCCCCTTTGGAGGGCACATTAGCGACACCCGAGCGAGCGCGCCCCTTCGATTTAACAGCCTGAGTTGCGCGTTTTGTCCGCGCAGGTCGATTACCAGCGCTACTATCGCCGTCCATCTCAAGGTCGATCTTACGCTCGTCCAGATCAACGCGGGCCACACGAACTGTCACCACACCACCTAGCTGGAACACTTTGCGCGAATGCTCACCCACTAAACGCTGCTTGGCCTGGTCGAAGTGATAATAGTCTCCTGGCAGCGCGCTGATGTGCACCAAACCCTCGATATAGAGATCGCGTAATTCAACAAATACCCCGAAGGACGTCACCGCGGTAATGACCCCGCTGTAGACTTCACCGACTTTATCGCGCAAAAACTCACACTTGAGCCATGCTTGTACTTCGCGGGTGGCATCATCGGCGCGACGCTCGGTCATCGAGCAATGCTCACCCAGCTGCAGCATTTCAACATCGGTGTAGGGGAATATCTGAGCTTTTGGCAGCGCTTTTGCGCCAGCGACCCGACGAACTTGGTCATTGGCTTTTTTAGATCGAATCAAATGCCGAATGGCTCTGTGTACCAGCAAATCCGGATAGCGCCTAATGGGCGACGTAAAGTGGGTATAGGCGTCGTAGTGCAAGCCAAAATGGCCTCGATTCTCGGGGTCATAAACGGCTTGGCTCAACGATCGAAGCATCATGGTTTGAATCACACTTGCGTCGTCGCGCTCAGCAATCTGGCTGAGCACTTGCTGGTAGTGGTTGGGGGTGGGTGCCTCCCCACCCCCTAACTCGAGGGATAACTCCCCGAGAAAAGCGCGCAAATTCTCAAGCCGCTGGGCACTGGGACCATCGTGCACACGAAAAACGATAGGCAATTGCTGTGCCAGCAAAAACTGAGCCGTGGCCACATTGGC
>PR_CR_10_Liq_2_inCRDRAFT_1000364_pt1 | contig 12784 bp, 14 predicted proteins | sample PRCRCaboRojoPR_FD_10245 | JGI IMG/M metagenome (IMG submission 10245) | reverse complement strand
AATGGTCTTTTCATAAAGCTCTACACCGGTGTATTTGGAGCGCTTCCACTCCCCCTGCTTCATTGACGCATGGGCATCTGCAATGTTTCTAGACAGAGAAAGAATGTGGGAGACGGCCAGTTCGGCAGCGCTGACAACATTCGAGGTTGGGGCATTTACAACCATGACTCCGTGCTCTGTTGCCGCTGGTGTGTCCACATTGTCAAGACCTACACCAGCTCTCGCGATGACTTTCAAGTTAGGGGCAGCAGCAATCGCCTCTTTGTCCATTTTTGTTGCAGACCTGATTAGAACTGCGTTCGCTTCTGCCAAGGCAGGCAACAACTGCTCTCTGTCTGCTCCGTTTGTGTGTCTTATTTCAAACTCGTCGCCGAGTGCCTCAACAGTTGCTGGAGAAAGTTCCTCTGCGATCAAAACTACTGGTTTTGCCAATTTATCCCTCAAATTATGTCTATATGTGTAAGCCTAGTGGTTATCCATCAATGGAGATTTGGAGACAAAATGAACAACACAACAAGTTTCTCGATTGCAGGTCTTTCTGCCCTGATAGCTGTCTACGCCCTTTATTTTGTTGGTGTTTTGCTTGGAGCAGATTTCTATGCCCCTGCCCTCGAGCAACAAATTCCAGCAGTGGCTTTTGCCGCGCTGACCATTTTTTCAACAATTGGTGCGTTTCTGGTGGCTAAACGACTCAAGAGCACAGCCTTGCCATCACGAAATGTTTGGATTGTGGCAATTGTGGTTTTTGCACTTTTCCTAATTCCGCTTCCCGGGATAACAGACCCAGTCGCTGCAGCACTTTTGCTAGCAATCCACTTTGCAGTGGCGATTCCGCTAACGCTTGCTATGCAGCGACTGGTAAGGAGCTAATTATCGTGCAGCGCTGCCTTCGCTGTAGTCGTCTTTGTTCTCAATCCAGCTGAACAGCTTTCGCAACTCGCGTCCGGTTGCCTCGATCGGGTGAGTCTCACCCTTGGCGCGAAGCTTTTGGAACTCGGGAGCACCAGCGTCCTGATCGGCAATAAACCTCTCGGCGAAGCTTCCGTTTTGGATATCTCCCAAAACCTCCTTCATGTGTTCCTTCACATCAGGAGTGATCACCCTTGGTCCAGATACGTAATCTCCGTACTCAGCAGTGTCTGAAACGCTCCAACGCTGCTTGGCAATACCGCCCTCGTACATCAGGTCAACGATTAGCTTCAGCTCGTGCAGCACCTCAAAGTAAGCAATCTCTGGCTGGTAACCTGCTTCAACCAGGGTCTCGAATCCATATTGAACCAACTGTGATGCTCCTCCACACAAAACAGCCTGCTCACCAAAGAGGTCGGTTTCGGTCTCTTCAGTGAAAGTTGTCTTGATGGTGCCGGCTCTGGTTCCACCAATTGCCTTGGAATAGCTCATTGCCAAGTCGAAAGCACCACCGGTGGCATCCTGCTCAACCGCAATTAGGTTTGGCACACCGCGTCCAGCTTCGTACTCACGTCTGACGATGTGTCCAGGGCCCTTTGGCGCAACCAAGAAAACGTCAACATCGCTTGGTGGCTGGATTAGCCCAAAGCGAATGGCGAAACCGTGCCCAAAGACCAGTGCCTTTCCAGCCGACAGGTTGGGCTCAACTGAATCTTTATAAAGGTCTCTTTGGGCGGGGTCTGGCGCAAGAATGACAATTACATCTGCCCACTTCACAGCCTCATCCGGAGTGTGGACGGTCAGGCCCTTTTCTTCTGCCTTCGGACGAGACTTTGATCCCTCGAGTAGTCCAACAACAACGTCAACGCCACTGTCTTTGAGGTTTAGTGCGTGTGCGTGACCTTGCGAACCAAAGCCCAAAACCGCAACCTTTTTGTTTTGAATCAGACTCAGATCGGCGTCTTTGTCGTAGAAAATTTCTGCCAATTTATTGCTCCTTATTAGTTATTGGCCTATTTGATTCGATCGCTCATAGATTTGGAGCCGCGGCCAATTGCAATGGCTCCTGACTGAACGAGTTCTTTTACTCCAAAAGGCTCCAAAACCTTTAGGAAAGCTTGGCATTTAGCGCTATCGCCTGTGATTTCGATAACCACTGAGTCACTGACGACATCTACAACCCTTGCCCTAAAGAGATTTACCGCCTCCAAGACCTGACTTCTGTTATTCGCCTCGGTCTTTACCTTTATGAGCATGTGGTCTCTGGACACTGAATTGTCATTTTCCAACTCAACTATCTTCACAACATTCACCAACTTGTTCAGCTGCTTGGTAATTTGCTCCAGTGGATGACCCTCAACGGCAACAACAACTGTTATTCGACTGAGTCCCTCTATCTCGCTTGTTCCTACAGCCAACGACTGGATGTTGTAGCCACGGCGAGCAAATAACCCGGCCACACGGGTCAAAAGACCCGGCTTGTCCTCAACTAGAAGGGAAAGTACGTGCTGTGTCATTCGTCACCATCCCAAACCGGTCTTGCGTCTCGAGCATACTGAACCGCGTCGTTGCTAACTCCAGCTGGCACCATTGGCCAAACCATAGCATCACGCCCAACGATGAAGTCAATCACCACTGGTCGATCGTTGGTCTCTAGCGCAAGCTTGATAGCCTCTTCCGCTTCTTTTTCATTTGTGGCTCGGATGGACAGGCATCCGTAGCTCTCTCCAAGCTTCACAAAATCAGGAACCATCTGAGTATCAAGGCCCGTGTTCAGATCAGTATTTGAATACCTCGAGTTATAAAAAAGCGTCTGCCACTGCCTAACCATTCCCAGTGAGCTGTTGTTGATTACAGCCACTTTGATAGGAATGTTGTTGATCACGCAGGTTGCCAACTCCTGGTTGGTCATCTGGAAACATCCATCCCCGTCGATTGCCCAAACATCTCTATCTGGCTCACCAACCTTTGCACCCATTGCTGCTGGAACGCTGTAACCCATGGTTCCGGCTCCTCCGGAATTGAGCCAGGACTTGGGTCGCTCGTAGTTTATAAATTGAGCCGACCACATTTGGTGCTGGCCCACTCCCGCTGCGAATACTCCCTCAGGCCCAGTCATCTCACCGATTCTTTGAATCACCCACTGCGGGGCGAGTGTTCCATCTTCCTGCTCCTGGTATCCAAGTGGATAGCGAGTTTTCAATCCATCAATAAATTGCCACCAATCAGAGTAGTCGGGCTTTTTACCCGCCAAACGCTTCTCTAGTTCTGCATTGAGCATGGCAATAACCACTTTGGCATCGCCAACAATTGGAACATCTGCATGACGAACTTTTCCAATTTCCGCTGGGTCGATATCAACGTGAATAACCTTTGCTCCAGGAGCAAAACTTGAGACCTCGCCGGTGACTCGATCGTCAAACCTGGCACCGAGTGTTATCAACAAATCTGATTTCTGCAAACCTGTAACAGCGGGGACCGTACCGTGCATCCCGGGCATTCCCAAGTGTTGAGGGTGGGTGTCTGGGAATGCACCTCGCGCCATCAGAGTGGTCGTTAATGGAGCTCCAGTAATTTCGGCAAGCTTTGCCAGTTCAGCATGCGCCTCAGCTCGAATTACACCACCGCCCACATAAAGCATTGGCTTTTGGCTGGCAAGAATAAGCTCGGCTGCGGCCTCCACCTGTCGCCCATGTGGGTGGGTAACGGGCTTGTATCCAGGCAGGATGTCGCGCTTGGGTGGCCAGCTAAATTCGAATTTGTCGTTCTGAGCGTCCTTTGTTACATCCACTAGAACGGGACCTGGGCGGCCACTGGTGGCAAGCTCCACGGCAGCTGAAATCACTGCAGGGATGTCGGAAGCCTTTGTAACAAGGAAACTGTGCTTGGTAATAGGCATGGTGATACCGACAATGTCCGCCTCCTGGAAGGCGTCTGTTCCAATCGCGTGGGAATTAACCTGACCGGTTATTGCTAAAAGTGGAACGCTATCCATGTGAGCATCTGCAATCGGGGTTACCAAGTTAGTTGCGCCGGGTCCGCTGGTGGCTATGCAGACACCTAGTTTCCCGGTCGCTGCAGCGTAACCCTCAGCAGCATGCCCAGCTCCCTGTTCATGCCTAACAAGCACGTGACGAATCTTTTTTGAATCCATCAACGGGTCATAAGTCGGCAGAATTGCCCCACCGGGTAATCCAAATATGTCTGTTACCCCAAGCTCCTCCAGCGATCGGATAATGGCTTGGGCGCCAGTAATTGTTTCAGTCATTCATTCCTCAGCCACAGTAGGCACCGACAGAGGCGGAACCCACAATCTTTGAATATTTTCCAAGTACTCCCTTGGTGTATCTCAAGGGCAATGGCTCCCAGTCTTTCTTTCGGGCAGCCAACTCGCTCTCATCTACGAGTAATTCGATAGAGCGACTGGCGATGTCGACGCGGATAAGGTCTCCATCGCGCACAAAGGCAATCGGACCTCCGTCCACTGCCTCTGGAGCTATATGTCCAATGCTCAGTCCGGTTGTGCCGCCTGAGAATCGGCCGTCTGTCAATAGTAGGACATCTTTACCCAATCCTGCACCTTTAATTGCACCGGTGATGGCTAGCATTTCTCGCATACCGGGTCCGCCCTTGGGGCCCTCATAGCGAATAACGACAACGTCGCCTTTTTGAATCTCGCCATTACCGAGGGCATCCATGCAGGCCTTTTCGCGCTCGAAAACTCTGGCGGGACCTTCGAATTTTTCGAGATCAAAGCCAGCTGTTTTCACAACTGCCCCCTCTGGAGCAAGTGAGCCTTTCAGAATGTTGATGCCACCGGTTTTGTGAATCGGGTCATTCATCGCGCGGATAATCTTGCCATCAGGGTCTGGCGGATTGATATCCGCCAGGTTTTCAGCAACAGTCTTTCCGGTTACAGTCAGAGCGTCACCGTGAATCAGACCAGCATCCAGTAGGGCCTTCATCAAGACTGGTACCCCACCCACGCGATCCACATCGTTCATTACATACTGACCAAATGGTTTTAGGTCACCAAGGTGAGGAACCTTATCTGCAATCCGATTGAAGTCATCCAGTTTGAGATCAACTTCCGCCTCTTGAGCAATTGCCAGCAGGTGAAGGACAGCATTTGTTGATCCTCCAAATGCCATCAAAACGGCAATTGCGTTTTCAAAGGCTTTTTTGGTCATGATCTGACGGGCGGTAATCCCCTTTTCGATCAAGTTCACCACAGCCTCACCACTTCGGTGGGCCCAGTTGTCTCTNCTCCTGTCAGCGCTGGGAGGAGCCGCCGATCCAGGAAGGCTCATGCCAAGTGCTTCACCAATGCTTGCCATGGTGTTAGCGGTATACATACCGCCACATGCTCCCTCTCCTGGGCAAATGGCCCTTTCGATTCTGTCCAGGTCCTCTTCACTCATAAGACCCGCTTTGCAAGCTCCAACGGCTTCGAAAGCGTCAATGATTGTTACCTGCTTCTCGCTTCCATCGGTTAGCTTCACCCAACCTGGAGCAATTGAACCTGCGTATAAAAACACATTGGCCAAATCTAATCTGGCAGCTGCCATCAGCATTCCGGGCAGTGACTTATCGCAGCCAGCTAGGGTCACAGATCCATCCAGACGCTCAGCACTCATGACAGTCTCGACACTGTCAGCGATGACTTCGCGTGAAACCAAAGAGAAGTGCATACCCTCGTGACCCATGGCAATTCCGTCAGATACGGAGATGGTTCCAAACTGCATTGGGTATCCGTGGGCCTCGGCAATACCTTGTTTTGCCGCCTCAGCCAGTCGATTCAAGCTCAGATTGCAGGGGGTCACCTCGTTCCAGCTACTGGCGATTCCAATCTGGGGCTTTACCCAGTCTTCATCTCCCATTCCAACAGCTCGGAGCATTCCCCTGTGTGGAGCTCTTTCGATTCCGTCGGTTACATCTCTACTGCGAGGTTTCATGTCATTTGCCATTTGATTAGTCTAATCATTTTGCAAGGGGGTAGCCTTGCTAGGTGGTTGATTCAGATACGACAAGACAGCCAACAGGCTTGGAGCTCTACTCAAAAGCGGCCCAAAAGAGCGCCCGCGAGGTTATTTACTCATACTCCACGAGTTTTGGCCTTGCCACCAGACTGATTGAGCCCGAGGTTCGTAAGCACATCGAGAGCATTTACGCGATGGTTAGAGTTGCCGATGAAATCGTCGATGGCTCCGCCAGTGAAGCTTCGACTTCATCGCCTGACTTGAAACCCGCAAAAGAGATAGCTGATTTTGAAACTGAGTGCTACAAAGCAATGGATCTTGGCTACAGCACCAACCTTGTCCTGCACGCCTTTGGAACAACCGCCAGAGAAGTTGGTATCAAAAAAGATATCGTCAAGCCCTTTTTTGACTCGATGAAAATGGACCTTAGTGAAACTGTTCACGATGAAGAAAGTTTCAAGACTTATGTCTATGGGTCTGCTGAAGTCGTTGGGCTTATGTGTTTGCGGGCTTTTATTCACGACAAGACTTACTCCGAAGATGAGCAGCAAGTATTGAATGAGGGTGCTCTCGCTCTCGGGAGCGCTTTCCAAAAGGTGAATTTTCTTCGAGATCTGAGTGCGGATTTCACCAAGCTTGGCAGAAGTTACTTCCCCGGAGTGAATGTTGAAAACTTCGACGAGGAGACAAAACACAAGCTTGTGAAAGACATCGATTCAGAACTGGATAAGGCAAGAAATGCAATACCGCTCCTTCCCAAATCGGCAGCGAGAGCGGTGAAGGCCGCCTGCGAATTGTTTGCAAGCCTAAACAAAAAGATTTCCAATACCGATGCCTCGGAATTGATTCGCACGAGAATTAGTGTTTCAAATGGAAAGAAGTTTGTGATTCTTGCAAATAGCTATTTAGGAGCTGGTCGTTGACTGAAAAAACCGCAGTAGTAATTGGAGCTGGAATTGCTGGTCTGGCATCCGCTTCCCTTCTTGCCAAAGCTGGAATGAAAGTCACAGTTTTTGAGGCAAGGGAAAGCATCGGTGGTAGGGCTTACCTATGGGAGAAAGACGGCTTTAAGTTTGATATGGGTCCCAGCTGGTATTTGATGCCAGATGCGTTCGAGCAGTTTTTCAAGCTTATGGGGACTTCGGCTGAGAAAGAGCTGAATCTTGTGCAACTCGATCCCGGTTACAAAACGATAGTTCAAGGTTTTGATGATCCGATTATTGTTCGTGACACTCTGGAAAAAAATAAAGAGCTCTTTGAGGACATTGAGCCCGGTGGCGCAAAAAAGCTTGATGAGTACGTTGCCAGTGCTGAAAATGCATACGACCTCAGCCTCAAGCATTTTTTGTACACGAACTTCAAAAACACTAAAGGATTCACAAACTCCGAAGTGCTTCGTCAGGCCGGTAAATTCATTCAGCTGCTAACTACGTCTTTAGATAGCTTCGCGGGCAAGTATTTCAAGGATGAGCGGTTGAAGAAAATTCTTGATTACCCAGCCGTCTTCCTGGGAGCAAGCCCTTACGAAACGCCAAGTATGTATCACCTGATGACTCACGTGGATATGAATATCGGAGTTTTTTACCCGATGGGCGGCATGTATACGCTGATTGAGGCTATTGAAAGACTTGCGTTAGCTGAGGGGGTGCAAATCCACACCAACTCCAAGGTTACCGAGATCCTGCACAACGGCGATCGGGCAACTGGTGTCAAAGTTGGCGATGTCGAATATCATGCGGACGTGGTTGTTGGCTCAGCAGACCTGCATCACCTAGAGACAAAGTTGCTTCCCAAGGAAAAACAGACTTTCAAGCAGAGTTTCTGGGACAAAAAGACCCCAGGTCCCTCTGCCTTACTGGTTTATTTGGGGATCAAGGGAAAAATTGACCAACTTGAGCATCACACTTTGTTTTTTACCGATGATTGGAAATCTGGCTTCAAAGAGGTATTTGCAAAAGCAGATGGGAACAGAAAGATTCCAGAGCCAGCGAACATGTATGTGTGCATGCCATCAAAAACTGACCCCAGTGTTGCACCGGATGGATATGAGAATGTCTTCATTTTGGTTCCAACAGCTGCAGACCCCGCACTTGGAAGTGGTGGCATAAACGGCGACGGGGATGAGTCTGTTGAAAAAACGGCAGATCGCATAATCGACCAGCTTGCAGACTGGGCGGGAATTGAGAACCTGCGTGACAGGGTGGTCGTTCGCAGAACTGTTGGGCCGCAAGACTTTGTCAATGAATTCAACGCCTGGAGCGGGACTGCCCTGGGAATGGCTCACACTCTCAGGCAAAGTGCCTTTTTCAGGCCGCAAAATCGCTCGAAGAAACTAAAGAATCTTTTCTATTCAGGGCACAACACCATTCCGGGAATCGGTTTACCAATGTGCCTAATAGGCGCAGAGCTTGTTTATAAACACCTAACGGAGGATGCATCCAACGGCCCGATTGAGAAGGAATTACAAAAACTGGACTCGTGGAAGGGGCTTGGATAAATGGAACTTTTTGGTTTTAGTTACCTCGCAGCCCTTATTTTTTCGATAGTCGGAACAAGCTTGATCGACAGAAGACACGGGCTAGCGCTGTTCGTATCGCCCGTGGCGACCGTAGTTTCAGTCTTTGTCGGGGTTGCAGTTTTCTTGGCCTGGGACCTAATTGGGATTGAGCTGGGAATTTTCTTCATTGGCCCTGCCGAACATGTCTCGGGCATACTGCTTGCTCCAGAGCTGCCACTGGAGGAATTTTTCTTCCTGATACTGCTCAGCTATTCCACCCTGGTGGTTTATCGCCTTGCGGAAAAGAGGCTGAAGTGACCTACATCCTGCTAACCATCTCAGTTCTCTCTGTCTTTGCCATTTACGCTTTTCTAATGCGCAGGTGGCTGAAGCCAAAGCCTCTTGCGGTGGCAACTGCAGTTCTACTACTGCTGACCCTGATTTTTGACAACCTAATCATTGCCACCGGAATAGTTGACTACGATCCAGAGAAGATTTCAGGTGTCAGATTGGGAGTCGCGCCGATAGAAGACTTCGCCTACACACTGGTCGCACTGGTGCTTGTGCCTTCTGTGTTCAATTTCTTGCGCATCAGATTATGAAGCCGCTTCTCTCAATAATTTCTAGCTCCAGGCCAATTTCTTGGATCAACACAGCATTCCCCTTTGGGGTTGCATATCTTTTGATCACTCGAGAATTCGATGCAAATTTCTGGGTGGGTTCAATCTTCTTCCTTATTCCCTACAACCTGTTGATGTACGGAATCAACGATGTCTTTGATTACAAGAGTGATCTTGCAAATCCCCGAAAGGGGGGCGTGGAAGGTGCGCTGCTCGAACCGAGTTTGCATCGAGCGACAATCATCTCAGGAGTATTGCTCTCACTGCCTTTCATAGCCTTTTTGTTGTGGTCTGGGGATTTACGGAGTGATCTAATACTGGTCGTAACCATATTTGCGGTGATTGCCTATTCATTGAAGGGTTTGAGGTTTAAGGAAATTCCGTTTTTGGATTCCGCAACAAGTGCCTCCCATTTCGCGGGTCCACTGGTTTTTGGTCTCAGCCTGGCAGGTATGAATCCCTTTTCAGGAACAGCCCTTCTGATTGCCACTTCACTGTTTTTATGGTCGATGGCATCCCATGCTTTTGGTGCCGTTCAGGATGTGAAGGCAGATAGAGAAGCCGGTATTGGCTCGGTGGCAACAAGTATTGGGGCGAAGTGGACTGTCAGGTTTGCTTTCTTTCTCTATGCGATGGCAGCGCTACTTTTGATACTTGCAGGCCAACCAATGGCGATTGCGGCAATAGCCCTTGTCCCCTACATGGGGATTCTGCTCCCCTATTGGAAGCTAAAAGACGATGACTGCGAGAAGGCCAATTGGGGATGGAAAAGCTTTTTATGGCTGAACATCTTTGCAGGTGCCGTAGTCAGCCTGATAATTATCGAGTTTGTGCAAGGACGCTAATTCGCTCAACTGCCTGTTGAATTATTTCTGGATAAGTGCCGATATTCATCCTGGCAAAACGCAAATACCCTCTGTCATCAATCGAGTGGTCACTTCCTGCAACCAGTGAAACGCGGCCCTTATCCAAGATTAGGGATGCGGGATTATCGACACCCATTCCCTCAAGGTTCAACCAGGCGAGGTAGGTTGCACTTTGGTTATAGGTCTCCACCCATGGTTCATCCTCCAAAAGCGCATTCAGCAGTTTGAAATTGGACTCGATAGTCGCAACGGTCTCGCTTAGCCATTTATCCGACTCGGTGTAGCTAGCAATCATTGAGGCAATGCCAAGAATCGAAGTTCTGTAGGGAACTGCCATTGGAAGTTTTTCCATTGCTCTGTTTTTCAATGTCTCTGATTCAAATGAAATCAATCCGCCCTTCACCCCTGCGGTATTGAAGCTCTTTGAACTCGAGGTGATGGTGATACCTACCTCTTTGGCCTGCTCGCTTACCGATGCAAACGGAACAAATCTTGACGATGAGTGAGTAAGTGGTGCGTGAATCTCATCCGCCAGGACTGTAACCGAATAGCGCTCCGCAAGCTCAGCTATTGAGACCAGATCGTCTTTTGAGTGAACTGCACCGACTGGATTATGTGGGGAGCAGAGCAGATAAACATCAACTCCCTCCTTGAATCTTTGCTCAATCTGATCCAGATCCAGGACCCAAGATTTTTCAGCCAGCCTGAGTGGAGCGTCGATGATCTGCGACTTGGATTCCGCAATCCACTTTCTAAACGAGGCATAAATCGGCGAATTGACAAGCACCTTACCGCCCCCCGGAACAAGCGATCTAAGCAATTCGACTCCGGCTACTCCAACATCTGTGACGGGGAATACCATTTCTGGATTGGGTGAAAAACCCCATTGCCGCTGAGAAAAGCCACTAAACGATTCGCCAAGCTCCTGAAGCGGATACGCATACCCCAGATCATCATTATCAATCATTGAGATGAGGGAGTTTTTGATAGCAGGGCTGAGCGGAAAATCCATCTCAGCGACATGCATGGGAATCACATCCTCTGCAAACCTGCGCCACTTGACGCTTTTTCTTTGCCTTAGTTGTTCCAGTCTGCTCATTATCTGAGAGCCCTCGCATCCAGTCTTGCGGTCAATGCCATGTGAGGCACGGTCAACGCCCAGATTACAACCAGCAGAATCCATAAGAATTCACTGCTCAAATTCAACCCAATGGTCAAGGCCAAACCAACAGTAAAGGCGATGACGAGCACCAGTGCGGGCACTCCTGCGTTCACCGAAGACCAAAATGCCTTAGCTGTTTGTTTTGACTTATGAGCAACCAATGACTTTGGAAGCTCTAATGTGAGTCTGCCGGTGTGTCTCAGTGCATGCCAAAAACCAAAGTAAAAGGCAAAAGCCACCAAAGGAGGGGCTGTAATTGAGATCAGCAACAAGAGACCTATGTCCAAAGCGTTATCGAATCTGTTGTTGAGTAGCATCCACATGATGCCGGCTAAAGCGATACCAATCATTGCCACATACAAGTAACTTTCGAAAACTCCTGCCCAGCCAACCAAGGCTGGGTTTACAGCTGCCAGAGCTTCAGCGCTTTGAGGGTTGACTAGCGGAATCACCACCGGAGTAAAACCAGCTGCAAGTGCATAGGGAATCTTTGAAAAACGTTTGCGAGAAGATCTTGAGTCAATTTCTGAGATAAAAGCTGCATCGCCAATACCAAAGTGGATAGCACTCATCAGCACAACTAACTGGAAACCCAGCAGATTGGCGGAGAGGATAAACCATATTGCTAGCCCTACAACCGCAAGGTATCCACTCAGGAAGAGCGCCATGCGCAAAGACGCCATCTTTGGCACGGTCACCAGATGATCAACCGCACCGTGTGGAATTCCCACCGCAAGTGCAATCAGCGCCAGTACAACTTGCGCTTGGATAGAGATGCCTTCCGTGAGCAAATGCGCAATACCGACAACAATCCCAAATAGAATGCCAAGTCGGGAGATTTGTCTAAGGCGAGTCAGAAGCTTAAGTTCAGATTCCATACAGAGGATTGTAGAAGCCCCGGGGAAAGAGAGAAGACTTGTTCGGAGAATGGTCTTACATGGCAATGCTCGGTTTTGTTGTTGTTGCCTCGTGGTGGCTTGAGTTTGCTTTCAAAACCAGGGTGCTCAGAGACCCGAAAAGAGTATTGAAAACCCTTGCCATTGTGGTTCCGTTTTTTGTTTTATGGGATGCCTATGCCATAGCGCAGGGCCACTGGTTTTTTGACCCAGAGCAAACGCTGGGAATCATTGGGCCCTTGGATATTCCCCTAGAGGAGTATCTATTCTTCATAATCATTCCAATCGCAGCAATGCTCACTCTGGAGGGTGTCAGAAACGTGCTGCCAGTGGTGCGCGGATGGATTTCTCAAATCAAGAAAGTGAGAAGCAACTAATGCCTTACTTCCTCCTTGCTCAGATTGCAATTGTGGCAGTTGTGTTGGCTGAGATATTCATTTTCAAAACAGGGCTGTTCTCGGACATCCGGTTCTGGCTTGCCTACGGGATCGTGGTTTTCTTCCAATTGCTAACCAATGGTTACCTGACTTTCAACAATATAGTGATGTATGACCCAGAGGTTATTGGCGGCACCAGAGTTGCCTTCGCTCCCGCGGAGGATCTATTTTTTGGATTTGCCTTGGTCACGTTGACGCTTCTGGTTTGGAGCAAAATCAAGCCCTCAAAGGGGAATAGCTGAAACCCATGCGTGCTTATTAACTACATGACCAAATTAGAACCAGGTAGCCAAGCTCCAGCTTTCACCCTTCAAAACAGCAACGAAGAAGAATTCTCCTCAGAGAATTTCTCAGGCTCAAAAACAATCCTCTATTTTTACCCAGCAGCTGGAACTCCCGGTTGTACGAATCAGGCATG
>PR_CR_10_Liq_2_inCRDRAFT_1000362_pt1 | contig 12844 bp, 7 predicted proteins | sample PRCRCaboRojoPR_FD_10245 | JGI IMG/M metagenome (IMG submission 10245) | reverse complement strand
CGCCCGTCAGCGCCAGCTCGCCGAGCAGCTCCAGCCGCGGCAGCTGCTCGGTGCGCACCTGGCCTGAGGCGCCGATGATGCCCACCGCGATGGGCAGGTCGAAGCGCCCGCCCTCCTTCGGCAGGTCCGCGGGGGCGAGGTTGATGGTGACCCGCCCGGCGGGGAAGTCGAAGCGGCCGTTCAGGATGGCCCCGCGCACCCGGTCCCGGCTCTCCTTCACGGCCATCTCCGGCAGGCCGACGATGGACATGGCCGGCAGCCCGCCCCCCGAGTGCACCTCGACGAAGACCTCAGGGGCGCGGATGCCCTCGCGGGCGCGGCTGTGCAGGACGCAGAGGCCCATGGTTGAGGCTGTCCGTTTCGGCTTGAGTGGTGGTCGCGCCGCGGCGCGCTGGGGCTGCGGTGAGGCGCGGGATCAAGGCCTGAGCGCTGAGGGCGGAGGACGCGGGCTGGGGACTGTGGCGTCGTCGCCGACCCTGCCGCCTGGCTTCCGATCAGGCCGACGGCGGCTCCTGCGCGGCGTCGGCTGCGCTCGATTGCGTCTGCTGCGAGCCCGTCGGGGCCGCGGTCGCCTCCAGCTCTGCCACGCGCGTGGCCAGTGCGTCGAGCTTGGCGCGGGTGCGCGCCAGCACGGCGGCCTGGACGTCGAATTCCTCCCGGGTCACCAGGTCCAGCCGGCCGAGCCCCGTCTCCAGTGTGGAGCGGAAGCCGCGGCTTAGGTCTTCGCGCAACACCTTGAGGCCCTCCGGCATGCCGTCGGCGAGGCGGCGGGCGAGGTCGTCGAGCTGTTTCGGGTCCAACATGAGGCATCCTCCGGGGGGCTGTGATGGCGGTCGGAAGGGATTATAGGGCTTCAGATTCCAGCGCGTCCCACCGGCGCGACGCCCGATTATCGTGCGCGATTTCGGGTCTTGCGCGGCCGCTTTGCACTACCATGGTGCAGCCCAAATGTTGCACTGCCACCACAAAATGCCTCAAACCGTGTTTTTTTAGGCACATTGCGATTCTGGCACAGCGAGTGCTTCTACTCACCGCGGAATCCGCCCACGCGGCGAATGACAAAAGGGGCCGACGACAGTCCGATGCCCCGCACGCACCCCATAGAGGTAGACAGCATGACAACTTTAATGATTCGCAATGCCGCCGCTGGCACCCTGGCCGTCGTGTCGCTGGCGTCCATGAGCACGGCCCTGGCGCAGGACCCCTGGTCCTTCAGCGCCAACATCGGGGCGGTGTCCAACTACATGTGGCGCGGCGTCACCCAGACCGGCGACCAGGCCGCCGTCCAGGGCGGGCTCGACGTAGCCCACGAGAGCGGCTTCTACGCCGGCACCTGGGCGTCCAACATCGATTGGGACGAGGGCAGCTCCGAGGAGGTCATGGGCATCGTGCCTGTGGACCCCGACACCGGCATGCCGATGACGGATGCAGACGGTAACTACATCGTGCAGGGCACCACCGCCGGCGCCGACGACGACTCCCCCAACTACGAGCTCGACTTCTACGCCGGCTACGGGTTTGCGGTGAACGACGACCTGAGCTTCGACTTCAGCACCATCTACTACGCCTACCCGGACGGCCGCGATGCAGACTTCTGGGAGATCGGTGCGAGCGGCACCTACAGGTGGTTTACCGCGGGTCTGGCCTACACCGCCTGGGGCGAGGCAGACGACGACGGGCCGTTCTCCGAAGGCGACCTGTACTACTACGGTTCCGTGGACGTCCCGCTGCCCTACGACTTCGGTCTCAGCCTGTTCGGAGGCTATTACGACTTCGATACGAAGGACATCGGCGGGGTTGACTACGGCCATGGCGGCGTCTCCATCAGCAAGGAGGCCGGTGACTTCGGCACCTTCAGCTTCAACTACGAGCAGGTGGGCCGTGACACTTACGACGACGACCCCAAATTCTGGGTCGGCTGGCTGAAGGAATTCTGAGGCCGCCGCGCACCCGATCCTGTCACCCCCCGTGCGCCGGACCAACACGCGTCCGGCGCTTCCCCGTTCAAGGAGCGCAATCCATGAAGCTGATTTCAGCCATCATCAAGCCGTTCAAGCTGGACGACGTCCGCGAGGCGCTCGGCGACATCGGTGTTTCCGGCATCACCGTCATCGATGTCAAGGGCTTTGGCCGCCAAAAGGGCCACACCGAGCTGTACCGCGGCGCCGAGTACGTTGTCGATTTCCTGCCCAAGTCCAAGATCGAGATCGCGGTGGACGACTCCCTGGTGGACCAGGTGATCGAGGCCATCACCGGCGCCGCGCAGACCGGCAAGATCGGTGACGGCAAGATCTTCGTCTCGAACCTCGAGCAAGTCATCCGCATCCGTACCGGCGAGACCGGTCCGGACGCGCTCTGAGCGACCCGACGGAGGCACCGAATCCGATGGAAGAGCCAAGCATTCAACTCGCATACGCACTCGACACCTTCTACTTTCTGATGTCCGGCGCCCTGGTCATGTGGATGGCCGCCGGGTTTGCCATGCTCGAGGCCGGCCTGGTCCGCGCCAAGAACACCGCCGAAATCCTCACCAAAAACGTCGCCCTGTTCGCCATCTCCTGCATCATGTACATGCTGATCGGCTACGGGATCATGTATCCCGCCGGCGGCAACGGCGTGATCCCGGAGATCTCCTGGTCGTTCATGTTCATGGATGCCAGCGCCGATAACGCCGTGGACGCTGTCCTCGCGAGCGACGGTGACATCTACTACGCCGGTCTCTCGGACTTCTTCTTCCAGGTGGTGTTCGTGGCCACCGCCATGTCCATCGTCTCCGGCGCCGTGGCCGAGCGCATGAAGCTCTGGGCCTTCCTGCTCTTCGCCGTGGTCATGACCGGCTTCATCTACCCGGTCCAGGGCTACTGGAAGTGGGGCGGCGGCTTCCTGGACGGCCTCAACTTCCAGGACTTCGCCGGCTCCGGCGTGGTGCATCTTGCGGGTGCATCGGCGGCCCTGGCCGGCGTCATCCTGCTCGGCGCGCGCAAAGGCAAGTACGGCAAGGACGGCAGCATCAACGCCATCCCCGGTGCCAACCTGCCGCTCGCGACCCTCGGTACCTTCATCCTCTGGCTCGGCTGGTTCGGCTTCAACGGCGGCTCGCAGCTGGTGGTGTCGAACATCAGCGACGCCAACGCCGTCGCCGGCATCTTCGTCAACACCAACATGTCGGCCTCCGGCGGTCTGGTGTTCGCGCTCATCACCGCCCGCCTGCTGTTCGGCAAGGCCGACCTGACCATGGCCCTGAACGGCGCCCTCGCCGGCCTTGTGGCCATCACCGCCGAGCCGCTCACTCCGACCCCGCTGGCGGCGACGCTCATCGGCGGCGTCGGCGGCGTCATTGTGGTCTTCGCCATCGTCACCCTGGACAAGCTGCGCATCGACGACCCGGTGGGCGCCATCTCGGTGCACGGCGTGGTCGGCATGTGGGGCCTGATGGCCGTGCCCATCACCAACGCCGACGCCGGCTTCGGTGCCCAGGCCATCGGTCTCGTCACGATCCTCGCCTGGGTCTTCATCACCTCCTTCATCGTCTGGCTGCTCATCAAGCTGATCATGGGCATCCGCGTCAGCGAGGAAGAGGAGTACGAAGGCGTGGACGTCGGCGAATGCGGCCTTGAGGCCTACCCCGAGTTCATGGGCGCACGCGGCAGTACCTGACGCTGTTGCCCACGGACGACCGCGCAGGGATGCGCGATCATGCTTGCACGCGGGGCCTTCGGGCCCCGTTTTGCGTTGTCAGCGCGTCCCGGCCGGCACGGGAACCGCCGATCAATCGGCGTAACCGCGGGGCCCGACCCAGGTCGATGACCGCCGGCGGCTTCCGGTTGACGATGTCGATGCAGGTGTTGGTGTCGGGCAGATACCGCACTCGCCCAGCTCCTCTCGCGCGGCCTGCTCAGGCTGCGCGCGCTCCAGGACGAATCCCTCCTTGAGCTCGTCCAAGCCCCCCTTCCATCAGTTGCCAAGGGTTGTCGACCGGCGGCAGTAGAACCGCCGAGCCGAGGCGCTTGAGAGCGACCTCCTTACCCCCGAATCGATACGCTTTGGGGAGGCGCACGGCTTGGCGACGCCCGGATTGGAAGATCTTTGCAGTGTCCACTGTCACACTCTGTGTGCTGGAAATACTACGGTAGATATCATACTGACCAACCTCAAGCGCGAATCGGGGCCGCCACCCTCGCCGGCCACACGGTCCTGCAGGGCCAGGGATTCGGCATCGCGTGTCCCAAGTACCGTCGCGACCGCTCGCGTGCGTATTTCTCCGCTGCCTATGCGGCAGTGAACGGACTGGTGCGAATGTAGTCCAGCACGAACATTTTCTGAGCTGCCTATGCGGCAGTGAACGATCTGGCGCGGCTCACCGGCGAGGGCGAACATTTCTGACCTGCCTATGCGGCAGTGAACGGATACATGTCCGAGGAGCAGGAGTGGCGCGCTTTCTGAGCTGCCTATGCGGCAGTGAACTGGGCGGTGGAGGAAATCGAGCGCCTGATGGATTTCTGAGCTGCCTATGCGGCAGTGAACGCCAGGGTGAGGGTGGCGCCGGTGGGCGGGATTTTCTGAGCTGCCTATGCGGCAGTGAACGCGCCCGAGGACGGCACGCCCTACGCTCGGCATTACTGAGCTGCCTATGCGGCAGTGAACAGGGCGCCGATCCAGCCCAGCACCAGGGTGAGTTTCTGAGCTGCCTATGCGGCAGTGAACCGGAAGCAGGTGCGGGCCTGGGGCAACCTCAATTTCTGAGCTGCCTATCCGGCAGTGAACACGAGACACGCGCGCATGTACTCTGGCGTGTATTTCTGAGCTGCCTATGCGGCAGTGAACGGCAGCGGGGCAAGCGCCGGCGGCCTAAGCATTTTCTGAGCTGCCTATGCGGCAGTGAACGGCAGATCAGCCGCCAGCACGGGCCGACGTTGTTTCTGAGCTGCCTATGCGGCAGTGAACGTCCAGGTGTTTGGCGGTCGGGCTCATTGGTTTTTCTGAGCTGCCTATGCGGCAGTGAACTCCCCGCCGGCGGGGCGATAGCGCACCGTGACTTTCTGAGCTGCCTATGCGGCAGTGAACGACGTTGGGCGAGCCGCCGTACTACCACCTGTTTTCTGAGCTGCCTATGCGGCAGTGAACGGCGACTACACCCCGACTGTCGTGCTCGATGATTTCTGAGCTGCCTATGCGGCAGTGAACCAGAGCGCGACACCGGTGGACCTGCTCGGCCTTTTCTGAGCTGCCTATGCGGCAGTGAACCTGTGGACCGGGGCATCGGCGACCACGACGCTTTTCTGAGCTGCCTATGCGGCAGTGAACAGCACGCCGTCGCCGCTGTCGGTGTACGTCGTTTTCTGAGCTGCCTATGCGGCAGTGAACGGCTCCATCGCCTCGACCGCCGCGCGCAGCTTTTTCTGAGCTGCCTATGCGGCAGTGAACTCGACGCTGATTCCGGACTCCGGCGCGGATTTTTTCTGAGCTGCCTATGCGGCAGTGAACGCGGCGAAGCGGCCCATCTGGCCCACGGCATATTTCTGAGCTGCCTATGCGGCAGTGAACGCCGTAGCCGCCGCTGCCGATGCCGGAGCCCTTTTCTGAGCTGCCTATGCGGCAGTGAACGTCCAGCGCGTGCGCGCTGGCGTAGTCGATCATTTCTGAGCTGCCTATGCGGCAGTGAACAGGTGTCGATACCAGCTAGCGCGGCTCACCATTTTCTGAGCTGCCTATGCGGCAGTGAACCGCGAGCCCTCGAGGCTGTACGCCTGGGCGAGTTTCTGAGCTGCCTATGCGGCAGTGAACCGTCCCCGCCAGCGGCCCCCTGAGCGCCCTCATTTCTGAGCTGCCTATGCGGCAGTGAACATACGTCGGCGACCTCGTCGTGCGATTGCACATTTTCTGAGCTGCCTATGCGGCAGTGAACAAGCCTTGGTTTTCGGTGCAGTACAGGATCATTTTCTGAGCTGCCTATGCGGCAGTGAACCTGCGGCGAGCCCATCGAGCCGCCTGTGGCCTTTTCTGAGCTGCCTATGCGGCAGTGAACGCGAGGTCTTCACCTGGTCACAGGGATTCGTGTTTCTGAGCTGCCTATGCGGCAGTGAACTGCGTCGCACGGATGGCGGCGTATCTCGCGCATTTCTGAGCTGCCTATGCGGCAGTGAACGCGGACGCCTACGAGGCCGCCCTGGACCGGCATTTCTGAGCTGCCTATGCGGCAGTGAACTCGCCCCGGGTGGATTCCCGGGGCAACCAAAATTTCTGAGCTGCCTATGCGGCAGTGAACGTAACGGGTGCCGCGGATGCGGACAGGGTCGTGTTTCTGAGCTGCCTATGCGGCAGTGAACACCGGCGGTGAAGCCGCGCGCGGTCGCCGGCGTTTCTGAGCTGCCTATGCGGCAGTGAACTACAGATACGAGAGAGAGCGACGAGGACAGGATTTCTGAGCTGCCTATGCGGCAGTGAACGGTCAGCTCGGGGGTGTCGTCGGGCATCTCTTTTTCTGAGCTGCCTATGCGGCAGTGAACCCAGTCGTCGCCAATCTCGATGGCTTCCACTTTTTCTGAGCTGCCTATGCGGCAGTGAACCGAGCAAGAGCTTGGCGCCGTGCGAATCGATATTTCTGAGCTGCCTATGCGGCAGTGAACGAAGAACGCGCAGGCGATCACGGTGGCCTGCGTTTCTGAGCGGCCTATGCGGCAGTGAACGATGACACGCTGCGTAACGGCCTGTATTGCACTTTCTGAGCTGCCTATGCGGCAGTGAACGCTTCGTAGAGCGGCATTTATCGGGCCTCAAATTTCTGAGCTGCCTATGCGGCAGTGAACGCTACCGAGAACTACCCGGCGGCAATGGCCGATTTCTGAGCTGCCTATGCGGCAGTGAACAGCCCGCTGCCGATGGCCTCACGGACGTCGGTTTTCTGAGCTGCCTATGCGGCAGTGAACGCTCGCCTGTGCGCATCGAGGGCGGCCCGGACTTTCTGAGCTGCCTATGCGGCAGTGAACATCACGCTGTCCGACCCGGGCGGCAACGACCATTTCTGAGCTGCCTATGCGGCAGTGAACGGCACGGTTGGCGCGCTCCTGGCGCTCGCGCATTTCTGAGCTGCCTATGCGGCAGTGAACTTCGGCTTGCATGCGGGCCGCGCGGTCTGCTCTTTCTGAGCTGCCTATGCGGCAGTGAACTGTGTCGCGTGCGGCATAGGCCCGGTAGTGCTTTTCTGAGCTGCCTATGCGGCAGTGAACGCCGCGGGGCGCGCCGCAAAGCGGCTGGCGCATTTCTGAGCTGCCTATGCGGCAGTGAACTGGTGGCGAAAGCCTGCGGTTGTCTCGCGGAATTTCTGAGCTGCCTATGCGGCAGTGAACCTGGGCCACCTGGTCGGCATCGTGGACCTGGTTTTCTGAGCTGCCTATGCGGCAGTGAACTTCGAGTGCAGCAGCAATATGCCAGCTCGGCATTTCTGAGCTGCCTATGCGGCAGTGAACCGCCGCAACCGCCTGCGCACCCGCCGCTGGCTTTTCTGAGCTGCCTATGCGGCAGTGAACGTCGGCGCCGTAGCCGCGGGCGGCTTCGGCGATTTCTGAGCTGCCTATGCGGCAGTGAACGGCGCGAGGGGCTACGACGACCGCGACGGCTGTTTCTGAGCTGCCTATGCGGCAGTGAACATCAACTCCGCCAGGGCGTTGGCCATCTCCGATTTCTGAGCTGCCTATGCGGCAGTGAACGCACGGCCTCGACGATGGCGGCGGGCAGGTTGTTTCTGAGCTGCCTATGCGGCAGTGAACGCACGGCGGCTATGCGGCGCTGATGCGCGAGTTTTCTGAGCTGCCTATGCGGCAGTGAACGGTGAGCACGGTGGCTGGGGGGTGGAGCGGGGTTTCTGAGCTGCCTATGCGGCAGTGAACTCCGCGTGGGCCGCGGCCAGCTGCGCCCACTCTTTCTGAGCTGCCTATGCGGCAGTGAACAGGGCGCCTGCGCCGTCGTCCCTGATCCGGCGTTTCTGAGCTGCCTATGCGGCAGTGAACGGATTTCCGAGCCGAGCCCTTCGAGCCGGAGCTTTCTGAGCTGCCTATGCGGCAGTGAACGGCAGCGCCGTCACGGTGCAGTGTCAGCCGGTTTTCTGAGCTGCCTATGCGGCAGTGAACGGCCAGTGCATCGTCGTGCCGGACAGCGCCGATTCCTGAGCTGCCTATGCGGCAGTGAACGTGGCGCCCTGGGCGGCGGTGGCGTAGTCGGTTTTCTGAGCTGCCTATGCGGCAGTGAACCTGGGCGCGGGGGATGCCGAGCCGGGCGCTTATTTCTGAGCTGCCTATGCGGCAGTGAACGTCTACGGCGAGCCGCCCGCGCGCGTGGTGGTTTTCTGAGCTGCCTATGCGGCAGTGAACGCGCTGCGGTCGCCGTGCCATGGGGTTGTGCGTTTCTGAGCTGCCTATGCGGCAGTGAACGACGCCCTGCGCGAGCTGGCCGACCGCAACCATTTCTGAGCTGCCTATGCGGCAGTAAACGGGCAGTTCGCTGCCGCGCTGCTGCTGCGCGATTTCTGAGCTGCCTATGCGGCAGTGAGCGTCGGCCTCCGCGGCCCCGGGCACGCGCGCGATTTCTGAGCTGCCTATGCGGCAGTGAACATCGGGCGCTCCAGCGTCCACCGCACGCTGCATTTCTGAGCTGCCTATGCGGCAGTGAACGCGCTCCGGCGCATCGACGCCGACGAGGTGATTTTCTGAGCTGCCTATGCGGCAGTGAACATGCCCACACTCTGGGCACCGAGGGGCGGGACTTTCTGAGCTGCCTATGCGGCAGTGAACACGTTGTTGCGGAACAGCCGCCAGCCGAGCTTTTTCTGAGCTGCCTATGCGGCAGTGAACACGGCCGGGTGGGTCGACACCGGCGGCACCGATTTCTGAGCTGCCTATGCGGCAGTGAACGACCACCGGCTCCTCGGGCTCCAGGATCACCATTTCTGAGCTGCCTATGCGGCAGTGAACGTGTGGCTGGGATTCCGGCAGGCCGTGGAGCTTTTCTGAGCTGCCTATGCGGCAGTGAACCACCTCATACGCGTCCGGGTCCACCAGCGCAATTTCTGAGCTGCCTATGCGGCAGTGAACGCCGCTCGTGATCTCGACCGGGCCGGCCGCGAGTTTCTGAGCTGCCTATGCGGCAGTGAACCCGCCCCGGCACTGCGCGCCAGCGCAGAGCCATTTCTGAGCTGCCTATGCGGCAGTGAACCGTACGCGGATCTGTCCGGCCGGCCGCCGCTCTTTCTGAGCTGCCTATGCGGCAGTGAACATTACGGCGCAGGGTCTGCTCGACTGGGCTGATTTCTGAGCTGCCTATGCGGCAGTGAACCCAGTGATCGCGCCGCTGGCGCGCAGCAGCAGTTTCTGAGCTGCCTATGCGGCAGTGAACCCTGCTCGCGCGCTGGCTGCGCCGGCGCTGGATTTCTGAGCTGCCTATGCGGCAGTGAACGCGACGGCGCCGGGCGGCGGCGCGGGCTACCTTTTCTGAGCTGCCTATGCGGCAGTGAACTCAGTGAGTGTCGCCCAGGTGCTGCTCGCATATTTCTGAGCTGCCTATGCGGCAGTGAACGGCCATCCGCTGCATCTGCCCGGCGGCGTCGATTTCTGAGCTGCCTATGCGGCAGTGAACCGGCCCGCTGCTTATCCACGCGAGCAAATGGTTTTCTGAGCTGCCTATGCGGCACTGAACATCGGCGCCAGCCTCGCCGCGCTGCTTGCCGCTTTCTGAGCTGCCTATGCGGCAGTGAACGGCTCGCCCCAGGGGTCGCGCTCGCGTCGAAATTTCTGAGCTGCCTATGCGGCAGTGAACATCGCGCGCCGTGATCAGCAGCCGCAGTGCGATTTCTGAGTTGCCTATGCGGCAGTGAACGTATCGAAGCGGTCGAGGACGGCGTTGTAGTTTTTCTGAGCTGCCTATGCGGCAGTGAACGGTCCTCGGGCACGGGTCCTGGGGTTGATGCTTTTCTGAGCTGCCTATGCGGCAGTGAACCTGGGGCTGGCTCACTGGCTCGCTGGCGACCATTTCTGAGCTGCCTATGCGGCAGTGAACAGCCCGGCGATATGCGTGCCGTACAGCGCCCATTTCTGAGCTGCCTATGCGGCAGTGAACGGGGCCGGACGGGCGCCTGCTGCTGCGCGGGTTTTCTGAGCTGCCTATGCGGCAGTGAACATACCGCACAGCGTAACAAAATCCCGCTAGACTTTCTGAGCTGCCTATGCGGCAGTGAACGTGCATTTGCGCGGCGAGACCGAGAGCCCGGATTTCTGAGCTGCCTATGCGGCAGTGAACGACCGCGTGCAGCAGTCCATCGCCCGGCAGGATTTCTGAGCTGCCTATGCGGCAGTGAACACCTTCGGTGGGCCGGTCATCGCGCGCTATCATTTCTGAGCTGCCTATGCGGCAGTGAACTTCGAGTGCAGCAGCAATATGCCAGCTCGGCATTTCTGAGCTGCCTATGCGGCAGTGAACGAGCATGGCACCGCGTCCGGCGGCAGCCCGAATTTCTGAGCTGCCTATGCGGCAGTGAACGTTACCCCGCGCGAGATCGAGCAGCGCGACGGTTTCTGAGCTGCCTATGCGGCAGTGAACGCGCAGAGCAAGGACACCGCCGCCGCCCTCAATTTCTGAGCTGCCTATGCGGCAGTGAACTTGTCGGCACAGGAGCTCGCGCAGTGTGCTGTTTTCTGAGCTGCCTATGCGGCAGTGAACGACAGCACGCACCGCGGCACCGGCGGCAGCCTTTTCTGAGCTGCCTATGCGGCAGTGAACCCAAGCTCGCCGGGCAGCAAAGGCGCGCCCGATTTCTGAGCTGCCTATGCGGCAGTGAACACCCGATGCCCCGCCGCCGGCTCGCCGTCAAATTTCTGAGCTGCCTATGCGGCAGTGAACATTGGCGGCGCACAGAGCTGCTGCCGCAGCAGTTTCTGAGCTGCCTATGCGGCAGTGAACCGACAGGCTGCCGCCCACGGGGGTCGCGGCCATTTCTGAGCTGCCTATGCGGCAGTGAACCTGCTGCGTGGCCTCGCCGGCGCCGTCGTAGATTTCTGAGCTGCCTATGCGGCAGTGAACACGGTGTGCAGTGGCGTCTGGTAGTCGCGCCTTTTCTGAGCTGCCTATGCGGCAGTGAACTCAAAGGTTTGGTTGGCCGTCGCCTCGAAAGATTTCTGAGCTGCCTATGCGGCAGTGAACTTCCTCGGCCTTCCTCAGCTCTGCCTGCAACTTTTCTGAGCTGCCTATGCGGCAGTGAACGGCGAAGTGTTCAAGCAGCTCACGAAGTTGCAGTTTCTGAGCTGCCTATGCGGCAGTGAACGCGCTGGCGGCGCGGGTGGTGCTGGGCTCAGCTTTCTGAGCTGCCTATGCGGCAGTGAACCCGTGCATCATCGAGGACGTCCAGGTGTACCTTTTCTGAGCTGCCTATGCGGCAGTGAACGATGTGCAGCGGGTCGGCCCAGCTCGGCGGCATTTCTGAGCTGCCTATGCGGCAGTGAACCTGCACATACTCGCTCGCCCCGCCGCCCTCCAGTTTCTGAGCTGCCTATGCGGCAGTGAACCGATACCGCCGCGAGCCTGCGCGCCGCGGCCGTTTCTGAGCTGCCTATGCGGCAGTGAACCTGGCCGGCGAGGTCGAGGTCACCGTCGACGATTTCTGAGCTGCCTATGCGGCAGTGAACGTCGGCGCGGCCTTCGGCGAGCTGAAACTCGATTTCTGAGCTGCCTATGCGGCAGTGAACGCCGCCAACGCCGCGCAGATCGGGCGCGTCGTTTTCTGAGCTGCCTATGCGGCAGTGAACGTCGGGCTCCCGCTGCGCGCAGTCGGGGCACATTTCTGAGCTGCCTATGCGGCAGTGAACTCGGCGCGATTCCTGGATGCCTCCAGCGTCGTTTTCTGAGCTGCCTATGCGGCAGTGAACCGGTCACGGGGTCAGGTCGCGTGGTCGCGATATTTCTGAGCTGCCTATGCGGCAGTGAACCAGGCTGTCGGCGGGGGCGGGGTGGGCGTCCTTTTCTGAGCTGCCTATGCGGCAGTGAACGCGGCATGGTCGCGCTGGAGGACGATGTGGCCTTTCTGAGCTGCCTATGCGGCAGTGAACGGCCTCAGCCGGCAGCAGGTCGGCCTGCTGGTTTTCTGAGCTGCCTATGCGGCAGTGAACGTGTAGCTCTCGAAGGCCCAGAGGGGATCAATTTTCTGAGCTGCCTATGCGGCAGTGAACGCCTGATTGTGCACCAGGGGGTGCTGCAGCGTTTTCTGAGCTGCCTATGCGGCAGTGAACGAGCCCGATGTGACCGTCGAGCAGTACGACCATTTCTGAGCTGCCTATGCGGCAGTGAACAGGAGGTCCGTGAGGGCGGCGAGGGCGGTGTGTTTCTGAGCTGCCTATGCGGCAGTGAACTCTTCGGCGCCGAAGCGGCCGACGGCCCGGATTTTCTGAGCTGCCTATGCGGCAGTGAACTAGACGCGAAACGCTCTAATTCCTTGATGTTAAAGAACGGAGTGCGCGCAGACGCAGTCTACCCCAAGTTCTGGGGGATGTCGTAAGTGCCTGATTCCAAGCCCTCTGTGTCGAGGGCTGGAAATTTGGTTCAGAACCAGGGGACGGTTGCCCCTCGGCCCAGGCCGTAGTAGCCGAAGGGGCCGGGGGTTGGCTCTGGTTGCGGTGGGCCGTGCTCGATGAAGAGTCGGAATGTTTGGCCGGAGCTGCGGCTCTGGAGCGTGACGAAGGGCAGGTGGAGACGCTCCGCGGCCTGATCGGGGATGGCTTCGCTTGCGGCGACCTGGTCGATACCCTTGCGCTTGATCAGGCGCCGTCGCAGTCGCTCGGGGCTGCTCTTGGCTTGCACGCGCCGC
>PR_CR_10_Liq_2_inCRDRAFT_1000360_pt1 | contig 12850 bp, 6 predicted proteins | sample PRCRCaboRojoPR_FD_10245 | JGI IMG/M metagenome (IMG submission 10245) | reverse complement strand
TCATTATTTCAAAAATCAAAATTAGAGGACTGAATTTTGTGTGCATATCCCCTCTGCAGGGTATTTTTACCCGCTAACTCAAGCCCCGGTGAAGCATATTATTTTTTTTACACCACTGTTCCTGATTGTCTCCAATGTATTGTTGGGGCAGGACACCCTTCGGCTTACTCCGGGTTTCAGGCAGATAGAACTGCTTGAGTGGGGACAGCTCTATCGCACGCCCGATACGGAGCTTGGGGTGGAGGGGCTGAAGCACCTTCCTGATCATGGGTGGGGCCGCCTTTCGAGCACCGATGGCGCTTTTTTCGCTGGGAAAGACTTGTTGTGGGTCAAAGTGTACATTAGTAATTCAGGCACTACGCCTCTTTCATTGCTTGTACAGAGCAAAGAGGTGCGCACCAACCGGATAGCCTTTTTCTGGGCTCCGGCTAAGGGCCCTCTGCTTGCGTCTCCTCAAATGGGGGATTATCTGCCGTTCGGGAACCGCATGATCGGCCATCCCACCTACCTTTTCCCGGTTACCCTTGAGGCACTGCAGGAAGGTGTTTTGTACATCTGTTATGACAAAAGGGAAGAAACCACTACCATTCAGCCCCAGCTGTGGGAGCCTGCTGCTTTTGAAGAGGGCGACCGGAGTAGCCGCTTTTTGATGGTCCTCTTCCTTGGTGCACTCACCTGCCTGGCTGTGGTGATGGTGGTATTGGGCCTGGTGGCACGGCAGGGGCTGCTGCTGAGCTTTGCGCTGTACATTACCTCGGGCCTGTTAATGGTATTCATCATCACAGGCTACGGTGCGATGTACCTGTGGCCCAGCCACCCTTACTGGAACGGGCTGGGGTATTTGTTCCTGATCTTCTTTCACGTGAGCTTGCTGGAAATGGCCAGGCGGTATCTGGGTTTACGGGACGGTGCGCCCCTTTTACACCGTTTGTTTCAGTTGGCGCAGGTGGCGCTCTTACTGGTTTTCATGCCTGGAGTACTGAGCTATCCGGTTTTAGGAGGGTTTTTCAAGATATGGCTGGGGCGCAGTGGGCTGATGTTGTTGTTGCTGATCAACCTTGGAGTTATCATAGCGTGCATAGGCACCTATCGCCGTGAGGGCAGGGGAGGCGCTTTACTTTTTCTGTTAGCGTTTATGTTTTCGCTCATCGCGCTGGCACTCTTTGAAGTGGAACAGTTGGGATCGTTTAATACGCCCTGGAGCATGGAGCTGACCCTTTTGTTCATGCTTCTGGATCTGCTTACACTAGGGGGATTGTTCGGGCATTACCTTAGGCGTACATTTATTCAGAATACGCAGCTTAGTGAGGCGCTGTCCCGTTCTCAGCTTAAGGCCGCCAACGCGCTGCTGTTGGGGCAGTACAAAGAGCGCAAGCGCCTGTCGCAGGAGCTGCACGATGGCATTAGTATCCAACTGGCGTTACTAAAAATGCGGCTGTCAGGTGAGCCTTCTGGCCAGCTTACGCAAGTGGAGCCTGTTTTAGAAGATCTGACACGAATATCCGAGAGCATCCGAAACTTCACCCACGCTATTTCTCCTGCACTGCTTGAAGAGGAAGGACTCATCATGGCCATTGAAGCCCTGACCGGGCAGGTGGCTGATCAGGCAGGGCTTGAGGTGAGCACGCAATTGCCGGAACCGGAACAGGCCCGGACCTTAAGCCGGCTACAGTATTACTCCGTCTTTTTGGTGGTCCAGGAACTGCTAAGCAATACACTCAAACACGCGGGGGCAACCCGGATCAGGCTGTCTTTGGAATTCACCGATGCGTGTACCCTGCACTACTGCGATGATGGCAAGGGCTTGTCAGTGGACGAGGTGAATATGGGGCTTGGGCTGGCACACATCAAAGACCGGGCGGCATTGCTTGGTGGGGTATTTGACTACTACCCGGCAGATTCCGGTGGGGGTTGCTTCCGGTTTGTATTCCCTGTATCTATTGTATCATGAAGCAGGCGGATCAGTTCCGCTGCAGAGTGAACATTCAGCTTTCTGAATAGATTTTTTCGATGGGTTTGCACGGTATGCAGGCTAATGAACAAGCGGTCTGCGATCTCCTGACTACTCAGGCCCTGCAGAATAGCTTTGGCTACCTCTTGCTCCCGGGAAGTCAGGTTGCTGAGCCGGGTGAAAGTATCCTGAAAGATTGGGTCCTGGGGCCGCCCCGGCATTTGGATGCGCGGGCTGAGGTATAACTCGCCCCGAAGCAGGGTTTTAAAGGCCTGCAGCAGTTCGGCTTTAGTGGTGTCCTTCAGAAGGTAGCCATCAACACCTTGGTTGAGGGCTCTACGTACTACGCCCGGGGCATGGTAGGAAGAGAAGGCCAGGATTTTGATTCCAGGTTGCCGAAGCCGGATATGATCCACCCATTTCAGGCTGCTTTTACCTTTGATGTTTAAGTCCAGAATCAGAAGGTCAGCGGTCCGGGCGAGGGCCTGTTCGAGTTCTTCGGCCGTGGTGGCACAGCTTTGGATGGTCAATGCTTCTTCCCCTTCAAGCAACTGTTTAAGCCCCTCGTGAATAAGTGGGTGATCGTCAAAAATGATAATACGGTAAAGTGGGCGCACTTGAGTAGACAAGACTGGTTCTACCTTAAAGGTAGCCAACTAAATGGAGAAAAAAAAGTCCCCCACCTGCCGTTTGCAGATGGAGGACTCTGAGCCTGCTTAGCAGAGGCTACTGTCCATTATACAGCAGCCGCTTGGTCATCGGGGCCCGGCCATCCTGTTCAACTGTAATGAAGAGCACGCCCGCCGGGATATTCAGTGCCCGCAGGTCGATGTTGAGGTGCGAATGAGCGGCGGCCGCCTGATAAAGGACTTGCCCTACCGCACTGCGGATGAGGACCGCACCCGGACGCCCATCCCAATCCTTCAGTGCGAGCGTAAAGTTGCCGGAAGTCGGGTTTGGGAAGAGTTCGAAGCCGGTCTCTGCAGCACGGGTCCGTGTAGGATCGCTTAAGGTAACCGCCGGGCCCACTACAAATCCGGAATTCTCGTTGTCGCAAAGTGCCCGTACCCGCCATTGTACGGTAGAAGCAGGGGGCAGCCCGTTTGCCACATACATATTGTCCGGGATATCCAGAGAAACCGGGTTGCCGCCAATCGGCCGGAACTGTAAACGGTAGGCATTCGCAGCCGGTACCGCATCCCATGAGAACTGGGCAGTGGTATTGAAGAAGGCTACTGCATTGAGGTTGACCGGATCTGTACAGACTTCGTTGAGGTCGCAGATGTTATTATTGTTGGTATCGATCAGGGTTCCTGTGCAGTTGCAATCGTTGCCGTAAGTATCATTTTCTGTGCAGTCGTCCCCGTCGTCACAGGCAGTGCCGATGAGGTTGTCGTCAAAGCCGGGGCATTGATCGTCTGCATTGCAAATACCATCGTTATCGTCATCCGGGCATGCACCGGATAAGGTCGTGAACGTTTCCACAGAAGACCAGGGAGAATCGTCCCCACTGCAAAGCGCCCGCACCCGCCAAAGGTAGGTGGTGCCTGCCTCAAGCCCGGCAACCAGTGTACTGTTGCTACCAATACTCAGGGTGATGAGATCGTTAAAAGGAGCGCCTTGTTCCAGGTATTGCAGCTCATAAACGCCGGCGGTCGGGACAATACTCCAACTCAGCTGCGCACTGCTGCTGCTCAGGCTGACCTGAAGGTTGACAGGGGTCGTGCAGCCCGCTTCATCCAAATCGCAAATGTCGTTATTGTTCGCATCAATGAGCGTGCCAGCGCAATTGCAATCGTTGCTGTAAGTATCATTTTCAGTACAGTCGTCCCCATCATCACAAGCTGTACCGATAAGGTTGTCATCGAAGCCAGGGCATTGGTCATCTGCATCGCAAATGCCATCGTTGTCGCTATCCGGGCATGCACCGGACTGTGTGGTAAATGGTGAACCGGTGATGTAGGCGGAATTTCCATTGCTGCACTCGGTGCGCACCTGCCACTGATGGTTGATGTCCGGCGTGAGCCCGGTAAGCGTTATACTATTTGATGCGGAAGTCAGAGTTGTTAAACTACCGCCATCGGGCAGGTAACGGATACGGTAGAGGTTGGCATTAGGCTGTGGAGCCCAGGAAAGGGTAGCGCTCGTAGCCGTAATGTTGGAAACGGAAAGATTGGCAGGGGCGTCGCAGCTCTGTACACATGGGGCGCAATCGGGCCCGCCGCAGTCGACGCCGGTTTCTGCGCCGTTCTGAATACCATCATTGCAGGTCGGGCAGGCCGGGCAATCAGGACCACCGCAGTCTATACCGGTTTCTGCACCATTCTGAATGCCATCATCGCAGGTGGCCGCAGGCGCATCGGTACAGAAGTCGGTACTTTCTGAACTGCTGAACGCACCACCGGAAGCAATTAATGCCCCATCGCTATCGGTCAGGGTATAGGAGCCGGTGCCATACTGACAGCAGATACCATCGCCATAAGTGTCGTTGATGGTAAAGGTGTAGTTGCCCTCACTCAAGTTGATATTTTCGGTCACCGTGGTGCCATCCGGCAGGTTGCCGTAGGGGCCTCCGGAGGCGACGATGGCATTGGACGCATTGGTGATGGACCAGGAGGTCTCTTCCGGAAAGTCATCAAGTGTAATGGAAAGCGTCAGGTCAGCGGTATTGCAGGGGCAGGCATCACAGAAGGAACCTCCGCAGTCAATGCCCTCTTCGTCCCCGTTCTGAATGCCATCGTCACAGGTAGGGGGGGTGACCGGTCCGCAGACAGTAGAGTTGAGCAGGCTTTCGCGAAAGCCACCAGGCTCAAACAGGGCGCGCATACGGGCTTTCTGCCCAAGCGTGAAGAGGTTCATACAGCCGTCATCGGAATAGTCCATGTAGTTTTGAAACATATCAGGCAGGTCGCCCGCCCCTTCGTTACAGCTATTGGGGCCAGGGTAGTTACAGGCGCCACCGGTATAATTGGGGCCACCAGCCCGGGGCGTATCTCCCACCTGATCGTCTACGTTGCAATTGCCATCGCCCCAGATGTGGCGCAAATTGAGGTAGTGGCCGACTTCATGCGTGGCGGTACGGCCCAGGTCAAAGGGAGGCGTGGCTGTACCAATAGTGCCAAAGTACAGGTAGTCCACCACAATGCCGTCAGTGCTTGCCGGTCCTCCGGGGAACTGCGCGTACCCCAAAATGCCACCACTGATATCGCATACCCAGACATTCATGTATTGATCGGCAGGCCAGGCGTCCTGCCCACCGCTACTGGAAAACTTGACAGTGTTATTAGTGCCAAATGAAGTGTTAGAAGTTTGGGTGCGGGTCACGCCATCTGTAGGGTTGCCCTGCGGGTCTACGGTAGCCAGGCAGAATTCAATTTCTGAATCTGCCGCCACCGGTTGGAAGTCACCGGGGGTATCAGAAGCGTCCGGATTGAGCCGTCGGAAGTCTTCGTTCAGTACATCAATCTGGCTTTGAATTTGCGCCATACTGATGTTTTCGCTTTGGTTGTTGTACACCACGTGCACCACCACTGGTATGGTAATGGTCCCGTTGACAGACCTCAGCCCGGGCTGTGCCAGCATCCGGCTGGTATGTTTTTCAATTTGCTGTCTGTTTTCTTCGAATTTGGGATAGGTTTGCTGCTGTAGCTCCATGTATCCGGTAGCGCCGCAATTGCGCTGGGCTTGTGCGCCAAGGGTGAGAAACAGCAAGGCAAAGAGCGGTAGAAGTCCTTTTTTCATGCTTATCCGTTTTTGTGTTTTGAAGTTGCTGAATACATCTATGGTAAATAACGCCTGTTTGTTCAGAGGTTACACAAAAATCAGAGTGTTTCAACCTAAGCACCTCCCTGTAGGAAACATTGTTTTAGCGTATGTCGGCAGGTAAACTTTTATAGCGCTCCTGCCCAAGTGGGAAGTAGCTGGGGTTGAGCGCCTGCACCGGGTAGGTCTTGAAAGGCGTAATGAAAACGGTATCTTGCTCAAGGGCTTCCTCAAAGGCAGTCATGTCCGGGTGGACGAGCAGGGTGCGCACGTTTTGCCCCTCGGTTCGGGCGTTGGAAATCAGCAGGCTTTCGTACGGGACGCCCCAGGACATCAGCAGGGTATCCATCGGCGCTTCTGCTTCTGTGCGGTAGAACCGGTTGCCGGATTCGGGGGCAGCTACGGCTTGTTCCACCCATCGCCAGCGGGCTTCGTAGGGGTGGTGGTGGATGGCGATAGTGCTGAGCCGCAGGACAAGGATACCTCCAAGTAGATAAGCCAGATTACGCGCTTTGAGCAGTGGGGCGACCTCAAAAAGGAAAGGCACTCCGACAAAAATACTTAGCGCCATGTAGTTGACTTCCACGTAAAACCGATGCTCCGATTCTGGCGAACCAATATGCAAAAGCATGAGGTACCCAAAGCAGGTCAGCCATATCAGCCCAAGCTTGAGCCAGTGGCGGCGATAAAGGTAGAAACCCGTAACCACCAGCAGCAAAATAGGGAAGCCATACCAGATGGTGAGGGCGTTGTGGAGGAATTTACCGTGTGCGGGCAAGTCAAAGTAGTTCGGGAAGTAGGCGGACAGGTTGTCAGAAAAGGAACTGTACTTGGCGTTGTCGTACCAGTTGGCGGAAAGCCAGGATTTCGCACCCTGCACGACTGCCATGAACCCCGCCAGCGCCCAGTAAGCCCAACCGTTGATTTTTGCATGAAAGTGCAGCCCAAAGTACGCCCACAGGAAGTAAAAGGAGATAAAGATCAGCGGGTGGTAATAAGCCAGCGCCACGACCGAAAATGCGCTCAATGCCCACATCCAGGGCTTGTCCTGACGGGGGTAGCGCAGCCAGTAGGCAAAAAAGACCAGCACCGCGCCCAGTCCCTGCTGTTGCTCAGAAGTGGCCCAGTAAAAGGCATCGTACACGATGAGGGTGTAGAGCAGTACGATGGCCCAGCCCAGAACGTCGTTGCGCAGCACCCGAACCGTTACCGTATAAAACCCCAGGAATAGCAATGGGAAAGAAATGGAATATAAAAAAGAAATCACCTCAACCGGAGCCCCCAGTTTGATGGCACTCAGTGGCAGTAACTGCACGAGGGCCGACCCAAACCGGTTGACCATGACCTGCACCGTGCCATCGTTGATCATCAGGAAGGTCTGAAAGGCAATGTCCAGCATCCACGCCCGCTCCCGGTAAAACAGGGCTGCGAGTACCAAAAGGCCGAACATGCCAAGGTACCCCAGCCGGCGGGGCGTCGCAGATTCAAACTGAAAAAAGGTAGGCTGCTGCATGCGGCAAATATAATGCCTTTTGTGTGACGATTGCCTGTTCAGGCGTCTACAGCACTGAACAAACTTGTCAAACTACCCGACAAGAAGTATCTTTACGCAATACGAAGTGGTCACCGACGATAAATGTCGGGATCTTGGATTTGCGATATCAGCCACTGACGAAGCATAGCTTGTCAGGACAGGCGCAAGCCACTTCCCAGCGTAAATGCTGACATTGAGTAGGTTTGCTGTGGCAAACCACTTAATCGTCAGTATTACTCCGCAAAGTACATACCCAATGAGCACCAACGCCCGCAAATTCGGCACTGCCCCTGTATTCTTCACGGCCATTTCGACCATTCTCGGTGCGGTCATGTTTTTGCGCTTTGGTTTTGCAGTGGGGCAGGTTGGGCTGCTGGGTACGATCGCTATTATCCTCATCGGGCACGCCGTGACCATACCTACGGCTATGGCTATCGCCGAAATTGCCACCAACCAAAAAGTGGAGGGTGGGGGAGAGTACTACATCATCTCCCGCTCGTTTGGGCTGGTGATCGGTTCGTCTATTGGTATCGCCCTGTACTTTTCTCAGGGCATTAGCGTGGCGTTCTACATCATCGCTTTCGCGGAAGCTTTCACCCCTTTGTTTGAATACCTTAGGGAAACCTATCACTTTTCGCCTGCGGTGGAGTGGCTGCTGGATAAGAAACAGACCGTCAGTATTCCGGCACTGATTCTGCTGACCATTGTGGTGCTTTCAAAAGGTGCCGATCTGGGGGTGAAGATGCTATATTTTGTGGTCGCTACGCTAGGCATCGCGCTGATTGCGTTCTTTGCCGGGCAAACCGAATATGGTAAAACGACACCTCTTGATCCGTTTGCCAATGTGCAGTCTTATCAGGAGGTAGAGGTCAATCCTGTACAGCCGGCGATTGATTCTGCCACGTTGCCTTTCCAGTTGGATACAGCTGTGAACTCCGCCCCGGCAAATCCCAATGTGCCGGAGTTGAGAGCGGCCCCGGCCGAGCCGCCCGCGCAGGAGGAGGATATCCCACCTATTGTCGCACTGAGTTTCTTTTCCGTTTTCGCCATTATTTTCCCGGCATTTACCGGTATGACGGCAGGAGTGGGGCTTTCCGGCGACCTGCAGAATCCGGGGCGTTCCATTCCTTTAGGTACGCTTGCGGGGACGCTGACGGGCATGGTCGTCTACGTCTTTATTGCTTACAAATTAGCCACTTCGGCCAGCCCGGAGCAGCTTGCAGATACAAGCCGGCTGGTGATGGGCGAAATTGCCTGGCAGGGGTGGTGGCTGATACCTGTAGGTCTCGCTGCGGCTACCATTTCCTCCGCTATCGGCTCTATTCTGGTGGCACCACGTACTTTGCAGGCCATTGCCCGAGATCAGCTCATCCCTTCCAAGTTTGTGAATTTCTGGCTCTCCAGGGGGCGGGGGAAGAGCGATGAACCCTTTAATGCCACGGTGGTGACTGTAGTGGTGGCCTTCGTCTTCATCATGATGGGCGGGCTGGATGCCGTGGCGGAGATCATCTCCATGTTTTTTATGGTGACTTATGGTTCTCTTTGCCTGATTTCCTTCCTGCAGCACTTTGCTGCTGACCCATCCTACCGCCCTACATTCCGGTCCCGCTGGTACATTTCTCTGTTTGGGGCCATTGCCTGTTTTGGGCTGATGTTTTTTATGAATGCAGGCTATGCCATCATGGCGCTGCTGTTCATGGTGGGCATTTACCTGCTGGTCAGCCGCTTCAATCCGGATAAGAAAAACATAGCGATCATTTTCCAGGGCGTGATTTTCCAGATCAGCCGGCAGTTGCAGGTGTTTTTGCAGAAAGCCGACAAGGAGCAGACCGGTAGCTGGCGCCCATCTGCCGTTTGTATTTCTGAGCACTCCTTCGACCGCCTTGCGGCCTTTGATATGCTCCGGTGGATTGCACAGCGCTATGGCTTTGGCACTTACATCCACAAAATTAACGGCTACCTGTCCCGCAGCACCTATCAGGAGGCGAGTGCTTCAAAGGCCCGCCTGATCAAAATGGCAGAGGCCACCGACAGCAATATTTATATTGATACCCTGACGAGCCCGTCCTATACCTCGGCGGTGGCGCAGGTCATTCAGCTGCCTGGCATTTCCGGTACGGATAATAACCTGCTGCTCGTGGAATTCAGCAAAGTAAAGCCCGATAACCTGGAGGACATCGTGGATAACTTTAAGCTCATCAAATCGGTGGACTTTGATTTGGTCATTCTTGGAAGTTCGGAACGGGGCTACGGGCTAAAGCAGGGCATTCACATCTGGATTACTTCCAACGACTATGAGAATGCCAACCTGATGATACTGCTGGGCTACATCATCCTGGGGCACCGGGAGTGGAGCCGTGGGCAGATCAAGATATTTGCCCTCTATCCGGAAGACAACGTCGAGGCAGAGCGGGAGCGCCTGTCTACCCTTATTGAAGCCGGGCAGCTGCCGATTTCCAAGCATAATATCGAGGTCATTCCCCGCAAGCCAGATATAGACCCCAAGGCGATCATCTCCGAAAAATCCAAGGATGCCGACCTCACCATCATTGGTTTCCGGGACGGGCCGGTGAAGCATCAGGGTGCAGAGTTGTTTAAAGGGTACGAGGAGATTGGGAATACGCTCTTTGTCAATGCGGCCGCTCAAATCCGGATAAAGTAAGGGGTACAATTCCCTGGCTTCGGAAAGCGTTCTGGAATTCAGAATTAAGAACTTATGATATTTCCCATTCTATCTGCCCTGATTGGCTTCTGGCTGTGGCTTCAACCCAATACTTCTGATTGCCCTATTGTGGAGGTGAAGCTGACCAAGCGTGCATTTTGCGAGGATCAGGAGACGCTCGACTGGACCGATGACCTATTCTATGGTGATATAGAAGTCACCTTTACCGAACATCCTGCGCAGGGCCTGCTCCGGGTCGAAGGAGCGCATTTATTGCAGACCGCAGAAGTTGAGGTGTTGGCTTTGGATGGCGGGGCCTATACTTTTAAAAAGGTGCCCATACAGGCTACGCCGCGCGAGACGTGGCTTTCGCTCACGGCGTCCTTTACAGCCCTTGATCAGTGCCGTTTCCGCAATCGCCGTGCCGGGCGCACCCGTGAACAATGCTCGGTTTGCCCCGGCCCTCCGGGTACGACAGGCGGCCCGTATCCCAACTGCTGGCCACCGGAAGAGGCCGAGGCTTCCTGCGACCAATCCGTTAATTATGCTCCGGATCCGGATTACCCTGAGCTTACCCAGGTGCGCTATATGCAAACCATTGTGCATATTTTCCAGAAAGAACACCCGGATAGCCTGGGGCAGTGGGTGCGCCACCCGGACGACCCTGGCAACTTCACAGCAGAACACATTGACATCATCCGCTCCTGGTTTGAGGATCCTGATGGCCCCAACGGGGTGCTCAGTAACCTTTGTGATGACCCCACAGATGGCTCTCCGCATATGAAAGATGCCCGGATCCGGCTGCTCAATACCGGCACACCGGGAAAAGACGTCTTCTTCCACCCCGATAACAAAGGCTGGGGCATCGGCTTCTCCGGCTGTAAGCCCGGGGGCTATCAGTACTGGTATCAGGTGGATGACCGCTATTTGAAATCGCCAGACCCCTCACATCCTGATTATGATGCATTGATTGCTCCGGAAACCCAGGATGCCTTCCATGTTTTTATTACCGGTGGCAAATGGATGCCCGAGCCGCCCGGTGACCCCCGTATACCGGATGAGAACGACTGCTACTGGCCCTGTGGGGGCGGACTGACTTCCTCTATGGGCTGTCAGCGAGGGCAGGTACCCGACTATCCCGCCCAGGCTTTATTTGGGGTGTACAATATCTGGCAACATGGCATCACTCCGGGGCAGCAAACCTGCGAAGTGGATTATCCCGGTTCGGAAGCCGGCCTGGGGGAAGGGATGCTCGGGGAAATTTTTCATGTCCTTTCGGTAGATCACCTTAGCCCATTGCAGGCCCACAAGAAGCATGCTGACGGAGGCGATGGCTGCGCGGATACCCCCTGGAAGTCCGATTACAACCGCCTGGGGTGCAATTTTCAGGAGCGTTGTGCCCTCACGGAGTGCCAAATTGGAAAGATGCACCACTTTTTTGCCGCATTGGAACCGGACTTTGAGCGCTTCCCGGATGGGAATGGCGGGTTTACCATTGATCCGGTGCCCTGCCGCCCGACAGCAGAAGATATGGTGATTCCCCCGGGTGCGGACATCGTGTGGGAAGCTCCGCAGGCGTTGCGTTCCGGCCTGGTCATTTCCGCTGATGCCCGCCTGACGGTGCAGTGTGAGTTAAGCCTGCCGGCCGGGGCTTCAATTACGGTAGAAAATGGGGGCGAGCTCATTTTAGAAAGCGGCAAACTGCATACGGACTGCCCGGAGGGCCGCATAGAGGCGCTACAGGTTGCCGGCCGGGTGGTGCTTGAGCCTGGGAGTGTAATTGAAAGTATCAGGCAGTTAAAAATCGAAAGCACAGGTTCAATGGAGGCCTCCAACACCACCTTTGTAAACTGTGGCTTGCCGGAAGGGATGTTCTGTGGCCAGAATGGGAATACCTGTGAGTGATTGCGGCGCTTGCCCCGCCTACAAACCATTAGCACACCTACAGCGCACCGGGTGAATGCCCTGGCAATGGCCTGGCTTGGCTTCCTCGCCGGGCGCGCTCCCTTCGCCCGGCGTGCTGACTACGGCAAAACGAAAAGCGCACCGGGTGAATGCCCCGGCAATGGCTTGGCTTGGCTTCCTCGCCGGGCGCTCTCCCTTCGCCCGGCGTGCTGACTATGGTCAAACGAAAAGCGTACCGGGTGAATGCCCCGGCAATGGCTTGGCTTCCTCGCCGGGCGCTCTCCCTTCGCCCGGCGTGCTGACTACGGCAAAACGAAAAGCGCACCGGGTGAATGCCCCGGCAGTGGCTTGGCTTAGTGCACCCGGTGAGGCTGCTTTGAACCCCTTTAACCCTTGTAACCTTAAACCTTAGCTCCGCAACTCCTGGCACTGCGGGCAGTAGTAAGTCGAGCGCCCCGCCACTTTGTCGCGCTGCAGTTCCGTGCCATCTTTGGGGCAGGTGCCGCCTTTATCGCGGTGGTTCCACAGCCACTCTTCGGGGTAATCCGGGTAGACGGCATCGAGGGCGACAGCTTTCTGGAGAATGGCCTGCATGTTTTGGAACATCGCCCGCTGCTCTTCTTCACTCAGTAAACCTATAACGGAAGCCGGGTGGATGCCCTGCTGCCAGCACACCTCATCCACGTAGAGGTTGCCCATGCCAGCCAGGTACTTTTGGTTGAGCAGGAAGCCTTTGATGGTGCCCTTGCGGCCTTTAGCCATTTCTAAAAAGTCGGCTTCTTTGAGGACAAGGGCATCTTCTCCCAGGTTCTTTTTGGCAATAAAGGCGTCGAGGTCCTCCACATAATGAATGCGCGCCAGTTTGCGGGGACAGTCGAAGCCGAGGCGGCCACCCTCTTCAAAATCGAAGGCAAAGCGCTCGTATTTGGGCTGGTCGGCGGGGTCATCGTAATAACGGAAGCGGCCGCTCATCCCAAAGTGGAAGAGGACATAGTCGCCATTGTCCAATTTCGCGAAAAAGTACTTGCCCCGCCGG
>PR_CR_10_Liq_2_inCRDRAFT_1000359_pt1 | contig 12912 bp, 21 predicted proteins | sample PRCRCaboRojoPR_FD_10245 | JGI IMG/M metagenome (IMG submission 10245) | reverse complement strand
CCAAGTCCTTGGAGACATGGCAGCAACCTATTTCGTTTCGGTCGCAGGTATCGTAGCAGCATTCTTTGGTTCACAAGCATATTCAAAAGGTAAGTAGTGGAAAAGGTCACATGGAGGGGAACGCCAGGCGTAGGTGATTTCATGTGGGCACTTAACTGTGCCCACCTCCATGCATACCACACTAACACCAAAGTCAATCTAGAGATGCATTGGGAACATGGTGAAGACCATCTTCATCATTTTGAAGATCCCGAAACAATCATTGAAAGAATGCATTATATTCATAACTTTTACCATCGTCAGGATGACGTGGTGATAAGTCATGTCTTTAATTCAAACGGACGTTATAGTGATTGGTCATTCAAGGAAGATATCGTTCCAGATGATGATGGTCAACTCAGAATAAAAGCATCCGATCACCCCAAAAATCGTTTTCATTTCGAATCAAACAGATATTCCGACACACCCGGTCAGCCTGCTCCTAAGAATGATTGGTTGTTTCGTCAAGATGCATTCCGGTCCACCGATAAAAACTCTATAGTTATCTGGAGACCCACGTTCAATGCAGAAATTCCAAGAACTTGGAAAAGGATATTGACAAATCAACAATGGGATGATATAATAAAAAAGTTGCGCCGCCAGGGAATCAATATAACAGAATTAACCTATCGAACACCAATAAGAGAAGCCATGTATCACATCTCAAGGTGCAGGTTAGTTTTATGCTATGACGGTATGTGGCACTACATTGCAAAGAACTTCGCAAAACCACTAGCAGTCATAAGCGGAGAAAAGGTAACTAAATATCATACTCCCCATGCCTTGAGAATTTCACCACTAGAAGAGTCTGACCTAAATATTAGATTTTGGATGGGAAATATTCCCGAGTTGTTGGGGCATCCCAAGAAGAAGTCACAAAAATATATGGAGAAAATGAAGTTTATTTATGATTAATGTAATACAAGAACCCTTTCATCAGGACCGACTTGATTATGTTGATAAACCGTTAAACTTCCATGGTCTTTACAGAAAGAATGGTATAGTACAAGTTGATAGTATTGACTCCGAAGGGTGCGGAGATATTCTACGCACTCTAGCATACAGTAAAAAACTTCAATCAATCTTGGGAGAAAAGGTAGGTATTAAGTTTTTTTGTAAAGATGATTCATACCATCTTCTAATATCTGTTATTAGACAAGTGAAATTTTTAGATGATTTCGCGGAAGTAAGCATAGAAATTATTCCGCGTTTATCAGACAAATTAAGTTATTCGGTAAAATGGATAAGGTATCAAAGAGCTTGGTCAATGTTAAATTGGATGGAATATCCTGATCTTGACTTAAAGAGAACCCCACAAGATAGGGGATATGTTGCAATTTGGGATAGTGGTGAAAATATTAATTATCCGCCCAGATGGAAAGATCCGGTCCACCCAGCATCTATGTGGGAGTTAGCAAAGACAGTCAATCAAGACATAAAACGCGTGAGTTATAGAATGTCTATGGATTATGTATTTGAGACAATTGCTAATGCGTCTTTTTGTATTGGATATGAAGGTTTGGGAAATGTAATTGGTTATAATTATAAAAAACCGATGATTATTTTTAGTGAATCATCAATCATATCAAGAGCAACATCCGGACCGTGGGCTCGAATATTTCCTAGAGTAGATTCGAGTTTGGTTAATAATATAGATAGAATTATTGATGAACAGAGAGTGATGATAAATGAGTCAGAAAAAACCAGTCAAGATTGACCGTGCGGTAATCGAAGTCAATGGTGGATGCAACTACTCCTGTAGTATGTGTCCCCAAGACATGCGCACCGGAGGTCGAAACAAAGACTTTCTGAAGAAGATGTCACTCCAAGACTTTGAGAGAAATGTTGCGGACTGTGTCCAACACGGACTTCGGGTGGTTAATCTCGAAGGTTCGGGTGAACCTACTCTCAATAGAAACCTACCCGAGTATATCAAGATCGTCAAGAAGTATGGAGTCAAGTGTTTTGCATTCTCCAACGGGTTTCGTATGCACGGAGACTTCATGAAAGCGTGTGTGGACGCGGGACTAGACTTCTATCGATTCTCATTCATTGGGTCAAACAAAGAAGACTATACCAAGTGGATGTTCAATAAGGTTGGGGGAGACTTTGATCGAATCAAAAATAACATCAAAGATATGGTCAGATATGTCGAAGAGTCCGGAAGCGACTGTGTGGTTGCGACCTATCATCTGATTACTGATGCGGACAATATTGATCAAGAACTTCAACAATATAAAGACCTAGTAAATGAACTTGGAGTCAAGACCGAGATTTGGAAGATGCACAACTGGAGTGGCGTCTATGACCCTGAGTATGGTCGAGAGGGAAAGATTAAAACATGTGGTCGACCGTTCAGTCCTGATGTGGTGATTCGTGCGGGTGGTCTTGATGGTAAGTCTGGTGCGGTTGCGCCTTGTTGTCAGGTGTTGGGTCGAGATGAAGAGGCAGTCCTTGGCCATACAAGTGAAAATAGTATTGAAGAAATCATTCGGGGCGAAGAATATTCTGCATTACGAGAAGGACATCGGACAGGCAACTATCCTGATTATTGTAAAAACTGCGATTTCCTTATTGACGATCCCGAGGTATTGGTGTATACTAATCATGAAAGAGATCTATATAAAATGCATGGGACGCAGTTTGACCTTGATGACTATAGAGTAGAGACCGACAAAATTGCGATTAGGACTGTTACAGAATGAATAAAATATTAGACTTCTTTCGTGACCTTTTCTATGAAGAATATGAGGTGACTATCTGGTTCAAGGTTAAAGAAACAGAGTTCAAACGTGAGAGTACCAAAAAGGTATTTCACTTCAAAGAAATAACAAAGAAGTCTCAGACCCATTTTGTGGGTAAAACAAGTTCGGGCGAAGAGATTGTCATTAAAACAACAGAACCATTTGATTATTGTATAAGGAAGATTCATTGATATGAAACGTTTGATTTATCAGGTTGCGGTAAGCAAACCTTCAAAACTATATGAACACTGTATCGAAAGTGTTCGAGAGTATGCAGACCGACACAATATTGAACACCAAATTCAAACCGAACCTAAGTTAAGGATTAAACCAGATCTTTTTAACATGGGTCGGAGTAAAGAGTCCTATGAAAAGTATGGGGGATATCTTCCGATCTTCGAAAAAGAAAATGCATTTGCGCACCTTGATGACTATGATCAGATTGCGATTGTTGATGCAGACATTTATGTTCGACCGGATGCGCCTAACATCTTTGATGACTTTGGGACACACCATGCGTTCGGTGCAGTAATCGAAAGGGATATGCCAATCACTGACGAGTATATGTCGAAAATTAGAAGATACTCTCAGATGCAGTATGCCTCTCTTCATAATAGGGGTATTAAGTTTGATCCCCAGCCTGGGATGGGATATGAGTTCGCAAATATGGGGATGATTGTATTGAATTCTAAAAATTTCAAACCATTTCTTAAGGGTCAAACACCGCGTGAGTTTTTGGAACGCGCAGAGTTCAAAGACTTTGTGGACGGTGTCAACACATGGAAATGGAGTACTGATCAGACATTGTTGAACTACTTTATCAGAAAATACAATGTTCCGTTCAAACGCATGGACTGGAGGTGGAATGGATTGTTCACCGCGAACACAAAAATTCACGAATGTCACTTTGTCCATTTTTTTCTTAAAGATCATTTGCCTGAACATGGTGAAAATGTGGAAGAGTTGATGAGACAGATATGAACACATTAAGAGAATTGTTTGACATTCACCAGTGTGATAAGGGAACCAAGAAACACAGGTACGATAGATGTTATGAAATTTACATGGAAGAAAAACGTGAAGACGCCATTAAGATCTTGGAGATTGGATGTTTTCGAGGCGAAAGTACAAGAGCATGGTTCGACTACTTTCCGAATGCAGACATCTACACAATTGATTTATTCGAAAGAGTAGATGCGTCAACAATTGATGTTCTCAATCAGGACAGAGTCCATTGGTTAAAAGCAGATAGTCTCAATGCGTCACTCCCGATGAGAATTCGCAAAGAATGGGGTGATGTTCAGTTTGACTTTATTATTGATGATGGGGCTCACTATCCTGATGCAAACCGACTCACCTTTAATAATTGTTTTCAGTTTCTTAAAGAAGATGGTGTTTACTTCATCGAAGATGTCTGGATGTTAGACAAGATGAAAAAGACTCACTCATGGGTTGCAAATCGTCCGCAGTTGTATGGTATGCCTGACCATATTAGGTTTATGACTACTATCGAAGAACACGATGTAAAACATTATGACTTCACTGACGGCCATCCAGACGGATATATTCTTAGGATAAAAAGATGATCGGAAAACAAAAACTTTTCATTCATGTCCCAAAAAATGGTGGGATGACGGTTCGGAGAAATCCTGAGATTAGACGAAACATTATTGTTTGTGGTCCCTCTACCCACAAGACCCGAGAGTATACCAAGGGGTTGGAACGAAAGATGAAAAGTGTGGGAGACGTGATGGGGTATGAACACGCACGGTGGAGGGATATTAAATCCGAAATTCGAGATGAATATCGCGCATTTGCATTTGTACGCAATCCTTGGGATCGAGTGGTGTCTCGATATTTCTTTGCGCGCAAGGTCATCTATGTTGAAAAAGATTCTGACCATTATGGAAATACCGACTATTGTGATTGTTCTTCGTTTGAATCCTTTCTTGAAGAAAGACACAAATGGGGTGGTGTAGACTATATGTGGCATCGCGCGGTCCGCAACTGGTATCCCGCATTTGACCATGTGTCAGATAAGGAGGGGAATGTTCGGTGTGATATTTTACGTTTTGAAAACTACAATGAAGATATCAAGTGGTATATGGGACTACTCAGTGATCCGCCCGCAAGGAATGTGACGGGATTGAACAAGGGGAAGTATCAGGATCTATATACCGACAAGACCATCCAGATTGTTGCGGACTGGTACAAGAAAGATATCGATCACTGGGGATTTGATTTTGATACTGGTGCGACCAAAAATTACAGTAACCGACTATGAAAAAAATAAATGCATATATCATCTCAATGTTAAACGATTCGGTGTCTACCTATTCAACCCGAAGACTTCTTCAATCAATTTATAACACCGAATCAAATATCAACCCTTTGGTCATGGATGCGACCACACCCGATTCTATTGAACGGGGATTAAAAGACATTTCTTACTTGGGGAATCCTACCTCTCTGGATTATACATGGCCAACCGAAGACATCCAAAATCACTTGGACCTCAAGACCGGACTTTATAAGAAGTCATATAAAACAAATGATGTGAACAAGGTTATTGCATGTATGGTGTCTCACATGAGAACATGGCAAACCTGCATCAATATAGACGAACCTATCATGGTTCTTGAACATGATGCATTGTTTGTTCGAAAGTTTTCTTATCAACAATTGTTAGAACCTAAACCATTGGAACTTACTGAAACGTGGTTTAAGAGATGGAACAAAACAAAAGAGTTATCTGTATTGCCGTGGGAAGACAATAAAAAGTATGTGGTACTTGAAGAGATTTTGAAGAAACAACCGACCGGAGAGTTTACAGGCGGTATCATTGGTCTCAATAGTCCGATCGGTGCGACTCGCAAATCATCTGTTTTTCACAAAGAACTGTTCAGTAACTTTGGTATACATCGAGTTCCTTCGGTCGATAAAATCGGGGACGATCCGTTACCACAAGGACTTGCGGGGAACTCTGCATATATCATCAAACCATGGGCAGCAAAGAAGTTACTAGATAAGGTAAGAGAAATAGGAATGTGGCCAAACGATGCGTTGATGTGTAAACAATTCTTTCCATGGATGCAGGTTTGTTGGCCTTATTACACGGTTGTTCAGGGAACACAGTCTACTACGACAGGATAGATGAATATGAATGGTTATGTGATTACAATTACCCATAATGAAAACTCGGTTAGGTGTGCTGACCGATGCATCGATACCGCAAGGAAAAACGCTAACTTTGAAGTTTTTAACCATGTTGCGACCACACCCGAAGATGATCCGATTTCACTTGCAGAGAAAATTGGAATTCCGATAGAGGGTTTTCGAGAACCATATTCTCGATTGGAAAATTGTGTTGCTGCGTTTTTGTCTCATTATTCCTTATGGGTCGATTCAATAAATCAAGACAAACCGACTGTCATTTTTGAACACGATGCGGTTGTGTTTGACTACATCCCGAATGTTCCGTTTACCCATGTGATGAACATTGGTCAACCGAGTTATGGTAAATGGAATAGACCCCAACATTTGGGGGTTGGACCATTGACCACCAAACGATACTTCCCGGGCGCACACGCGTACATGATCACGCCCGCAGGCGCGAGAATGTTAGTAGAACAAGCAAAGGTCAAAGCAAGACCGACAGACATATTCTTGAATATCGACACCTTTCCGTCACTTCAAGAATACTATCCATTTGTCGCACGCGCGGACGATTCTTTCACGACCATTCAGAACAGACAGGGTTGTGCTGCGAAACACAACTATACAGAAAATTATAAGATATTATGAGTAGTCCTGTTATTCGAAATGTAAATAATAGACCAACGGTTGGTGGTTCGATGCGAGTAGAACTTTCTGACCAAACCTTTCTGACATTTTTACATATACCAAAAACTGGGGGCAGTTCTGTTCAACATTGGCTTTTTGATTTGTTTGAAAAAAATAATGAATTGATAAGTCAAATAGAATCTTATAACATGCACTTTGATCTTAGGTCTTTACAGAAGGAATCGGGGTGGTCAGGTAATCTTGGAACTACGTTCACTACTGTAAGAAATCCATACATAAGATATATGAGTTTGTGGAATGCTGAAAAAAGCAATTCTAAGAGATTTGACGGAGTTGGTTTTGAAGATTGGTGGAATTCATGGAGTAATGAAAAAGCCCCGATTCAATCATCATTTTGGAAAGGGTGTGACATTATTATCAGATATGAAAATCTCAAGTTTGAATTGGATGAGAAAATTGCGATACCTTATTTTGGGGTTTTGTCAAAACTAGGAAGATATAATTTTATAAACCGAAGCTATGATCTGACTGATCTGGAGACAATCATTCCCCCGAAGATAAGAGATGAGATTTACGAAATGGATAGAGAAACCTTTGATGAGTTTGGATNTNNNAAATGTTAGATAAAACTTTCTTGACAGGATGTGATGAAAATACGTCATGGCAACTTCCATGGTTTATTCGCAACTACTTTGATGGAAATGAAACCCATCTTTATGTCTGTGACTTTGGTATGGAACAGGAGATGGTTGACTATGTCAAATCATTGGAGTATAATGTTACCCTAATTGAAACAAAGAGTAATGCAAAAGGATGGTTTAAGAAACCCCTTGCAATGTTACAGGTCGCAGAACTTTCTCGCAAATCATGTTGGGTCGATACTGACTGTGAAATCTTTGCGGACATCTCGGGAATCTTTGATTATACTGCAACAAATAAAATTGCAATGTGCGAAGATCGGCCGTGGACAAAGAGACGAGGTCATCATGGTGTTTGGTATAACTCCGGTGTCGTTGCATTTGAAGGCAAACCAAATATCCTAAAAGCATGGGCAGAAGAGTGTATTAACAACCCAATCCAAGGGGATCAAGAGACACTGTATGCGATGATGGGAGGGGATGAGATAAAGAAAATGTCAGTAATTTCTCCACTACCTCATATATATAATACACTACGATTAGATTATTTGGATGGGATTGCTGTAGAAAATCCGATGATTGTTCATCATACAGGTCGAAAGGGCAAAAAGTACATACAGGAAATGATCCAAAATGATTAGTAGAATCATCAGTAGAGTGTTATTGGGGGTTACCCTCACAATGGGTGTGGGTGGTTACTTTTTCTATAAAGACACTCAGGGGACAATTCAAAATCTACAAGCAGAGATTCAGTCCAAACAAAACATTATTAATGGGTTTGAACTTCGTCAGGAAGAACAAATCGCGACCATCGAATCTTTGCAGAATAATTTAGAAACCACAACCCAAAGTCTCAATGATTTGGTTGAACGTAATAATGAAATCGAATCAGAGATGAATCGATACTTGGATATTTTTGCGAGACATGATCTTTCTCGACTTGCTGCGGCTAAACCGGGTTTGATCGAAACTCGTATAAACAAAGGAACCAAAGATGTTTTTGACACCATTGAAAACGACACTACTGATATCGACACTATTGTTGATTAGTGGGTGTGCTAGTTTCGGTTCCAAAGAACCGACACCTGTCGAGATTAGAACTGTCGAGGTTCCGACTCCCATTACACATCCCAGTCTTCCGAGACCGATTGATCTAAAAGACCCCCAGTGGTATGTGGTGTCCGATTCTAATATTGACACTTTCTTGGAAGAAATCAAGAAAAGAAATAATGGTCAGGTGGTATTTGTTGCGATGACCGTAAAAGACTATGAGTTGATGGCATATAACATTCAAGAAATACGGAGATATATAAATCAGACTAAAGAGGTCATTTTATATTATCGAACACTTGACGGAGAAAAAGAAGAATGAGAGTGAATGTTCTAGGTAATGGCGATCATGCATACATGTTCAAACGAGGGACTCCCGGCAAACTTTTGATTTGTAATATGCCACCCTTTGAGATACCGAACAATGAAGTCCATGCAACCTGCATGGTCGATTTCAAAATGATGAAAGCACTCGCAGAAGGTCAGGTTCGTCTTGACATGTATGATTGGGTGTTGGGCACAAGACCTCGAAAGTGGATGGAGATGCAGCCCTCATTCTATCTCAAGTACTCTCAAAGAATCAAAGCGTTCCATCAACACGTACCAGAGTATGCAAAACTTCCTGGCCAGAATCCCGGACAAGCAGCAACCAACTATTCGTGCGGACACATGGCAGTCGATTATGCATGTCGCGCACTCAAAGCAAAAGAATGTCACATCTACGCGTTTGATTCTATTTTTGACATGACACTCAGAAGTAGTACAGATTTGATCTTACCAAGTGACCGAAGTCACGGTAATACATATCGGTTATCCAATAACTGGAGACCGATCTTCACCAAAATGTTCGAAGAGTTTTCGGACACACAATTTTATCTACACCACAGTCACAGAAACATAAAGATCGAAATTCCATCGAATGTATCGATCATTACCGAGGAAGGAAAATGAAAAAAATCTGGAGATATATTAAATGGTATGTAGAAGAAACCATCTTTGATATGCGTATTCTTTATAGTGCATACCCAAACATTCTGGTTCTTACCATTCTTTTGTTGTTGATTGCCTTTATCTTATAAATACTAGTATATTTCACATCTAGGAAAAATTGATGAAAGGTTTTTCACAATACATAAAAGAACAAGAAGAATTGTTAGAAAAACTGATTGTTCTTGGTGGTCAAAGATACCCAAACTTTGGTAATATTGTTTTACTTGCTGGGGGTGCTGGGTCTGGTAAGGGGTTTGTCAGGAAAAAACTTCTGGGTCTTGAGGGTCGTGTTCTTGATGTAGACGATCTGAAAACACTTGCAAGTAAAACACCAGCAATCCAAAGAAAGGTAAAGTCAGAGTTTGGGGTGGACCTCGAAGACCTTGCGTCTAATCTAAAAGATTCTAAAAACGTTTCTAAACTTCATCAGATTATTGGCAAAGAACTCAATCTTCCTAGTAAGAGAGAACAACAATTATTCGCGTCAATTTTGGCTGCGGACGAAAACAGAAAACCCAATATCATTTTTGACATGACTCTTAAGGAGTTGGATAAACTCTACACCTACAGTGCAGAAGCATCAAGACTAGGTTATGATAAAAAGAATATCCATATTGTTTGGGTTATCAATGATGTGGAAATTGCGAAAAAACAAAATGTCGAACGAGATAGAGTGGTCCCGGTAGAAATTTTGGTGAATACCCATCGAGGCGCTGCGAACACTATGGGCGACATTGTCAATATGGGTAAAAATCTTCAGAGAACCATGGATGGCGACATTGTCTTTGCATTTAACAAAGTCGATGTAGATTCAGATGTAATGAAATCTGGAAGAGGTGGTTCTTATGTCAAAGACGCAAACTATTTCTATGCGAAAAGACAAGGTAGACAGCCACTCAAAGTGGAACAACTCGAAAGGAGCATTGTTCAAAAAATCAAAGACTATGTGCCTGATGAGGTCTGGAAAACCTAGTAAACGGTTACCGAGTCGATCACCTTCTCATACAAGTCCTGTTTCCATTCCGATTCTTCTCGGTCATGTTCTGATCGCAGGGTGAATGCGCGAGACACATCTCTTTCGATGTCCTGACGGTGTTCTTGGTCAATAAATCTATCTTGGGTCTCGCCACCATCATAGATGTCTACAAGTTCAAAGTGTGGTTTACACCATCTTTCCCATACCTTCTGTAAGGTAACACCCGAGAATCTTGAGGTGTGAGGTACACCCGCAAAGATGACTGTATCAAACTTTTCGTCCGGTTGATTCTCGACATCTTTGATAAGAACCTTTTCACCATGAACATATTGTTTGTTGAACTGCATCGAGGGTAACTCAAACTGGTTGTATAAGTGCCAGATTGTTCCGAGATTCTTGGGTGAACTCGGTTTTAACAATGTCATCTCAAAACTAAATCCATAAACTCTATGGACGATCGGAATCAACTGGGACAGAATATTGAGATTATCTCTGTTCCAGTTTCGGTTTTTGCCTTGGTCATGATGACCAACGAAAAGAACATTCTCGGGTTCTCGGTTAGCAATAACATTCAAAAGTATTGGTGACACCACCAACATCTTTTCAATCCCAAGATCAAAACGAATTCTGTCATCCACATGGGTTGAGTATTCTTCCATTACATGATATAGTTTATCATGAAGGTCTTTCTTTTTTCGGGGACTTACAGTGTTATGTGTATCCCACTGATCCACGACATACTCAACATTCGGATTGTATTTCATGACTTATCCTTGGTAGATGTTTTGAATATGACTCTCAAACTGTTCGATTTTTTCTAACCGGTTCGGCCAAAGAATATACTCTTTCTCGGGTTTCTGTTTGAGATTGTTCAACAAAGGTTGGATTGCATTGTACAAATTATCTAACCTCTCTTGGGTTTCTTCGACCGAACTTGAAACCGTCTGAACTTTCTCGGCTGCTTGTTGGACTGCTTCTAGTTCTGCTTCATCAACTAGTGTAAACCCGAAGTCGAAGATTTCGTCTGACATGTGAATAATCCTATTGTTATTTCTTATAGTATTTATAACATCCAGTTACTACAATTATAAGTTTTTGATTTTACTACTATTTTTCAAAAAGTTATAAGTCATTGATTTTCAACGAGATTTAGATTTGACATATGAGATTCGATGGTGTTATAATTGATCTGTACAAAAGTTGGAGAGATAAATGATACACGGTTCTATGAGACACTATCCCAGCGGGAAAAAGAAGAAAACCAATTATTGGACCAAACCTAAACCCCGCCAGAGAGAGTTTAAGAAGCACATCCCAGAAACCCCCGGATTCTGGAGAGAAACCCCTCAGATCCCGTCTAAGGGAGTCTCAGGTGCATCTTCGAATGCATCCCCCACTCCGGAATACAAGAAAGAGGTCAGTGGGAAATATACTGTAGCCCCTGCTTATAACAAGGGTGGATATCAGGTCATCCCTCGAAAGGAAGTCAAGGATATCGGTAAGTGATTGATTTTATTGATATTTCCCTGCTCCTTGGTAACTCTTTGATTTTATTAGGTTTTCTACATTTTGGTTGACTCTACCCAAAAAAAGATAAAGAAAATTTATAAGTGTTTGATTTTACTGGGTTTCGAAATTTGACATTTGATGGCCCACCCCCTATAATGGTTATTGTGAGATTGAGAGATAGGAGAAAGAAATGGCTTATATGAACCAAGAACGAAAGAAAGAACGGATGCCTGCGATCAAAGCAGTCTTGAAAAAGTATGGAGTCAAGGGTAGTGTGTCTGTTCTACACCACAGTGCATTGCGAGTCACTTTGCGCGAAGGTGAGGTTGACTTCGGTAATAACGATTACCATCAGGTCAACGAGTACTGGATTGACAAGTACTATGAAGGTGATGCAAAGAACTTTCTCTTGGAGTTGAAAGACGCGATGTTAGGTGTCGACTACTACAACAACAGTGACATCATGACTGACTACTTTGATGTGAGTCACTACATTTACATTGAGATTGGACGGTGGGACAAACCCTATGTCCTGAAACAAAAACTTGCGGAGGTTGCGTAATGAATCGTGAAATTGCAGAAACCATTTTGTCACAGATCAAACAGTTAGACGGGTGGGCGCTTGCAGCTTGGGGCGCTAAAGACCTTCTGAATCTAGGTGATGGTCTTCAGTTCAAGACCTCTGGTATGACGCCTTGGAAAGGCTACGTTCAAATCCGATTGAATGGTCTTGACTACTACGACATTTCGTTTGTCAAGGTTCGGAAGGGTGTTGCTAAGACCATGAAGGAACTCAAAGATGTGGTTGCTTTCGATTTGGTTGAAAGTATTGATGAATTTGTAGGATAATCACATGAAGTACATGCCTATGATTGAAGGGCGTATACGTCATCGTGATATCGTGATGGAGTATTCCCAACGAGTATTGAAAGAGTTGGGGTTGGGTCGACTTCGAACTCGGCCCATCACGATCAACTTTGTGTCCGATGCGGAAGGCACACATGGTTATTGTCTTGGTGACCAAGATGGGGTGGAGATCTTTATCTCTCGCAAAGATCCGGTCACTGGTGGCAATGCATCTTTCATGACCATGATGCAATCCCTCACCCATGAACTGGTTCATGCGAAACAGTATCTACGCGGAGAACTCAAGAGTGAAATC
>PR_CR_10_Liq_2_inCRDRAFT_1000357_pt1 | contig 12937 bp, 7 predicted proteins | sample PRCRCaboRojoPR_FD_10245 | JGI IMG/M metagenome (IMG submission 10245) | reverse complement strand
CCCGCCTCGCCGCGGCGCTGGCGGCGCCGACCGCGCGGCCCGCACCGCGTCCGCTGCCCGCCCCGTCCGCGGAGGACCGTGTCCGCGCGGACGCCGTGCGCGCGCGGGTCGGCGGGATGACGGTCGGTCGGGTCGGGCACCATCCGGACGGGTTCGACCCGTGCGCCGCCGGTGAAGGTGACCTCGCGACGCTCGGGACGACCCTCGACCACGTTGAGGTCGACGCGATGTTCGACGGGGCCCGGGCCGCGACGGAGGACGAGCTCGCCCCGCTGCGCACCATCGTCATGGAGCGCGGGGCGGCCGCCGTCGACGCCGACGGGGTCGACGCCACGCTGCGGCTGCACGTCGCCCTGCGACGGCTCGTCGAGGACCGCGGCTGGTCCGCGGTCGCCACCCGTTGCTGGCCGGAGTGCTTCACCGAGATGGACGCGGCCGCCTGCGCGGCGCAGGGCATGCTCGCCGAGGCCGGGACGCCGGCGACCTGCGAGGCCGACGTGCTCGGTGCGGTCACCGCCGTCGCGCTCGAGGCGGCGTCGGGTCGGCGGGCGTTCGTCGCCGACCTCGTCGACGCCGCCGCGGACGGCACGGTCGCCTTCTGGCACTGCGGGCAGGCCGCCCCGGACCTCGCCCACCCGGATGAGCCGGTCACGAGCACCGTGCACCCCAACCGGCGGCGGCCGCTGCTGCACGAGTTCCGCCTGCGTCCCGGCCGCATCACCATCGCACGGCTTGGACATCACGCGGACGGGCTGCGGCTCGCCGTCGGGGGCGGCGAGATCGTCGACGCGCCCCGCCCGTTCGCCGGCACCGCCGCGGTGGTGCGCCCCGACACCCCGGCGGACGAGCTCGTCGCGACCGTCCTCGCGGAGGGGCTCGACCACCACTACGGGCTCGTGCACGGCGACGTCCGCGGCGTGCTCGTTGCGTTCGCCGAGCGGCTCGGGATCCCCGTCGTCGCCCTCTGACGCCGCCCCGGCACCGGTGCGGTCGGTGCGGCCCGGGGGACCTTCGGCCTGCCACACGACGACGACCCCTGTAGTACCCTCCGTGCGCATCGTCCGGCCTGGGGGGGCCTGCACGGTTCCCCCGTCCGAGTCCGTCGCCTGCGCGTCGGAACGGTGGCCGGGTGGGGCGTACGCCCCGACCCACCGGACCTCCCGGTGGGGGAAGCGAAACAGGAGAGGACTACGGATGAAGAGGACCAAGCTGCGCTTCGCAGCCCCCCTCGCCGCTCTCGGTCTGGTCATCGCCGCATGCGCCGGTGACGCCGACGAGCCCGCCGCAAGCCCGGAGCCGGCGCCCGCGCCGGAGGCCGAGGCGGAGAGCAACCCCTGGGACGACCTCGCCGAGGACGACTACCTGGGCCGCGCGCTCGCCGGTGCCTACGAGGGCCGTTCGGTGAGCGTCTTCGGTTCCGAGCGTTCCGAGGTCGAGGCGGGTGCGTTCAACGACACGCTCGCGCTCTTCCGTGAGGCGACCGGCATCAACGCCGTCTACACCGGCTCGGCCGACTTCGAGCCGCAGCTCAACGTCATGATCCAGGGCAACAACCCGCCGGACATGGCGCTGATCCCGCAGCCGGGTGGCGTCATCGGCTTCGCCGAGGACGGCTCCATCCAGGCCGTGCCCGCCGCGGTCGTGGAGCGCACCAACGCGCAGTTCCCGGCCGGCACCAACGACCCGTACGTCTACGAGGGGAGCACCTACGCGCTCCGCTACAAGACGGACCTGAAGTCGATCCTCTGGTACAACAACGCGATCTTCGCCGACAACGGCTACGAGATCCCGGACACGTGGGACGGGCTCAAGGAGCTGTCGGCCACGATGATCGAGGACGGCATCACCCCGTGGTGCGTCGGCATCGAGTCGGGTGGCGCCACCGGGTGGCCGTTCACCGACTGGATGGAGGAGATGGTCCTCCGTCTGGCCGACGAGAACGTCTACGACCAGTGGACCGCCGGTGAGGTCACCTTCTCCGACCCGCGCATGGTCGAGATCGCCCAGGAGATCCTGGACGTGTGGAACACCGACGGCATGGTGTACGCCGCGGGTGGCTCCATCGCAGCGACCCCGTTCGGTGACAACGCCAGCCCGCTGGTCAACGGCGACTGCGCGATGCACCGTCAGGCGCAGTTCTTCGCCTCGTTCTTCGACGACGCCGGGGGCACCATCGGCCCCGACGGTGACGTCGGCGTGGCGTACTTCCCCGCAGGTGGCGACGGTCGCACCCCGGTGCTGACCGCCGGCAACTCCGTCGCGGCCTTCCGTGACGCGCCCGAGGTGTGGGCGCTCATGTCGTGGCTGACCGACGCGGAGGGCCAGGAGGCGCGTCAGAGCGCCCAGGCCGCCCGTGCGGCTGCCGCCAGCGGTCCGGGCGCGGCGTCCGGGTTCATGTCCTCGAACATCAACCTGGACCCGTCGGTCTTCAACCCGGTCGAGCAGACCTGGTACGAGACCCTCGCCAACGCCTCGCCGGCCCGTTTCGACGCGTCGGACCTCATGACCCCGGAGCGCAACCGCGCCTTCTGGGACGAGGGCACGGCTGCGGTGAACGGGGACAAGTCCGTGGCGGACGCCTTCGCGGCGATCGACGCGGCTGCCTCCTGATCGGGCACGCCTGAACGCAGGCGGAGTGCCGGCATCCCTCGGGGTGCCGGCACTCCGCCGTTCGGGGCCCTCGCGCTCCGCCCCCGGCCGGGCCCGGACGGGCACCGGGCCGTCCGAGGGCGCGATCGGCCGCTCCCGACGCCGTCCGGCGGCGCCGGATGACGGCCCCGCGGGGGTGCGTTAGCCTGCACGACCGGTCGTGGGGGCCGGGGGAGAGGACGACGATGACCGCCACCGAGGTGCAGACCGACCGGGCCGAGGATGCAGCGGCTCCCGCCCCGCGCGCGTCGGGCCCGGACCCGCTGCGGCGCACCGTCGGACTCGCGACCGTCCTCCTCGCCGCGTTCCTCGCCGCCTCGTTCGTCGTCGCCGACGTCGCCGAGGACGTCAGCGCGCTCACGCTGACGTTCCAGCGGGTGCTCGCAGCGGCGCTGGGTGCCGGCGGCGTCCTCGGCGCCGCACGCGCGTTCCGCAGCCCGGAGCTCAGCCTCGTCCGGCGAATCGCACGGCTCGTGCTCGCGCTCTCGGGGACGGGGCTCGTGTGGTGGCTCTACCTCGACCGGGTCGGGGTGCGCAGCGCGGTCCACAGCGTCGTCCTCGCGCTCGTGCTCAGCGCCACCCTGTTCGTCCTCGCCAACCGCTGGCTCGACCAGTCGCTGCGCGCCTGGGCCCGGTTCGCCGGCATCTCCGGCGCCGTGCTCGGCCTGCTGCTCGGCACGATCCTCGTCGGCAACGACGCGATGGGGCTGTTCGTCGGGGCGGCCGGGTCCCGCGTGGACCGCAGCCTGTGGCTCGTCCCGCTCCTCGGGGTCCTCGGCGGCGTCTACGGCGTCGCGCTCGGCGGGAGCGCCCCGCAGCTGCGTCGCATCGTCGGGGCCGGCGGCGGGCTGGGGCTCGGTGCGCTCGTCGGGGCGTTCCTCCGCACGGAGGCGCTGCCGGCGCTGGAGGTCATCCCCCTCGCCACCCTCACGCTCGCACTGGCCGCCGCCGGGGCCCTCGTCGCTCGGCTCCGCGGCCGTGACCTGACCCGTGCCGCGCTGCTCGGTGCCGCCTGGGGCTGGCTGCTGGGGGCGTTCGGCGTCCCGCAACTGGGCGTGGGCAGCATCGGGGAGGCGATGCTCGCCACCACCGTCCTCGGCGGCCTCGTCGGCCTGCGGCTCGGCCTCGCGCCGGCCCGGGAGATGGGTGACCGGCTGCGGATGGAGGGCCGCTTCCGCACCGTCATCTTCCTCGCTCCGGCGCTCACCTTCCTCTCCGCCGCGCTGATCGTGCCGACGCTGCGCACGATCTACATCTCGTTCCTGGAGGAGGGGTCCGGCGGGTTCATCGGCATGGAGAACTTCGCCTTCATCTTCGGCCAGCCGTCCTTCTACAACGTCGAGGCGTGGCGGACGATCTTCGGGGCGACCGAGTTCCTCGCCTTCGCCCTCGCCCTCACCGTCGCCCTGCTCATGGCGGTCCGCCAGCGGCGCAGCATCGACGGGCTCGTCCCGCCGCGCCTCGTCGCGATGACCGGTGGGGCGGCCCTGCTGCTGGCCGGCGGCCTCGCCGACCGCACGGGCCTGCTCGACGCGCTCCCCACGGCGGCCTGGCCGGTCCTCGCCGGGCTCATCGTCCTCGGCATCGTCGTGCTCACCGTCGACTACCTGCGGCGCAACCCGGGCAACTCCGGGTTCAGCGGCCCCGGGGGCGGCTTCCTCGGTCTCGCCGTCCTGATGCTCTCCTTCGCCGTCTTCGTCCAGCTGCGAGGAACGCTGTTCAACAACCTGTGGTGGGTCGTGCTCGTGACGTCCACCGCCGCCGGGCTCGGGCTCGCCATCGCGGCGCTCGCCGACCGGGCACGCGCCGAGTCGGCGGCGAAGTCCATCATCTTCATGCCGATGGCGCTCAGCTTCGTCGGGGCCGGCATCATCTGGCGCTTCATGTACATCGCCCGTCCGCAGAACGACCCGCAGACCGGGGTGCTCAACGCCATCTGGGTCGGGCTCGGCAACCTGGCCGTGTCGGACGCCGCGGGGACCGCCGGGGCCGTCACGCTCGGCATCGCCGCCCTCATCGGCGTGTTCGCCGTCCTCGCGCTGCGGCAGGGGGCGCTCGGCACCGGCTGGTTCTCCGGCCTGTTCGCCATCGCGCTCGCCTGGCTCGGGTCCCTGTTCCTCGCCGGCGAGGGGGTCGCGGGGGTCCAGCTCGTCGACGGGGAGCCGACGACCAGTGCGCTGCTGTTCATCTCCGGGACGCAGCAGTTCGGCGCCTACAACAACGTGTTCATCATGATCCCGTTCATCTGGGTCTACACCGGGTTCGCGATGGTCATCTTCTCCGCGGCCATCAAGGGGGTGCCCGCCGACCTCCTCGAGGCCGGGCGGGTCGACGGGGCCAACGAGGCCCAGTCGTTCTGGCGCATCGTCCTGCCGCAGATCCGCCCGACGATCGGCGTCGTCATCACGACCATCATCGTCGTCGTCATGAAGGTGTTCGACATCGTCAAGGTCATGACGAACGGGAACTTCGGGACGCAGGTGCTCGCGAACGAGATGTGGAACCGTGCGTTCATCGACGGCAACTTCGGCGTCGGGTCGGCCGTCGCCACCGTCCTGTTCCTCTCGGTGCTGCCCGTCATGTACGTGAACATCCGGCGGATGCAGAAGGAGGCCGCGTGAGTGCCCTGAGCGTGCGGAAGGGCGGCGACGGGGTCGGTCGCAGCGTCTACCGCGTCATCTCCTCCATCCCCACGGGTGCGCTGTGGCTCATCGTCATCGTCTGGGCGCTGCCGACGCTCGGCCTGTTCGCCAACTCGTTCCGAGGTGCCGGGGAGCAGCGGTCCGCGCCGTGGTGGCTCCTGTTCCGCGACGAGGCCCTCACCCTCGACAACTACGCGACGGTGCTCGGCACCGATGTCCAGGGCGGGCTCGTCCAGGGGGTCATCAACTCGTTCGCGATCGCCCTGCCGGCGACCGTGATCCCGATCGCGATGGCGGCGTTCGCCGCCTATGCGTTCGCGTGGATGGACTTCCGAGGCCGTGAGTGGATCTTCATCGGCACCGTGTCGCTGCTCGCCGTCCCGCTGCAGACCGCGCTGATCCCGCTGCTGCAGCTGTACAACGGCGGTGCGAACCAGACGCTGCCGTTCCTCGAGAAGACCATCAGCGTCTTCCCCGACCTCGGGCTGACGGGGACGACGACGGCCGTGTGGCTCACCCACGCCGGCTTCGCCATGCCGCTGGCGATCTTCCTGCTGCACAACTTCATCAGCGGGCTGCCGCGCGACATCTTCGAGTCGGCCCGCATCGACGGCGCCGACCACTTCCAGATCTTCGTGCGGCTCGTCCTCCCGCTGTCGATCCCGGTGCTCGCCGCGTTCGCGATCTTCCAGTTCCTGTGGACGTGGAACGACTACCTGATCGCGCTGACGATGATCGGACCGTTCGCGCCCGACAAGATGCCCGCGACCGTCATCATCGCCGCGATCGCCGGGGACTTCGGCCGCTACGAGCACCTGCTGACCGCCGGGGCGTTCGTGCAGGCGTTCTTCCCGATCATCGTGTTCTTCGCGCTCCAGCGCTACTTCGTCCGCGGCATCCTCGCCGGCTCCGTGAAGGGCTGAGCGGGTGAGGGCCGCCGCACGTCACCACCGACCGCACGTCCGTCCACGACCGTCCGTCGCACGCTGAGGGGAGCACCATGGCAGACATCGTCTTCGACAAGGTCAACAAGGTCTATCCCGACGGGACCCAGGCCATCTTCGACCTGTCCTTCGAGGTCGCGGACGACGAGTTCGTCATCCTCGTCGGCCCGTCCGGGTGCGGGAAGTCGACCGCGCTGCGCATGGTCGCGGGGCTCGAGGAGATCACCAGCGGCGAGCTGCGCATCGGCGACCGGGTCGTGAACGACCTGTCGCCGAAGGAGCGCGACATCGCCATGGTGTTCCAGTCCTACGCGCTCTACCCGCACATGAGCGTCGCGGACAACATGGGCTTCGCCCTCAAGCTCGCGAAGGTCTCCAAGGAGGAGATCGACCGGCGCGTCAACGAGGCGGCGGAGATGCTCGGCCTGAAGGAGTACCTGCACCGCAAGCCGAAGGCGCTCTCCGGTGGGCAGCGGCAGCGTGTCGCGATGGGCCGCGCGATCGTGCGCTCGCCGCAGGCGTACCTGATGGACGAGCCGCTCTCCAACCTCGACGCGAAGCTGCGCGTGCAGATGCGCGGGGAGATCGCGGCGCTGCAGAACCGGCTGAAGGTCACCACCCTCTACGTCACGCACGACCAGGTCGAGGCGATGACGATGGGGGACCGGGTCGCCGTGCTCAAGCTCGGATGGCTGCAGCAGGTCGCCTCCCCGACCGACCTCTACGAGCGCCCCGACAACCTGTTCGTCGCCGGGTTCATCGGCTCCCCGGCCATGAACCTGTCGGAGGCCCCGGTGCGTGAGGAGGACGGACGCATCCTCCTCGACCTGCAGGAGGGCTCGACGATCACGGTCGACCCGTCGACGCTCGAGCGCTACCCGCGGCTGAAGGACCGGGTCGGCGGGCGGGTCGCCGTCGGCATCCGCCCCGAGCACTTCGTCCACGCGTCGGAGGTCCCCGACGACCGCGTCCTGCGTGGCGTCGAGGTCACCCTGGTCGAGGCGCTGGGCGCCGAGTCGCTCGCCCACGTCGACACGCGCACGACCGCCGTCGTCTCCGACGACATGCGCGCGGCGATGGACGACGAGGACGCGTTCGAGGACCTGAAGCGTCAGGCGGCCCAGGGCGGGCAGAGCTTCATCATGCGCTTCGCCCCGGACCGCGCCCCGCGCCTCGGGGAGCGGATCGACGTCGGGGTGCTCACCGACAAGATCCACTTCTTCGACGTGGAGACGGGACGCGCCCTGCGGTGACCGGCGCCGCCGGCCCCGCCGTCGTCACGCGCCGGCGGACGGGCCGGGGACGTCGGGGAGCGTGCGTGACGCGATCGCGTCGCGCAGCCACCAGCCGCTGTCCTTGACGGTGCGCCGCTGGGTCGTGTGGTCCACGTGGATCACGCCGAACCGCTGCGCGAACCCCTGGGTCCACTCGAGGTTGTCGAGCAGGCTCCACGTCAGGTGCCCCTCGACGGGCACCCCCGCCTCGCGCGCGTCGATCGCCGCCGCGAGATGGTCGTGGAGGTAGGCGGTGCGCCGCACGTCGTGCACCCGACCCTCCGCGTCCGGCCCGTCGGAGAAGCTCGCGCCGTTCTCGGTGATCATGATGCTCGCCGGCGCGTAGTCGCGCTGGAGCCGGAGCAGGAACCCGTGCAGGACGTCGGGCTGCACCGGCCAGCCCATCTCCGTATGCCCCTCCGGCGGGTTCGGCCCGGGCGCGACGTCCGGCGTCTCGTCCTCCTCGCGGCCGGCCGAGATGCGGATGCCGGTGTAGTAGTTCAGGCCGAGCACGTCGAGCGGCTGGGCGATCAGGTCGAGGTCGCCGTCCCGGACGGGGCCGTCCCCGCCCGGACGGGCGTCGAAGCGGCCGGCCGTGCGGTACGCGTCGACCATGTCGTCGGGATACCCGTGCCCGAACAGCGGGTCGAGGAACCACCGGTTGCGGAACCCGTCGAAGTGGCGGGTCGCGACGACGTCCTCCTCCCGGTCGGTCGCCGGCACGGCCGGCCGGCAGTCGATCGCTGCGGCGACGCGTGCTGCCGGCGCAGCCGCGCGGATCGCCTGTGCGGCCGTCCCGTGGCTCACGAGCAGATGGTGGGCGACGGTCAGCGCCTCGCCCATGTCGGTCCCACCGGGGGCGAAGACGCCGTCACGGTGCCCGAGCATCGAGGCGACCCACGGCTCGTTGTGCGTGATCCAGTTCGGCACCCGGTCACCCAGCCGCCCCACCATCAGCGCGGCGTAGTCGGTGAACCGGCCGACGGTGTCCCGCACGCGCCACCCGCCGACGTCGTCGAGCGCCTGCGGCAGGTCCCAGTGGTACAGCGTCAGCCACGGCACGATGCCCCGCTCGAGCAGCCCGTCGACGAGCCGGTCGTAGAACCCGAGCCCGGCGGCGTCCGGCCGGCCGTGCCCCTCGGGGAGCACCCGCGCCCACGCGACCGAGAAGCGGTACGCCTGCAGCCCGAGCTCGGCCATCAGGTCGAGGTCCTCGTCGAGCCGGTCGACGTGGTCGCAGGCGACGAGGCCGGTGTCGGGCAGCCCGCGCACCCGGATGAACCGGTCCCAGATGGTCTCGCCGCGCCGGTCGGCGGCGCCCTCGATCTGGAACGCGGACGTCGCCGCACCGAGCACGAAACCCTCGGGGATGCTGCGGCCCATTGGTGTCCCTGCCGTCGGCGGTGACGCCGACGCTAGCCTCGTCCACGGCGTCGCCCACGGTGCTGCGCCGACGGTGTCCGCCGTCGGCGCCGTGCCGCTCCCGCGACGCCCCCGTCCGCCCCGCCCGCCCCCGCCACGCCGTCGAGGCCGCACCGTGCGCCTGCAGCTGACCGCCCGCACCGGGCATCCGGACTTCCTCGACCTGCCGTGGGACGTGCCGCTCGCCGCATGGGACGGGCCGCGGCTCGTCGAGATGCCGCTCGGGATCCACCGGCACGTCGTGCGCACCGTCCGCTACGACGACCGGCTGTACCACCTGAAGGAGCTGCCGCGCCGCTACGCCCTGCGGGAGTGGCGCTTCCTCCGGCACCTGAAGGACGAGGGGGTGCCCGTCGTCGACGTCGTCGGGGTCGTCACCCTCCGTGACGCGACCTCCGGGGACCGGCTCGACGCCTGCCTGATCACCCAACATCTCGAGTTCTCCGTCCCCTACCGGCTGCTGTTCCTGCGACGCGAGCATCACGCGCTGCGTGACCCGCTCATCGACGCGATGGCACAGCTGCTCGTGCGCCTCCACCTCAACGGCTTCTACTGGGGCGACTGCTCCCTCTCCAACACGCTGTTCCGCCGCGACGCCGGCAGCCTCGCCGCGTACCTCGTCGACACGGAGACGGGGGAGCTGTACGACGAACTGTCCGACGGGCAGCGGCGGACCGACGTCGAACTGGCCGCGGAGAAGACCGCCGGGGAGCTGCTCGACCTGCAGGCCGCCCACGTCCTCGGTGACGTCATCGACCCGGCCGACTTCGCCCACGACCTCCAGGACCGCTACGCACGTCTGTGGGCCGAGCTGACCCACGACGAGGTGTTCGCGGAGGACGAGCGACATCGCATCCACGAGCGGCTGCGGCGCATCAACGAGATCGGGTACGACGTCGAGGAGCTCGAGCTCCTGCGGGAGGACGGCGGCCGGACGCGGCTGCACCTGCGGACGTCGGTCCTGGAGCCGGGGCGCTACCAGCGGCTGCTGCGGGAGCTCACCGGCCTCGAGGCGCAGGACCTGCAGGCGCGCGTGCTCCTCAACGACATCCGCAACTTCGGTGCCTGGCTCGCCGACCAGGAGCAGGCGCCCGGCGACGAGGCGCTCGTCGCGCGCCGCTGGCTCGAGCGTTCGTTCGAGCCGACGGTCGCGCTCGTCCCGCACGCGCTGCGCGGTCGCCGGCAGGCGCCGCAGCTGTTCGTCGAGATCCTCGAGCACTGGCAGCGCTGGTCCGCCGAGCAGGGCGCCGACCTCGACCTGTTCGACGCCGCACGGCGCTACGTCGCCGAGGTGCTGCCCGTCACCGAGGAGGAGCAGCTCGTCGGCGCCGACGGGGCCTGAGCGGAACGACCGGTCAGCCGCCGAGCACCTCGGCGAGGAACGGACGGACGAGCGCCGCCAGCTCGTCGGGCCGCTCCTGGTGCGGGACGTGCCCGCAGTCCGGGAGGAGCGCGAAGCGCCCGTCGGGGACGGCGTCGGCGACCCAGCGGCCCCACCGGGGTGCGATCGTGCGGTCCTGCGCACCGGTCACGACGAGCGTGGGGACGTGGATGCGGCGCAGCACCGGCCGCAGGTCCGGCGGCGGTTCGACCGTCATGACCTCCCACAGGCCGCGCGCCCAGCCGTCGGTGCGCAGCAGGTCCCGGTACGGCGCGATGTCGGCGTCGGCCGCGCGTGACGGGTCCGCCCACGAGCGGGTGCTGCGGGCGTGGGTCACCTCCCCGGCGAACCGCTCCACGAGCCGGGGCGCGATCCACCGCACCGGCGCGGTCCGCAGCAGCGGACGCAGCCGCGGGGGTGCGCCGACGTCACCGGTGATCGCCGGGGCGAGCAGGACGAGGGCGCGGACCCGCTCCGGGGCCCGGGCGTACATCTCCAGCACGTTCGTCCCGCCCGCGGACGCCCCGACGAGCACCGTGTCGTCGACGCCCAGCCGGTCCAGCAGCCCCCAGCCGATGCGTGCCGTCGCCGCACGGGAGTACGGGCTGCCGTCGGCGCGCCGCGGTGGACGCTCGGTCAGGCCGAAGCCCGGCCGGTCCCAGGCGACGACCCGGTACGCGTCGGACAGTCGCGGGACGAGGCGGTCCCAGACGCCGGTCGACCCGTAGAAGTGGTGCGACAGCAGCAGCGTCGGGCCCGTCGCCGGCCGGGTGCCGGCGGGGCCGTGCACCTCGTGATGTACCTCGACGCCGTCGACGTCGGCGAACCGGCTGGTCGGGCGGGCGAGCGCCCGCCGCGGCAGCGTCCGTGCGGCGTCGGTGGCCGGGGTGCTCATCGTCGAGGACCGGCGTACGCGGACCGTCGACCGGCACGTCCGACCGGCATGACACCGGACCGGCAGGACCGCGCCGGTAGGCTCGCAGGATGGACGGACGCGGAGCAGCAGGTCCGAGTGACGGTCGGGCCGACGGCGCCGACCGACGCCACGTGCTCGTCGCCGTCGCCTGGCCGTATGCGAACGGCTCGCTGCATCTCGGTCACCTCGCCGGGGCGTACCTGCCCGCCGACATCTTCGCCCGCTACCACCGCATCGCGGGCAGCCGTGTGCTCATGGTCTCCGGCTCGGACGGACACGGCACCCCCATCACGGTCCGGGCGGAGCAGGAGTCAACCACTCCGCAGGCGGTCGTGGAGCGCTTCCACCCCGAGTTCCTCCGCTACTGGGAGGAGCTGGGCATCTCGTTCGACCTGTTCACCACCACCCTCACGGAGAACCACGCACGCACCACGCAGGAGATCCTCCGCGGCCTGCACGCCAACGGCTTCCTCGAGGCCCGTACCACCCTCCAGCCGTTCGACCCGGTCGCCGAGCGCTTCCTGCCGGACCGGTACGTCGAGGGCACCTGCCCGCGGTGCGGCGCCGAGGGGGCGCGGGGCGACCAGTGCGACACGTGCGGCGCGACCCTCGACCCGACCGACCTCGTCGACCCCCGCTCCAAGCTGACCGGTGCCGTGCCGGAGCAGCGGGAGACGGAGCACTACTTCTTCCTCCTGCCCGGGCTCACCGACCGGCTGCTCGCGTGGCTCGAGTCCCGTGAGGGCTGGCGGCCGCACGTCATCAACTGGGCCCTCGGGTTCGTCCGCGACGGGCTGCAGGACCGCCCGATCACCCGCGACATCGACTGGGGGGTGGCGCTCCCCGACGACGTGACCCTCGACGGCGCGGAGCGCAAGCGCATCTACGTGTGGTTCGACGCGGTCATCGGCTACCTGTCCGCGTCCCGCGAGTGGGCGCAGCGCAGCGGCGACCCCGACGCGTGGCGCGCCTGGTGGGAGGACCCGTCCGCCGAGTCCTACTACTTCATCGGGAAGGACAACGTGCCGTTCCACGCCGTGTTCTGGCCCGCGCAGCTGATGGGGTCGGGCGACCTGAACCTGCCCACGGACGTGCCGGCGAACCAGTACGTCACCTTCCGGGGGGCGAAGGCGTCGAAGTCGCGCGGCGTCGGCCGCTCCCTCCTCGACTACCTCGAGACCTACCAGCCGGACGCACTCCGGTACGCGGTCGCCGCCCACCTCCCGGAGCAGGCCGACGTCGACCTGACCGAGGAGGACATGGTCCGCCGCATCAACGACGAGCTGTCGGCCGCATGGGGCAACCTCGTCAACCGGGTGTTCGCGATGACGGCGAAGCGCTTCGACGGGGTCGTGCCGGAGGCGGGGGAGCTCGCGGACGTCGACCGGGCGCTGCTGACCACCATCGACGGGGTGCTCACCGACGCGGCCGGCGCGCTCGAGGCCGTCGAGCTGCGGCGCGGCCTGCGGCTGGCCCTCAGCGGCGCGCAGGAGGTCAACGCCTACCTGAACGAGCTCGAACCGTGGCGCACGGCGAAGTCCGACCTCGCGCGCACCGGCACCACCCTGCACGTCGCGCTGCAGGCGATCGCCGGGCTCGCCGTGGCGTTCGCGCCGTACACGCCGTTCTCCTCCGCGACGATCCACGGCTGGCTCGGGCTCGGCGGCACCCTCGAGGGGGCCGGCTGGCGGCGCCCCGACGTGCCCGCC
>PR_CR_10_Liq_2_inCRDRAFT_1000354_pt1 | contig 12977 bp, 13 predicted proteins | sample PRCRCaboRojoPR_FD_10245 | JGI IMG/M metagenome (IMG submission 10245) | reverse complement strand
CCCGCCATTGTGCTGTCGAGCCAAGAAGATCCGGTCGTCAAAGCCGAGTCATTTACCCGTGGAGCTAACGATTATCTGGTGAAATTGCCCGATCGCATCGAATTACTGGCGCGCATTAAGCATCACTCCGAGGGCTACATTCACTTACTCGAGCGCAATGCTGCGTTCGAAGCGCTGGCAGAGAACCAACGTATACTGGCTGGAGAGCTAGCCGAAGCGGCTGATTATGTGCGCTCACTGTTACCCGCTCCCACCCAAGGCCCGGTCAATATTCGCTGGGATTTTGAGTCCTGCTCATCGGTTGGGGGAGACTCCTTTGGCTACCGCTGGCTTGACGACGACAATCTCATTATTTACTTGCTAGACGTTTGCGGTCACGGGGTTGGTGCGGCGCTGCTGTCGGTATCGGTTATGAACGCGCTGGGCAATGAGTCCCTGGGCAATGTGGATTTCAAACAACCCAACGCGGTGCTTGCCTGTCTCAATGATGTGTTCGAGATGGAGCGCCACAACAATATGTACTTCACCATGTGGTATGGGGTCTACAACCGACACAGTCGAGAGCTACGCTATGCCAGTGCCGGCCACCCACCGGCGTTACTCTATCGGGCGGGCCAAGCGGAGCCAGAGTGTTTGGTCACACCGGCACTGCCCGTGGGCACCATGCCCGGGCTGCCTTTTAAAGAGAAGACCACCTACATAGCTGCGGATGACCGCTTGTATGTCTACAGCGATGGGGTATACGAAGTGCAGTATCAAGACGGCCGAGAAATGACCCTGGAAGATTTTATGCCGCTTCTGAGCAAGCCACTTGCCAGTGGACCCGATGGCTTGAAACAAATTCGTGATACCGTGGCCACCATTCAGCAGTCCGATATCTTTGAAGACGACTTTTCTCTGGTAGAACTGACCTTTCAGTAGTGACCGCAGTAACGGGCAGCACTAAATGGCCTGTTCAGTAGTCACCGACGATAAACCTTTAGATGAGAGACAATACCCATGGCAGATAATATTGAGTCACGACTCGAGGGCGACATCATGGTGTGCGCCATTATTGGTCGGCTCGATGCGGTTTCCGCAGAAAATACCTCCGCTGAATTACTGAGCCTAATCGCAAGCTGTGAAAGCGCGAAAGTGTTGCTAGATTTATCAAAACTTGAATACGTCAGCAGCTTGGGTTTGCGCGTATTTGTTCAAGCGGCCAAGCAATTAAATGGCAGCGGCGGCACACTGAAGTTATGCAGCGCCACCCCTCCGGTTCAAAAGGTACTAGAGATTTCAGCACTGGATTCACTGCTCGATTTACGGGACACCGTAGCAGATGCCCTAGGCGCCTTTTAACAGCAGACCGATTATCAGGAAGCGGCTAACGCCTCGTAATGATGTTCCAGGGCCTGCTGTAACACATCCTCAAGGCACAGGAGTTCCGTATCCAGTTGCGCCGCTAACACCCGATAAAACGTGGAATGCCGAAAACACCGTAAATACACCTTCGGGGCGTCCGGTTGATTGTGCAGCAACATCGATGCGCGAAAGTTCTTGTCCGGATCGGCTGTTGCCAGTACTGCAATCGTCGACGCACTGCCTTCAATAGTTTGTGCAACTGCCTCCCATGTCGCGGGGTGTTCAGGGTTGCCATCAACGCAAGCAACTGGCACTTCGCTGAACGCCACATCGTCCTTTAGCAAAAACATGTTCTCTGTTGCTGCTTCGTCAACAATCACGAGCTTTGCGATCTCACCGGCACCGCGACTAAGCAATAGCTCCACCAGGGTCTGACTGAAATGGTCGAAGCCAGTCACGACAACGGTCTCTGCCACACCCTCGGATGCGTGTAACCGCGGCTCTAGTACCTCATCAAACATACGTAATGACGCAATACGGTGGGTACTGAACACACCTGGGGGACGATAGCTGTCGGTGCTGCGTTTTGATCGCACCATGCGGTGTGCTGGCCGCAGTAGTGCCAGATCAGATACATGGGCTACCACCGGCAACAAGGGTTGCAGCGCATTAATTTCCCAGGCGATTTCCAGATTATTCAGATCGTCAGTGGATAGCACCACTACCCGGAACGCCTCTGCCAACCACAGTGACTCGAGAAAATCGTGGTCGCTGGTGTTGCCCGCTATTTGCATCAGACTGGGTTTTACCTGCTGCAGCGTGCCCGACACAGTGTCAGAGTGAGTCACTTGTACAATGAGGCGATCAGGGTCAACCGCATGGATGGCCTGCATGTACAGGTCCACCACTTCACCCGTGCCGATGACTAACACATGATTTGAGGGTGTAAATCCGATCAATCGATGCTCGCGCAGTAAGCCGCGAATGGTGGTGGCAATAACAGTTGTGGTGACAACCGGCGCCAGATAATAAGCAAGCCACAGGGCACCGTACGTCCCGGGGGCACCCCCTTGTCGGGGTGCTCCGAGCTCGATGCCCCCCAACACGAATAGGCTAACCGTGTAGTAGACCCAGGCCAGCCACCCGTCATCGGTGACATCGTCATAGTTTTCCGTTCCTGCTCCCTCGGAAAAGCCGTACAACGCTGCCACAAAGACAATAACGACAACGGCTACCCGAAACAGCAAATCATCGAGCCTAATGGGTAACGAGGATGGAGCTGAAGCAGTTCTATCGTTACTCTCTGACGGGATCACCGACATAAGCTCGATCTCTCCCTAGGCAATACCGGAAATGGCGTTATCAGGGGCTGCGGTTAAGGTCATGGATAAATAATCGCCCCCGTGGAACTGCTGGTGCTCAATGTCATCGCAAAAACTTTTCAGAATGCGCAGGCGTACGTCCTCTTCGGAGTAGCCAACGGGCGCGTCCGGCAAGTCTTGTAACCTGGCCTCAATATTGTCGTTACCCTGAGCACAGGCCAATTCAATGGCAACGGTTTGGGCGTCACCTCTTATAGAGACCCGCGTGCTCTGCCCCGCAAGATCGCCAAAGTCATCAATCTGGTACAAGAACGCTTCCTCGGCAGCGAGCTGTAGCTTGCTCAGTTCTTCACCACGCCATCCCATCGCTCTTCCGCGCTCTTTCACGAAATCGAGCACCTCGGGTAATGAATCGAGAGACGAAGGAAAGCGCTTGGCGAAACTGCGTCCTCTTTTGAGGGACACTAACAGTGATAGCACAACGGCCGTAATACCCCCGGTTGTCATACCATTGTCGAGCAGTTGTGCCACCTGTGGCGGCATTAGGTTATGGAATACGGACTGGCCCTGAAATCCGATACCGGCCCACAGGGACACGCCGAAAATAATTCCATGATCGAAATTAAAACCGTCGGTCAGGATGAGACGAATGCCATGGGCGAACAATAAAACGATCAGGAAAAAGATGAACACCCCCGCAACGGGGCCCGGTATGGCCTGTAGCAGCGCTGATATCTTGGGCGAAGTTGCTAGTGCCAAGAGAATCCCACCACCGTATAAACCAATGCGTCGGGATGCGACACCGGTCAAGTCGATCACTGAAATACTGGTGGAGTAAGTGGTGTTCGGTAGGGTTCCCATTAAACCCGAGAGCAAATTACCGAGCCCATCGGCGTTAACTGCACCTTGCACAACACGGTAGTTGATGGGTTTTTCGGTACGATTTGATACCTCCTGGATCGCGATACCGTCACCGTAGGTCTCCAAGGCGCCAATGATAGTAACGATCATGAATCCGGGCAGCATGATCCAGAAATCAGATCCAAAACGGGTGTCGATACCGGGCCAACCAACAGCGGGTAGACCGATCCAATCGGCCTCGTTGAAGCGCGTGAAATCCATCAATCCATAGAAAGCGGCCAAGACACACCCGGCAATAACCCCTATCACCGGACCCCACAGGCGCAGCTTAGCGTTACCGTAAAAAGACAGCAGAATAATCAGCAAAAAAGTCACTGCAGATGTGACTAGACCCGCATTCTCAGGTCCGCTGTAGTTAGCGGGTTGCCGCTCTAACATGCCAAAGCCAATGGGCATGACACTGACAGCAATGAGGGTAATGACCGTACCCCCGACGGTCGGGTTGACGATCTTTCGAAACAACCCTAAATGGCGGGAAAAAACGAACTGAACCAGCGATGATGCCGCTACCAACGCACCCAACAAGGGCAGACCACCCGCCTCCATTGCACCAATGGATACAGCAACAAAAGCACCTGAGGTACCCATAAAAAGCACATAGCCTGCACCAAAAGGGCCGACCGAGGCCGACTGCAATATTGTCATCAAGCCGCTGATGGTGAGGGCAGCAAAGACCACCCAGTCACCCGCCGCAGGATCGACCCCCGCCGCCTTCAGCGCGATAATGGGCGTTAGGGTGATCCCGGCCAATATGAGCGCCACCGTTTGAAAACCCAGCGCTGCCGACATGAGGTGTGGCGGGTGTTCATCGACCGCGTAGGTAATATATAGTCGCGCTGCTCCTTTGGCTCTGCCATGGTGAGATCCCCGGTGTCTCTTTACTGGATTGGTTAAAACACAAGCGTCACTGGAGGGGAGCGATTAATGCATACCCATGGTAAGGCCGCGGGTCATTGCCAATACCGCATCCGCATGGACATCGTCGCTTAGCTTCTCCAACTCGCCACCATCGAGCCAAATACCCTGGCATGTGGGGCAGCGGTCTACGAGCACCATGTGCGCTATCTCTTTCGTCATAGGGCTGTTATCAACTGGGCACTGGCGAATGTTTTCATCAGCGGCATCAAGCAATAATTCCATCTCTCGAACACAGGCATCGCACACGGGTTTACCGTCGGCTTCGTTACGTGTGCGCTCCCCGCAGCGGTCGCATTTCTTTGCAAAAAATGACATGGTTAGGCTCCTGACCAGTGAATAGTTACCAACCCCGAATGCGCGCAATGCCGGTGGCCGTGTCGCACAGAAGTTGCCAGGGCGATAGTAGCAGAGCACCTAGATTTCGCACCTAGATTTCGCACGGCTTTCCTTGCGATATCCGGGGGATCTGCAACCCATCTATCCGCGTACCTTTGGTGCGAATGAAATNAGTCATTGAGCTCAGTACTACCACGACACGCTTCACTACACCCCAATACACCTCAACACGAGATCCGCACCATGTTCAATGCATTACTCCTGGAAAAAGATGATGCTGGCCAATCTGCAAAACTCACCGTGTTAGAGCACTCGGACTTGCCCGATGCGGGTGTATTGGTGCAAGTCGATTACTCGACCATTAACTACAAAGATGCCTTGGCACTGACCGGCTCAGCACCCATTGCGCGCCACTACCCCATGGTGCCTGGTATTGATTTGGCTGGCACCGTTGAGCAAAGCGACGATCCTCGATGGCCAGTAGGGACCCGCGTTTTGCTAAACGGGTGGGGGGTTGGTGAAGGTCACTGGGGTGGGCTGGCCCAATACGCTCGAGTGAACGGTGATTGGCTATTGGAGGTACCGCCCTCGCTCAGCACTCGACAAACTATGGCCATCGGTACTGCGGGTTATACCGCAGCCCTGTGCGTCAATGCGCTGATCGACCATGGGACGGTGGCCGATGATGGGCCTATTTTGGTCACGGGCGCCACCGGCGGCGTCGGCAGCTTCAGTGTAGCGTTGCTCGCAGCGGCGGGTTATCAGGTGACAGCAGTGACAGGAAAGTCCGATGCTGAAGCCTACCTGACAAGCTTGGGTGCCGATGCGGTTATCGATCGCGCGACACTGGCAGAGCCTGGCAAGCCACTGCAAAAAGAGCGTTGGAATGGCGTTATCGACGCCGTTGGTGGCAATACCCTTGCCAATGCCTGCGCCCAGACTCGATACAGCGGTGCGGTGGCAGCCTGTGGTCTTGCAGAAAGCCCCAAGCTTCAGACGACGGTCATGCCCTTTATTCTCAGGGGCGTTACCCTATACGGCATCGACAGTGTCATGGCGCCACTAGAGCATCGCGAGCGCGCGTGGCAGTGCATTGCTATGTATCTCAATACCGAGGCCTTGGATGGTATGGTAAAAGAGATCTCATTAGCTCAAGCGCTAACCGAAGCATCGTCGGTGATGGCTGGCCAAGTGACGGGTAGGTTGCTAGTTGACGTGAACCGGTAATTCGGTGGCGGGTAGCACCGCACAGGCGGGTAGCCACGAGGCCAGCTTCACACTGCTTGTAACGATATTTGAGATAAGGTAAATGCAACCGATTCGCGATTTTCTGTGGCAAGTCATGGAGTTCAGCGCACTGGTTTTGGCGACCGGCATCCTGTTTGGCTTCATTGCCGTCGTGATTATTTTCTTTATCGATATCAATCAAAAAGAACAAGCCATTCGGCGAAACTACCCGGTTATTGGCCGCTTGCGCTATCTGTTTGAGCATCTCGGGGTCTTTTTCCGTCAGTATTTCTTTGCCATGGATCGGGAGGAGCTGCCCTTCAACCGGGCACAGCGAGCTTGGGTGGCCCGTGCAGCAAAGGACGTAGACCCCACCATCGCTTTTGGTTCCACCAAACCCATTAACGAACCCGGTCAGATATTGTTCCTCAACAGTATGTTTCCCAAGCTCGATAACGACGCAGAGCAAGAGGAGCGTCGTCCCATCGTCTTCGGGCAGGGTTATGCCCAACAACCCTACTCAACATTCTCGGTGTTCCACATTTCGGCGATGAGTTATGGTGCGGTATCGGCACCGGCCATTGAGGCGCTGTCGAGGGGGGCGGCAGCAGCCGGTATCCTTCTTAATACCGGTGAAGGCGCGCTGGTGTCCCATCACTTTGCCGATAAGTGCGACCTTGTCTTTCAAATCGGCACCGCGAAATACGGCGTCCGAGATCTGCAAGGCAACCTAAGTGATGACAAGCTGCGAGAGGTAGCCGCCAACAAGCAGGTCAAGATGTTTGAAATCAAGTTGTCCCAGGGCGCGAAACCGGGCAAAGGGGGCATATTGCCCGGAGAAAAAGTCACAGAGATTATTGCGACAACCCGTGGCATACCGGTAGGTAAAGACTCGATAAGCCCCAATCGTCACACGGATATCGATTCAACCGCCGCGCTTCTGACCATGATCCACCGGGTGCGTTCAGTCACCGGTCGCCCCACAGGTATTAAGTTTGTTCTTGGACAAGCACTCTGGCTCGATGAATTCTGCGCAGAAATCCATCGAATGGGACTGAACTATGCACCGGATTTCGTCACCATCGATAGCGCTGACGGCGGCACTGGTGCTGCTCCGCAAAGCTTGATGGATAACGTGGGGCTTCCCCTATCTTCAAGCTTGCCCTTGGTCGTTGATAAATTGAATCAGTACGGCCTGCGGCAACGTATCAGGGTGATCGCATCGGGTAAGCTGATCACACCCTCGGGCGTCGCAGCGGCGCTATGTCTTGGGGCCGACTGTGTCAATACCGCCCGCGGTTTCATGTTTGCCTTGGGCTGCATTCAAGCGTTGCAATGCAACCAAAACACCTGCCCCACGGGAATCACTACCCATGACAAAGACCTGCAAAAAGGTTTAGATCCTCGCAACAAGGCGGTGCGCGTTGCCAACTATGCCAACAACCTTATGAAAGAAGTGACGACACTGGCTCACAGCTGCGGTGTCTTCAACCCCCACGAGCTCGGACGGGAACACGCCTATATGATCAACAGCCATGGCTTACCCCAGCGATTACTCGACGTTTACCCCGAGGTAGCAACCGACCCTCAGTACCAAGATCTGGCGGCGAGCGCGTGAGACTCAGTACGCGGTTTTCCCTTCTCTCCATCGTAACCGTTGCCCTATCGGGCTGCGTAATGTGTGGCGCATTACTGCTACAAGAATATAAAACGCGTCAGGTATTGTGGCAGGCCGAAATAGAAACCGCATTGACCACTAACTCAGCCTGGGCACGTACCATCCATTTCAGGGATGAAAGCTCGGTACAGCGAGACCTTGCCCAGTTCGCGAAGCAACTTTCAGTCAACTCGACTGCAGCTGCCTATCATGTTGACGGCGAACTCATTGCCAGTGTGCCCACATCAGAACAACCACCTCGACCGGCACGCATGAGCAGTGAACGCGTCGACGTCATCAGTCAATTCAAACAGCCTGCGGCAGAGCAGGAGAGTTTCAGTCGTGCGCGTTTGGTCGTGTCCGTACCTATTCTCTCGCCTATCAACCCCATCGATTATTCCCTCACCCCCCAAAATTATCGCGATGCCCTGTTTGCTGCCAGTAGCACAGGGCCACGCTTTGTGGTGGGCTACATCGAGGTGGCCACCAGTCGCCAGGAATTTTTAAATGTCATGGCCGATACCGCTGTCTTCACGGTGTTACTGGTCGTGGCAGGGCTTGTTATTGTCCTCTTTTTGGTGCGCGTGCTGTCTCGCTCGATCGGCAAACCCCTCGAGCACATGGCGGAGGTTGCCCACCGCATCAGTATCGGTGAGCTACCCCAAAACACACGTTTACCCGTCAAGCGCAATGATGAAATCGGTGAGATCGCCAATGTTTTAAANGGCGTTCTCGAAGGGGTCCACAAGTTAAAAGCGCGCATCGATGTCGATCGAGCACTGCTCTCAATCAAAGTGGACAGCGCCAGTAAAAAACTCAGTGCCGCTGAAGAACAGGTGAGCCAAGCACAGCGACAAATTAAGCGGGTCGCTTATTACGATGCGGTTACGGGGTTACCCAACAGGCGCTTGATGCTCGAGCAACTGGGCATGCTCATCCAAATAGCAGCGAGAGAAAAGCGCTACATTGGTGTCATCTTGATTGACAGCGAGGGGTTGCGGCGAATCAACGAGACCCGGGGTCGCGAAGTGGGCGATACGGTGCTGAGAGAGCTCGCTGAGCGCATTAAGACGACCTTGAGAGACAGCGACGTCATTAGTCGAGAGGAAAGTGCCGGCGACAGCCGAGATCTCGCTCGCGTCGGTAACGATGAGTTTTGTGTGTTACTGCATGGCCTAGAGAAACCCGATGCAGCCAATCTGGTCAGTCAGCGTTTGTACTATGCCCTCACCGACCCTATCAAAGTTGATGGACGTCAAATGCGGCTCGATGTTCACATTGGCGTGGCACTCGCCCCCAATCACGGCAAAGAACCGAATGCGCTTATGCGTGCAGCCGATGTAGCAATGAGTGTCGCTCGGCGTGACAACGCCCAAAAGCCCGTCTTTTATGAAAAAGCCCTGGATGTCGAGGGCAGCGAGCGCTTCGAGTTGAGTGTCGATTTACAGAACGCCGACTTCGATCGAGAGATGACGCTGCTATACCAACCGCAAATCGATACAGCAACTGGAGATATCATCGGGGCGGAGGCGCTTATCCGCTGGAATCATCCCACCAAGGGCATGATTCCACCGTTCAAGTTTATCCCCCTTGCGGAGGAGAGTGGTCATATCATCGCGCTCGGTAACTGGGTATTACGACGGGCCTGTATCGATATAGCCATGCTCCGGGACAAAGGAATTCAGCTTCCCAAGGTATCGATCAACGTCAGCGCACTACAACTTACCCAAGCCTTTTTAGAGAGCGTCTCAGATACCCTGAGTCATCTTGACCTTGATCCCGGCTGCCTAGAACTGGAGCTCACAGAGAGCCTACTGGTACAGAATTTCAATACGGTGATGGAGCAGCTCACCTATCTCCACGATACCCTGGGGGTTCGCCTATCCATCGATGACTTTGGCACCGGTTACTCCTCTTTGGCTTATTTGTCGCGCTTCCCCCTCGACGAACTAAAGGTCGATCGCAGTTTCGTTCTAGGTATGGAGCAAAGTGATAACTTCGCCAAGATCACCGCAGCGATTATTGCCATGGCTCGACAGCTTAAACTCGACATCGTTGTTGAGGGTGTTGACAGCCCACAACAGTACCGCACGATACGGGAATATGGCGCATCGGTGATTCAAGGCTACCTATTCAGCCGGCCACTACCCCTGGAAGATCTTGAAACCTTTATCGCAGAGAAAACGTATTTAAACACCATTGCAGAGCTAGATATTTAGTCTAATCCCCGCAGGGTTGCCTCCCAAGCACTTGTTATTCTCGATTCAGCCCCCATCTTTTGAGCCGATCACAAACTGGACCTGTAACTATGTTGGATTCCCTCATCGACCCCATAATCGGCGGTGTGCTCATTGGTATCGCGTCTATGGCACTACTGGCGACCCTTGGTCGTATTGCCGGTATATCGGGTATTTTTTGGGGACTGTTTGCGGGTCCGGACCGGGACTGGCGTGGCCTATTCCTGGTGGGTCTAGTGGCAGGTGGTGGTTTGCTGCACAGCCTTACAGGCAAACCGATACCGGATGCAGCAGAAGGTCCACTCTGGCTCGCGGCCCTAGCGGGACTACTGGTCGGCGTAGGCACCCGTATGGGTAGTGGTTGCACCAGTGGTCACGGCGTCTGCGGGATTGGACGGCTCTCCGTTCGCTCGCTCGCGGCTACCGCCACGTTTATGGCGGCGGGGGTGGTGACTGTTTTCGTCACACGACACGTAATCGGAGTTACCCCATGAAACAGTGGCCAGCACTCATCACCGGCCTTTTATTCGGCGCTGGACTCGCCTTATCAGGTATGACCGACACCCGTAAAGTATTGGGCTTTCTTGATATTGCGGGTAACTGGGATCCCGACCTACTGTTCGTGATGGGTGGTGCGGTATTGGTGACCTTAGGTGCAACGCCCTTTATCCTGCGCTGGAGCAGCCCGTTGTTGGCGGCTGCGTTCTCCCTTCCGCTTGAGCGCACCATTGATCGCCGGCTTATCACCGGCGCCACACTATTCGGAATTGGCTGGGGTCTGTGGGGCTATTGCCCGGGACCCGCGCTAACCTCGATAGCCTACGGCAGTGCTTCCACGTGGGTGTTTATCAGCTGCATGCTCGGAGGCATGTGGCTAGCGGGTAGGCTAAAGGTAACTGTCTCTCGACTGGACGACTGAGGCTACCGGCGATTAATGTGATCGCGGGAATGCTCCATCAAAGCCCATAAAATGTTACTCGAGCTTACCTGCCCCACAAGCTTGCCGTCCTTGATGACCGCATTGCGACGTTGATGGGTGTCAATCATACGCTGAGCCACCTCGACGATCGATTCCTCCGGTGAACAGGCATGTATCTCATTGGTCATGGCCTGGCCCACCGATACATTATCGGGGTTACCGTCGTTATATACCGCATTGAGCACCGCTCGAATACAGTCCAGCTCCGTTATCTTGCCGCAGGGGGTATCGGTGTCATCGAGCACCGTGAGACCGGTGAGTTTGAATTCAACCAGCAGCTCAATTGCCTTCACCAAAGGGGCGTCACGGGTAATAGTGAGCGGATTGCGATGCATACAATCGCGGATACTCGTAGGGGTACTCATAGACAAACTCTCTTAGTCACGCAATGCCACTAGTTAAGGTCTAGTGCGAATGTTTTCAACGTCTCTAATGGGATAATCTCAAGGGTTTTGATATTGGTGCGTCGTAGATACAGCTTGGGGGCATACCCCGCGTCGTGAGCCTGTAACCATCGGGCTGCACACAAACACCAATGGTCACCTTCTTTAAGGCCCGGAAACGCCACCTCAGACCGAGGTGTAATAAGATCATTACCGGCCCACGCAGAAAATTCAAGAAACGACTGGGTCACTTGGGCACATACCGTATGGGTACCCACATCCATGGGTCCAGTATTACAGAAACCATCGCGGTAAAAGCCTGTTAGCGGCTTTCGACAACATAGCTCCAGGGGTTCACCTAAGACATTGAGCTGACGATTGGCTCCTCCCTCTCCCATGGCTAGTCTCCCTCAGGCCTTTCACGCTCGGATTGGCTGTTGTAGATGGCCACCACCTTGTGGCCTGACGCATCAATACTGGCTCGGTACATACCCTCGCTGTTGAATACCATAGCGACGTTCCCCCGTGGGTCAAGGGCTACGACGCCTCCCTCGCCACCGGCGGGCAGCAGCTCCCCGGTGATAACATCCGTAGCCGCCTGCTCAATGGTCAAATTTTGGTAGGCAACCCGGGCACAGATATCGCTTGCCACATGCCACCAGTGGATGTACCAGCTGCCAAATGTCCCTGGGCCTCGAGTACGACGACACCCACGGTACCGAATTTAGCGGTGGGCTCTGGGCTTAGACCGGCGCTGTGACGAGCTTTATAACGCTCTAAATCCCGTTGACGACGCTCGGTGCTAAACCAGTCGTTATCGACCTGTTCCAAGCCCTGCTGGGCACCAAATTCATCGGCACCAACCCCCGACAACAACACATGGGGTGACGCTAACATCACAGCGCGCGCCGCTGCGATGGGGCTCTTCAACCGTTTAACACCGGCAACGGCACCGGCTTCCAAGGTGGCGCCGTTCATAATGGAGGCATCCAGCTCGTGCTCACCGGTCCATGTCATTACCGCCCCGTGACCGGCGTTAAATAGGGGCGAGGCTTCAAGCAACTGAATAACCTCGACGATGACATCAATGCCATCGACACCGGCCGCTAGGCGTTGATGTCCCAGATCCACCGCTTGATTAAGGATGTTGCGATAGGCACGATCTTGCTCGGGGGTGAGTTCGCTACGTTTAATCGTGCCGGCACCGCCATGAATAGCAATCGCTACCGGGCTGTCGGACGCCGAAACGGATGGCACCATGAGTACTACCAGCAACGCAAAAAGCCCGGTGAAAGCAATACCGCGGGTCCCGTCAGCCATCATCGCTGTACCACCACTTCACCGGCTGTCATAACAAAATCAACCGATTCCAATGCTGTTACATCCTCAAATGGGTCGTCCCGCACAGCGACGATGTCGGCGTAGTAGCCCGGGGCGATCTGCCCGAGCACGTCCTGTTGTCGCAATAGCTTGGCGGCGTTAACCGTGGCCGATTGTAGAGCTGCCATCACGGGATAGCCCGTCTCCACCATGTAGCGGAATTCCTTTGCATTACTACCGTGGGGCCCGACGCCTGCATCGGTGCCAAACGCAATATTGACGCCATCGCTGATACGAATGGTTTGTTGCTCAAGCACTTTACCTTGGGCAACG
>PR_CR_10_Liq_2_inCRDRAFT_1000353_pt1 | contig 13005 bp, 10 predicted proteins | sample PRCRCaboRojoPR_FD_10245 | JGI IMG/M metagenome (IMG submission 10245) | reverse complement strand
AGATGACCTCCACGCCGGCATCACGCAAGGCCCGCGCGATCACCTTCGCACCGCGATCGTGCCCATCGAGCCCGGGCTTGGCGACCACCACCCGAATGGGTCGAGCCATCACTCACCTCCAAATAGATGGCAGCCTAGCGCTAAGGAGGAATCGTATATGCATGCTTTTCGTCGGTCGCCACTTGAGCGACATACCGGTGCTAGGTCTACGGGATGTGTACCGAGTGGCAAGGTCCCAGATTCGATATCGGTGAACCGGGAAGGGCTGTCCCTTCGAGCCTGCCCGGAGAACCATGGCCTCGACATCTCATCTAGCCGGACATGTCGACGCCTAGAGTTCCGCAGTGGATCGACACCAGACGAGGACGCGCCATCGGCTTCGCGCACGTGAAACTGGCTTCTGGTTACGCGCGTAGGCAATACCCTGCGCGGAGACCCAAGGGATGAGGGGCGATGGCGACTGAACATCAGCCGGGACCGGATGTGACCGTCGTGGCGATGGGAGGTAGTACGCGGCCGGGCTCTTCGACCGAGATGGCGGTCCGACTCGCAGGACAGGCCGCCGAGGATTCCGGCGCCCGCGTTGTCTACATCACCGGTCGCGACCTCATCCTTCCGATCTACGACACCGAGACTGAGCACAGATCCCCGGGAGCCAAAGTCCTGGTCGAAGTCCTACGAGAAGCCCATGGTGTCATCATCGCCAGTCCCGGCTATCACGGTGGCATGAGCGGGATGATCAAGAACGCGCTCGACTATCTCGAGGACTTACGCGAAGACACTCGCCCCTACTTGCATGACAGGGCAGTGGGATGTATAGCTGTCGCCGACGGCTGGCAGGCCACTGTCTCAACCCTGCAACAGATCCGCCAAGTCGCGCACGCGCTTCGTGGCTGGCCAACTCCCCTAGGTGCCGTAATCAATACCCAAGTCACCAAATTCGCACCCGATGGGTCGCTCGAGGACAGCGCAAGCATCGAGCAGTTGACCACGGTGGGTGAGCAAGTTCTCGGATTCGCACGCATGAGGACATTCAACGAGTTGTAGGCCCGCTCACCAGGAAGCGACACCTTCTCCCAGGAATCAGTATCCTCAGCCAGTGGAACGCTCAGGACAAGAGACTGCGGAGACTCCGGGGTCTTTCGGGGGCGAGCCGAGCGATATCGCTCTTCGCGCCAGCAGACCCCAATCGCTGATCATCACCATCTTCGGGGCCTACAGCCGCACTATCGGTGGCTGGTTATCGGCGTCGACGCTCCTCAGCTTGATGGGTGAGGTCGGTGTCGAGGAACCAGCGGTGCGCAGTGCCCTCTCCCGGTTCAAGCGTCGCGGCGTACTCCTGGCTGAACGCCGTGGCAACACCGCCGGTTATGCACTCTCGGAGGATGCATGGCGAACCTTCGATGTGGGCGATGCGCGGGTCCTTCAGCGCCGGGAACTTCCCCCGTCAACGGAATGGGTGCTCGCGGCCTTCTCTATCCCGGAGCGGTCAAGGGATGTCCGCTACCGGTTGCGGTCGCGATTAGCGCGTGTGGGCTTCGCTCAGGTGGCCGGCGGCCTGTGGATCGCGCCGGACGCCCTTGAGGCAGACGTTCGTTACATCGTAGAAGTCCTCGGTATCCAAGAACATGTCGACATATTCAAAGCGGAGCACATCGGATTCGGAGCCACCGCGCACTCTGTCCGCGAATGGTGGGATCTTCCAGCAATCGGTCACCAGTATTCGGCGTTCGTGCAGGCCTACAGTTCTGTCCGATCTCGTTGCGAGGGGCGGTCCATGCAAGATTCCGCAGTTGCTTTCGCTGAGTACACGCGGGTCCTCACATCCTGGCGTCCACTGCCGTACATCGATCCTGGCCTTCCGCGCGAATTCCTGCCTACCGAATGGCCTGGGAATGAGGCCACCGAGTTGTTCTATTTCCTCCATGACCGACTCTTCCCGCTGGCGCAGCAACATGTCGAACGGATCGCTACCTAAATGCGACGCGGTGCACCATCGCCTGTTACTGACGCCCGCAAAAAGGACGGCTTAGGATAGAAGCATGGACTCCAGCCCAGGTTACTCGAATGTGTTCCGACTGTTGGCAACACCCGAACTGCACGCGTCGGGCGCCATAATCTCGACGGTCGCAAGTGCCGGAGCGGTCATAACCGGCCTTGATGTCGTCGATCCGGGGGCTGATTCCGTCGTGTTGGACCTGTCCTGCACCACACGAGATGCCGGTCACGTCGAGCTGGTGAAGTCGGCACTCGACAAACTGGCGGGCTGTTCGGTCGAGAAGGTCAGCGATTCGACCTTTCTTATCCACTTGGGTGGCAAGATAACAGTGGATCTCAAAGTGCCGATTCGTAATCGGACCGATCTGGCTAGGGCCTACACGCCCGGTGTCGCCCGCGTCTGCATGGCAATACATGAGAACCCAGCGGACGCCCGAAACCTGACCATCAAGCGGAATTCGGTGGCGGTGATCACCGACGGCACTGCGGTCCTCGGTCTCGGGGATATCGGACCGAAGGCTGCAATGCCGGTGATGGAAGGTAAGGCCGCACTGTTCAAGCGCTTTGCCGGTGTGGATGCTTGGCCGATCTGCTTGGACACTAAGGATACCGATGAAATCGTCCGCGCTGTCGAGTTGATTGCACCGGGATTCGGAGGGATCAACCTAGAAGATATCTCAGCACCCCGCTGCTTCGAGATTGAGCGGCGACTCCGTAAGAGGTTGGATATCCCAGTCTTCCACGATGACCAGCATGGCACCGCAGTCGTGGTGCTCGCTGCGCTCCACAACGCACTGCGACTTGTACGCAAGTCGATGGGTGATATTCGGGTGGTCATGATGGGGGCTGGCGCAGCAGGGGTAGCGGTCGCTCGACTGCTTCTGGAATCCGGTGTGCGCGACATTGTCATCTTCGACTCCAAGGGCCCGCTTTACCCAGGACGCGATCGCATGGATGAGGATCGTGCGGCAATGGCCGAGATCACCAACTCCAAACTGCACACCGGTTCAGTGTCAGATGCGCTCGAGGGAGCGGATGTTTTCATCGGTCTGAGCCAGCCGAACGTCATCACCGGGGCGGATGTGGCACGCATGTCCCAGGATTCCATCGTGTTCGCCCTCGCAAATCCGGACCCGGAAATCAATCCGGTGCGAGCAGCCGAATACGCCAAGGTGGTCGCCACCGGCAGGAGCGACTATCCAAATCAGATTAACAACGTCCTGGCCTTCCCGGGTATCTTCCGTGGTCTACTGGACTCAGGGGCTCACAAGATCACCGATGCCGCGATGATTGCAGCCGCCCGGGCGATTGCCGAAGTGGTAACAGACGACGCACTTTCGAGCATCTATATCGTGCCCAGCGTCTTCGATGCGAACGTTGCTCCGGCAGTGGCTGAGGCCGTCATCGCCGCTACTTCCTAGAAGGCGCCCGACGGCTTCCAGATCCCGTACACCTCACGAAGAACGTCCGCGATCTCCCCCACGGTTGCATACGCCTTGACCGCCTGCACACAGGCGGGCACCACGTTTTCACCACTCTCGGCTGCCGCGCGCACCGCTTGCAGGCCTGCATCTACCGCGCCTTGATCACGCGATTCACGAAGTCGTTGCAGGGATTCAATCTGTGCGCGCTCGCTGACGGGATCCACGGTAAAGACATCGAAAGCGACAGGATCTGTAACGAAGGTGTTCACACCCACGACCTTTTTCTCACCTGTGTCCACCGATCGAGCATGCTGATAGGCGCTGTCGGATAGCGCCTCCGAGAAGTAACCCGACTCGATGCACGCCAGCGCACCACCCTTATCGGCTATGCGCTGCATCTCATCCCAGATACGTCGCTCCAGATCGTCGGTCATCGACTCCAAGATCTCAGAGCCACCTAGCGGGTCTACCATCTCGGACACACCTGTTTCGAAGGCGATGATCTGTTGCGTCCGTAGCGCGAGCGTTGCGGCAGTCTCGGTAGGAACCCCGAGCGCTTCATCGTAGGCACACACATGCATGGTCTGCACTCCACCTAATGCAGCGGCCAATGCCTCGACTGAGGTACGCACCACATTGTTCAACGGTTGCTGAGCCGTCAGAGACGAGCCAGCCGTGAAGACGAAGATACGAAGCTGCTCAGAACGTGGATCTTCTGCTCCATAGACGTCACGCATAAGTGTCGCCCAAACGCGCCGGGCTGCCCGGAACTTAGCGATCTCAGAAAGGAAGTCCATGTTGCTCGAAAGGAAGGTGAAGAGAGTCGGCGCAACAGTGTCGACGGACAGGCCACGAGCAATCGTGGCGTCGAGATAGTCGCGCGCGTTAGAGAACGTGAACGCAATCTCCTGCACAGCATCAGATCCAGATTCCCGGATGTGATAGCCGGACATCGCCAGCGAAACCCAGCGTGGGATGTTCCGGGAGATGTGCTCAATGACATCCACGGACAACTTCAGGCCCGCTGGAGCCGGAAAGATCTGGGTTCCGCGCGCGAAGTACTCCTTCAGGACATCATTTTGAATGAACATGCCAAATTGACCGGGATCAACACCACGCTTTTCCGCAAGTGCCTCGAAAAGGGCAGCCCAGATGTATCCGATGGAGTTTGCCGTGGTGCGCACCTGAGTGATCCGCTCCAGTGGGATTTGATCCATGAGAATCTCGATGTCGGCAAGAGAGTCGATCGCGACACCGACCTTGCCGACCTCTCCGGCAGCCAACGGGGCATCGGAGTCGAGACCCACCTGCGTGGGCAGGTCTAAGGCCACACTGAAACCGGTCAAGCCCTGGTCAAGCAAACTGCGAAAGCGTGCATTCGTTTCCCGAGCCGTTCCGAAGCCGGCGTACTGCCCCATCGTCCACACACCAGGGTCGGCGGAGATCCCTCGCGTGTACGGATACTCCCCCGGTAATTCAGTCGTGACCGGGCTGGTCGAAGAAGTTTCGTTCACGTTGCAGATCCCTCCGATTCCAGTTGCTCGCGCAACACCTTCTTGGCGATTTTCCCAGTCGAGTTCAACGGGAATGATTCGACGATGCGAACGTCTTTAGGCTTTTTGTAGGAAGCCATGGTGGCTCTGCAGTGCGCGATCACGTCATCGGCGCTCACCTGCGCTCCGGGCTGCACAGTGAACAGTGCAGTCACATACTGCCCCCACTCGGGATCGGAGACACCAACGACGGCAACTTCATTGACACCAGGAACCTCCGCGATTACGTCTTCAATCTCCCGGGGATAGATGTTGTAACCACCCGAGATGATCATGTCTCCCTTGCGATCCACCAGGAAGAGACGTTCTTCGTTATCCATGCGTCCGAGATCACCTGTGTGCAGCCATCCCTCGCGCACTGCCTTCGTAACGGTGGCATCCATACCCGCCTGACCGTAATAGCCACGCATGATGTGGTCCCCACGCGTGATGACTTCACCGATTTCACCCACCGGCACGTCCTTGCCATGCTCGTCGACGATGCGGACTTCCACACCGACGCAAGGGACACCGGCACTGGAGAGAAGGTCCTCGCGTCCGGCTACCCCAGCAGCGTGATCCTCGAAGCCAAGAACCGTAACCGGCGGAATCGCCTCCACCAGGCCGTAGTACTGAGCCATGTTGGTGGTGATGCGATCAAAGGTCTGCCGGATCTGCTCGGGCGGCATCGGTGCACCCGCATAGCCAAGGAACTTTAGATTTGACATCCGATCCTGTGAAATATCGGGCAGACCGAGCAGTCGGGCCACCATGGTGGGCACCAGCGCTGTTGCGGTCGCTCCACGATTTTCGACCGCATCCACCAGTGCTTCGGGGTCGTACTTTGCCTGCACGATCTGACGCGCGCCGAAGGTGAAGTAGGGCAGCACAAAGAGTCCGCTCGTGTGAGTCACGGGACCGGCATGGACCCAGGTATCACGTTCGCCCGGAATGCCGCGCAATAGATCTGTCACGATGTTGTTAAGACTCGCCATGCGGTTTCGGTGCGTCCGGATGGCTCCCTTCGGCCTACCCGTCGTGCCACTCGAGTAATTGAGGGAAACGAGCGCGTCCGGATCCACACTCAACAACAAAGGTTCGGTCGATTGCTCAGCTAGAAAGTCCTCATATTTCCGGGCTCCTTCGACTCCCGCGGAATCCGCATTGATCACGATCACGTGGTCGACTGCCGTGCGCACATTGGCGGCGTCGTCCCAGAATTTTGCGTCAAGAATCAGGACACGTGGGCTGCAGTCGGCGGTTATGCGTTCCCAGTCTGAGGGATGTAAGCGATAGTTCAGGGCCACGCGACACAAGCCGGCTGTACTGATACCCAGATCGGTTTCGATATACGTGTTTTGATTCGACTGAAGATCCAGGACACGATCACCAGTTTCTAGACCAAGAGATCGGAGTGCACGCGCAAGCTGCATAACACGAGATCCCGTTCGTCCGAACGTACTAATTCCTTCGGGTCCCTCGAGAGCGATCCGATCCCGGTATCGAGTCATCGAGCGGGCGACAAGGCGACCTACATCCATCAGTGCTGTCCTTCCGTTTCAACCGTCCGTCGATGAGCGACGGCGTCCAAGATCCAACATCCGTCGGTTGGGACGGTCACCGGATTCAATTCGATTTCCATATCGCTCGGCCACCCAGTCGTTGCATTCACCAGGCGGAAGATCGTTGCGACCAACGCACGTCGGTCGGCTGGAGGAGCACCACGCACGCCAGCAATGAGTGAGCCGACACGCGACTTGTCGAGCAACGCGTCGATTTCCTGCTCGGTGGTCGGAAGCAACGCAACGGCCACATCGGCAACCAATTCGGTGAGCACGCCTCCCACTCCCACCGTTAGCACTCTGCCCATCGGACTCGGCGTAATGCCGACCAGCACTTCCACCCCACCTGGGACGAATTGCTCCACGAGTACCTGGCCACCCAAGGCTGCGCACTGCCGGAACGCCTGACCTGCCCGATCGGGAGAGACGTCGACGATTACACCCCCAGCATCGGACTTGTGCAGCAGTCCAGGCACCACGGCCTTGAAAACGGCACGCCCACCCATCGCATCGACCGCATTCGTGGCGTCGTCTTCATCCGTCACCAGCCGCGAAGCTGGCACCGGCAGCCCGGCATCAGCCAACACCGACTTGACCTCCTCCTCCGTTGCCGAATCGCCGGGAATATCTGCCACAACGCCGCCTACATTCGGATCAGCAACCGAATCGTGCGCCGGTGCGCGACAGGCATCACGCAGAGCCCGGATGGCAGCCACCGCGCGCTCGGGGGTCGGATAGACCGGCACCCCGTGTTCGGCGAGCAGCCGGGCGCCTTCAGGGGCCAGATTCGCCGCGCCGGTTCGTGCCGCCACGACGGGCTTGCCGGTCGCCTCTCTGACTTCACCCAAAGCGCGCGCAATGCGCAAGACATCATCACCAACCAGCACCGCGAAGCATGCGACGACGGCCTCAACGGCAGGATCTGCCGCGAGTTTGTGCACACACTGCTCGAACAGACCCGGCTCAGCCATAACCGCGGCTGTCACATCGACGGGGTTCGCCGCACTTCCGTAAGCGGGTATCACCTGCTCGATATCCGCGATCGTGCTGTTGTCCAACGCAGCTAGGAGTAGTCCCTCTGCCTCAATGGCATCCGCCGCAAGGATACCGCTGCCACCGGATGTGGTGATGACTCCGATACTGCCGTTCGATGAACGGTCCAGACGAGCGCCGGTAGCGATCAAGGCCCCCGCATCAAGCAAGTGATCGACCGTGGCAACTCGGGCTACTCCTGCGCGCATTAGGGCAGCATCGACGACGTCATCCCCCGAGGTCAGCGCGCCCGTATGGGAAGCGGCGGCGCGGGCGCCCGCGGCGCTCCGGCCCGCTTTGACGGCAACAGTCGGAACGACGGCCGATGCCTGGGCCAAAGCGGCTAGGTCGGTTACCGACTCCAGGTACATGAGCACCCCCGTCACCCGATCATCGTGAGCCAGGGCAGCGGCTACTTCTTCTGCAGAGACGTCAGCTTCGTTGCCCGTCGTGACCGCAAAGCCGATGGGCACCTCACGTTCTAATCCCAGCGACAGTGCACCGAAGCCCAATGCCCCCGATTGACTCACCAAGGCCAGTGGTCCGGCAGGAAGTGGGGTGCTGTCGGAAGAAAAGGCGGGGCTGAACGTGGCCATGGTTGCATCGGGACCACCCACGGATCCAATGCAGTTGGGGCCGACAAGACGCATCCCCGACTCCCTAGCGATCGCAACCAGTTCGTCTTGACGTTGTTGGCCTTCGGAGTCGACTTCACCGAAACCGCTGGACATAACGATGCAAACCCGAACACCTGCAGCAGCGCATTCAGACACAGCCTGCTGAACCGCACCCGCCGGAACCATGATCAAGGCCAGCTCTATTGGTGCAGCGAATTCCTCCGTCGCTTGTTGAATTCCCACGTACGCGGGAATCCCCAGGACCGATCCACCTTTGGGGTTGACCGGAGCGATACGACCCTTGTATCCGTACTTGATCAGGTACTCAATGGGTAGCCGACCCATGGCGCCCGCACGTTCGGTAGCACCGATGACGGCGATCGAATTGGCCGCCCACAAAGCCGACAGCGCTGTGGAATCCAAAGAACCCTTCAACGACCTCACGGCAGGATTGCCGTTCCTTCGATCTCCAGCAACGCTTCGTCATCCCACAAGCGGGTTACCCCGACCAGAGTCATCGCGGGATAGTCACGGCCCACCATGCGTTGCCACACCGCACCGATCTCTCGGGCATGGGCCCGGTAATCGGCCGGATTCACGGAGAAGATCGTCAATTTGGCCAACTGATCAGGCTTTCCACCTGCGGCGGCCAGTGCCGTTAGCAGATTGCCGAGGACCTTCTCGAACTGCTCGACGATTGTGGAACCGACGATACGACCCTCGTTGTCCAAGGCCGTCTGGCCCGCCAACATAACGAGGGTCGCCCCTTCCGCCACCACTGCGTGCGAGAAGCCCACGGGTGGGGCTAATTCCGGTGGGTTAACGCGCCGTACGGTCATGATTGAACTCCTCCACCATCTAGGACTATCGACTGACCATTGAGTGCACCTTCATCGCGGACACAGAAGGAGACTGCAGCCGCCACCTCGTTACACGTGATGAGTCGCTTGATCGGTTGTTGATTTTCGAGTGTGGCGCGTGCTTCGGCCTCCGATCGCCCGGTTCGCTCAACGATGGTCTCGATCGATCGCTGAGTCATCGGTGTATCGACATATCCCGGGCACACCGCATTGATGGTGACGCCGGAGGTCGCGACCTCCGGCGCCACCGAACGAACCAAACCAAGGACGCCATGCTTTGCGGCTGCATAGGCGCTTATATACGGAGCGCCGACCTTGCCGGCAACACTCGCGATCACCACGACCCGGCCGAAGCCGCGCTCGACCATGGGCGGGACAAACTCGCGAAGGAACCGGAAAGGCGCAGTGAGATTGATGGTAAGAGCCGAGTCCCAAAGGGCGTCGTCGGTCTTAGCCAAAGGCGCGGCGATTCCCTCACCTGCATTCACCACCAACACATCGAGCCCATCCCAGGCCTGATCTATCTGCTCACGCAGGAAAGCGGGCGTTCGAGGGTCCGTGGAGTCAGCGGGCAGCACCAGGCTGGCGTTATGCAATTCCCGCGCCACATCCGCCAAACCTTCCCGACCCCGGGCGCTGACCGCGACCCGGTGACCTGCCCCGTCCAGTTGGGCCACAATGGCGGCGCCAATACCCCGGCTGGCGCCGGTCACCAGGCAGCGCAAGGAGGTTTCCGTCATGCCATCTCTCCCTGCGGGGCTCGCGATAGTGCGTGTCCTTGTCGATCGGCAATAATACGACACATGGCCCTGCCCCGACCCGTCATCGCCGCAGCCCGAAGGACAGTCTTCGGCAAGTACCGCGGCGGATTGAGCGCCATCCGACCCGACGACCTGCTCGGATTGGCCTTGGCCGAACTGCGCGATGCCGCGCCCAGCCTGGATCCAGCCCAGATCGACGATGTGATCATGGGCGACGCCAACGGCGCTGGCGAAGACAATCGAAACGTAGCCCGGATGGGCGCGCTACTCGCCGGTTATCCGGTGAGCGTCCCGGGCGTGACCTTGAATCGGCTCTGCGGTTCCGGGGCGGAGGCGCTGGTTCAGGCAGCGCGAGCCGTCCGCGCCGGAGATATGGACGTGGTCGTCGCCGGCGGCGTGGAATCCATGAGTCGCGCACCGTACGTGCTACCCAAATCGGATGTACCGCTCGATCCGAAGGTGGGTCTCGAGCAGACGACCGTTGGCTGGCGCATGGTCAACTCGAAGTTTCCCGCGCACTGGACCGACAGTCTCGGTGAGTGCGCCCAGCGCAGCGCGGAGGATCGAGGCATCGGACGTGCGGCGCAAGATGAGTGGGCTGCACGGTCCCATGAGCTGGCGAGCGCAGCATGGGCTGCCGGACTGCACGACGATTTCGCTTTCCCCGTTGCTGACGTCACGCGGGATGAGTCGATCCGTCCGGATACCACCGCCTCCCGGCTAGCCGAACTTCGGCCAGCGTTCACCGCTGATGGCACGGTGACAGCAGGAAACTCTTCCCCGATCAACGATGGCTCGGTGGCCACTTTGATCATGGACCAAGAGCGAGCAAACGAACTTGGACTAGAAGCCCTCGGCACCATCGTGGCTTCGAGTGTGGTCGCTGTCGAACCCGATGAATTCGCCAAGGCTCCGGTTCCTGCGATGCACAAGTTGCTGACGCGCACTGGACTGAACTTCGAGGACATCAATCTTTTCGAGATCAATGAAGCATTTGCCGCGATGGTGCTGACAGTGCTGCACGATGAGCCGCGCATTCCGGTGGACAAGGTAAATGTGCACGGCGGCGCTATCGCCCTGGGCCACCCGGTCGGAGCATCCGCTGCGCGAGTAGTTGTCGATGCGGCTCGTCATCTCAAGCGCCGCGGCGGTGGCCGTGCAATCGCGACAGCGTGCATCGGAGTCGGGTTAGGAATTGCCGTTCTAGTGGAGGTGCCATGATCGCCAAGGAAGACTTCACGGATATCACCTATGAGATGGAAGACGGGGTCGCGATCGTCACGATCAATCGACCCGATCGTTATAACGCCCTACGCGGACGTACCGTCGATGAGCTCATCTACGCATTCCGCTACGCGTGGGTCGATAACTCAGTCGGGGCGATTGTCCTCACCGGAGCAGGGGAGAAAGCTTTCTGCTCAGGGGGTGACCAAAAGGAGCGCGCGGCCACCGGAGGATACGGCGAAACAGAGATGGGCATGTTCGAAATCGAGCGGCTGCATCGTTTGATCCGCGAGGTTCCCAAGCCAGTCATCGCCGCAGTTAATGGGTTCGCGATTGGCGGCGGGCACGTACTACACGTCCTATGCGACGTCTCGCTCGCTTCCACTAATGCAAAGTTCGGTCAGGTCGGTCCTCGCGTGGGCAGCTTCGACGCAGGCTTCGGGACTGCATACCTTGCCCGAGTGGTCGGCGAAAAACGTGCGCGGGAGATTTGGTTCTTCTGCGACCAGTACGACGCGCCCACTGCTGAGCGTTGGGGACTGGTGAATCGGGTGGTCGAACCAGCAGAGTTGGTTCCCCTCGCCAAAGAGTGGGGTCGCAAGGCTTGCGCGCTCTCACCAACTGCGCTGAAAACCCTCAAACACAGTTTCAATGCCGACTCCGACCATATCGTGGGAATCCAATCCCTAGCGTTCGATGTCCTAGACCTCTTCGTTGACACCGATGAAGCGAAGGAGGGTGCCCGCGCCTTTATTCAAAAGCGATCACCGGATTTCGATGCTTTCCGCTGAACTCAGGGAACTGATGAGCGGGTGATCTCCGATCTGCGGTGCCGTCGGCCCTGGATGCAAGCACATGGACCATGCCGGGGTCTCATTCGAATGGCCTCGCCGACTATGCCACGACGATCCGGGCTAGGAAGGCAGAAGGCCGAGGTTCGAGGGGGTTCCCACTGCGCTGGGAAAACCTTCAAGGCAGAGGGCCTTTCGACACGGTAGACCGGGCTACTTTGCAGCCGGGCGCCACCGCTTCGGGCGGTTGATCCGTTGATCCGCGGCGACGAGTTCTAAACGTGGCTTTGGATCCTCGCTGCGACCCGCCGGCGGTTTACGCGCGCCCGCCTTGTACGGGTTTGGCCAGGGGACGCGGAAGTCTTGGTCCGCTGCAGCGTGCAAGGTCCACGCTGGGTCATACAGATGCGGCCTACCGAGTGCACACAAGTCCGCCCGACCCGCAGCAATGATCGTGTTGACATCGTCCCAGCTACTGATGGAACCGACGGCAATAGTTGCAATATTGGTCTGATTGCGGATCCGATCAGCGAATGGGGTCTGATAAGACCGACCGTACGCCGGCTTGGCCAGCGGTGTGGTCTGTCCCGTCGAAACATCAACTACATCCACTCCATGATCGGCAAATGCTTGCGCGATCGCCACAGAGTCTTCGGCGGTCAACCCGTCGTCCACCCAATCGGATGCAGAGATTCGCACGCTCATCGGACGATCGTCCGGCCAAACCGCCCGGACCGCATCAAATACTTCCAGTGGGAAGCGAAGCCGATTCTCAAGTGAGCCCCCATACTCGTCCATCCGCTTGTTGCTCACTGGCGTGAGAAAACTGGACAGCAGGTAACCGTGAGCGCAGTGCAACTCCAGCAGATCAAAACCTGCCTCGGCGCCACGTTTCGCAGCCGCGACGAATTCCGAGACCACGGCATCCATGTCGGCGCGGGTCATCTCTCGCGGCACTTGACTTACCTCGAGATACGGCAACGGCGAGGGCGCGATTAACTCCCAGTTCCCTCCATCCAGTGGCTGGTCGATGCCCTCCCACATGACCTTGGTAGAACCCTTACGTCCGGAATGACCTAACTGCAAGCCGATCTTGCTCGGAGTGGAATGCACGAAGTCGACGATTCGACTCCAAGCTCGGGCCTGTTCGTCATTCCACAGCCCGCCGCAGGAGGGAGTGATCCGACCCTGGGGGGACGTGCAA
>PR_CR_10_Liq_2_inCRDRAFT_1000352_pt1 | contig 13108 bp, 11 predicted proteins | sample PRCRCaboRojoPR_FD_10245 | JGI IMG/M metagenome (IMG submission 10245) | reverse complement strand
GCCCCTGATCTTGCGAGCCAAGACGAAGCGTTGTTAACGATTATCGAGAGTTTCCGGCCGCTGGTGGCCCGAGAGAAGGTCAAGGGCAGCAGCCGTACCCTGCACTATGTACAGGTCCCTAGGGGAGCCACGCTGGAGAGTCTTGCAAGCGGTGCACGCATTCCCGATGCGGAAGCGCAACTAAGACTGATAAATGGCTACTACCCCAGTGGCGAGCCCCGCATTGGCGACTGGATAAAAGTGATCCGTTAAGCCAAGCTGTCAGCCAGAATAAGAAAGTAGCCGAGTCAGCGCCTATGACAGCAAAATATCGACAGTCCCAAGGGCCGGATACGACAGGCATAGGCCTCAGAGGACTGCTCACTGGCCTATGTTTGCTGGCGGCCAACGCCAGTGCCGACGTCACCCTCTACACAGCCAAGCGCATTGTGACCATGGAGCCGGCAATGCCCTACGCCACCGCAGTAGCCGTGGAAGAGGGGCGCATTGTGGCGGTGGGGTCGCTTGAAAGTTTGCAGCCTGTGCTGGCCCTAAAAGGCGGTACCGTTGACAGGCGTTTCGACGACCGCGTCCTAGTACCGGGTTTTATCGACCCCCACGTGCACCCGATGCTGCCTGCGGTACTCACCCAGTTTCCTTTTTTGGCCCCTGACGACTGGTCGCTACCTACAGGGGATTTTCCCGGCGCACGGGATCCTGCCAGCTATCGCCAGCGACTCACCGCGCTCGTTAATGCCTATCGAGAGAGCAGTGAGGGCAATAACAACCCGGCGGTGCCGTTCATTACCTGGGGTTATCACCCCCTTTGGCACGGCGACATTGATCGCGACACCTTAAATAACTGGTTTGGGGACACCCCGGTACTGCTTTGGCACCGCTCGTTTCACGAAATGGTCGGCAATGATGCCGCCTGGCAGCGCTTGGGTATCACCGCAGCGGATGCCGAGGCCATCCACGAGGCTGACTGGGCGCGTGGTCATTTCTGGGAAGGCGGTCTGAAAGCCATTGTGCCCAAGTTTGATTTTTTATTTGCACCCCAGCGCTTCGCCCAAGGCATGGCGAATTTTCTGGCCATGATGCATCGAGCGGGGGTAACAACGGCGCTGGATATGGGCACCGGTATCTTTGGTGACCCCGTGCGTGAAATTGAGGGGATTAAAGCGGTCGCGGCAAACTACCCGATTCCCTCGCGCATTATTTTGACACCCATCATTCTCGATTTCATGGGGCGTCAGCAGTCTCCGGAACAAGCCCTTGCGGAGGTGCGCCAATGGCAGCAGTCAAATAACGAACGGGTGCAAGTGGGTAATCACTTCAAGCTAATGCTCGATGGCGCAATTTTCAGTGGCCTGAGCCAAATGGGACCACCGGGTTACTTAGATGGCCATCAGGGGGTGTGGATGGCTCCCCAAGACCTCACCTACGACTTCGCCCAAACCTTTTGGGATGCGGGCTTCCAGCTACACGCCCACAGCAACGGCGATGCGGCTACCGACTGGTTTATTGCGCTACTCAAGCGTCTGCACGCGACAAGCCCTCGACTCGACCACCGCATGACCCTAGAACACTTTGCCTACAGTACCGAGGATCAAACTCGACAGTTAGAAGTCTTGGGGGCAGCCGTCTCGGCCAACCCTTACTACCATTTCATACTGTCAGAGTTATACGCCGACCGCTGGCTGGGGCCTGATCGCGCCGCCCAGATGGTGCGCTTAGGCAGCCTTGAGCGCGCTGGCGTTCCATTGGCACTGCACTCCGATAGCCCCATGGCCCCCTTGTCACCGCTGACGCTGATGTGGTCGGCGGCTGCACGGCAAACGATTGAAGGCAATGAAGGTATTGCTACAGAGCAACTCAGTCGAGCTGCAGCACTGAAAGCGGTCACCATTGATGCCGCCTTCGTCATTGGTCAGGAAGCGGACCTCGGATCGATTAGAGCGGGTAAGATCGCCGACTTTACGGTGCTCTCCGATGACCCTTTAACCGTGGAGCTGGATCAGCTCCGGGAGATCCAAGTCATTGCTACTATCTTTGCGGGTAATGCCTATCCCGTCAGCCGCTAGCGACGACTCAACATGAACGATTCACTCTCACAACAGGACCTATCATGACTCAACTCGCCGACAGTCTCAGTTTTACCAGTGGCGCTACGCTCGATAATCGCTTCATGTTGGCGCCCCTGACTAATTTGCAGAGCGCCGCCGACGGCACCCTAGGTGACGACGAATTGCACTGGCTAAGCATGCGCGCCCAGGGCGGCTTCGGCTTGACCATGACCTGCGCCACCTCGGTGCAACACTCTGGGGTGGGCTTTCCGGGTCAGCTGGGTGCCCACGATGACCGGCATATAGAGGGTTTGAGTCGATTAGCAGCGGCTTTAAAAGCCGCGGGCAGTCATGCTGTGGTGCAACTACAGCACAGTGGTATGCGCTCTCAGCCTGATTATTGCGACGGCACCCCCCAGTGCCCATCGGATGATGAGAAAACCAACAGTAAAGCCATGACCCTCGATCAGGTTCAGCAACTCATCGAAGACTTTGTGGCGGCCGCCGCTAGGGCACAACAGGCGGGGTTTGACGGTGTTGANTTACACGGCGCCCACGGCTATCTCATCTCGGAGTTCCTAAGCCCCCAGTACAACCGCCGGGAAGACAACTACGGCGGTTCGCCGGAAAATCGCGCACGCTTATTAATGGACATTATTGCCGGTGTCCACGAGCGCTGCGGACGTGGCTTCAGTTTGGGTGTGCGCCTATCCCCCGAGCGATTTGGTGTCGATACTGCCGAGATTCGAGCACTGGCGGGACAGCTACTCACCGACCCGCGCTTGGATTATCTCGACATGTCCCTGTGGGATCTGCACAAACCCTGTGAACACCCGGATTTCGAGGGACAAAGCCTGTTACAGGTATTCGCGTCACTCCCTAGAGACGGGGTGCGTCTTGCTGCAGCGGGTAAAATTTACAGCGCAGCAGACGCCCAAGCCGGTCTAGATGCGGGATTAGATATGGTGATTGTGGGTCGCGGCGCGGTGTTACATCACGACTTCCCGAAGCGGGCCATCGCCGACCCGGAGTTCACAGCCTGTGCCCTACCGGTCACCCGTGATTATCTTGCGAAAGAGGGTTTGGGACCTCGGTTTATCGATTACATGGCGAGCTGGGAGGGTTTCGTCAGCCCGTAACAGACTCAACCAAAGCGGTTGTCTGCCACAAACGGATTGCTCTGACGCTCAGCTCCAAAGGTCGAGTCGGGCCCGTGACCCGGAATAAAACGAATGTCATCGCCCCTGGGGAACAATTTGTCGCGAATAGAACTGAGTAACTGCTCGTGGTTCCCTTGGGGGAAGTCGGTGCGACCGATGGAGCCTGCAAATATCACGTCACCTACCCACGCAAGTTTTTGAGGTTCGTGAATGAACACCACGTGCCCGGGGGTATGACCTGGGCAGTGCACCACTTGAAGAGTGGCATCACCCACCGTGACGGTATCACCATCGGTTAACCATCGATCGGGTTCGAAGGGGTCGGCGTGGGGGAACTGGGCCATTTGGCACCACTCAGGTAATTTATCGATCCAAAACCGATCACCCTGCTCGGGTCCCTCAATAGGCACATTGAGCCGCTGGCGCAGCACATCGCTGGCGGCACAGTGGTCCATATGGCCGTGGGTAAGAAGAATCTTTTCAACCGTGGCAGACATAGCCTCGACCGCGGCCAAAATGCGCTCGATATCACCACCGGGATCAACAATAGCCGCACGCCCGGTGGCTTCACATTTCACCACGGAACAATTTTGTTGATAGGGGGTAACGGGAACCACGCGGACAGCAAGGGTCATGATGATGTATCCAGTAATTTAAGCGGGGGTATTCACGGGGTTGTCAGTGTCTTGGCTATCCGCATCGGGGTCGTTGTAAATCTGCTCATCGAGCTGCCCTTCCCGATAGGCCACAATGGTTGATACCGCGGCATCACCGGTCACATTAACTGCCGTACGAATCATATCGAGTAAGCGGTCAACACCGATGATTAGTGCCACACCCTCAGTGGGCAGGCCCGCCTGGGTAAGTACCAACGACAAGGTAATCAGGCCAACGCCCGGCACTGCAGCGGTGCCGATAGAAGCTAAGGTGGCGGTAAGGATAACCATGAGCAGCTGTATAGCGGTTAGCTCTATTCCGTAGACTTGGGCAATGAAGACCGTGGCCACACCTTGCATGATAGCCGTGCCATCCATGTTCACGGTGGCCCCAAGGGGAATGGAAAAACCGGCGACGCTCTTGGGCACTCCCAACTTTTTTTCCACAGTGCGCAAGGTCACGGGCAGTGTTGCACCCGAGGACGCGGTACTAAACGCAAATGCCCACACCGGTCGCATTTTTCGCAGCAGGGGACCGGGGCTGAGCCGAGTAAACACGCGCAATAACAAGGGGTACACCACCAGGCCATGGAAGATTAGCAAGCCCGACAGGGTCAAAAAGTACGCTGCCAAGTTCAAAATCGTAGCGAACCCCATGGTGGCGAATAACTTAACCAGCAGCGCAAAGACCCCGTAGGGGGCAAGTTCAATCAGCACACCCACCATTTTCATGACCACCGCTTCCATATCCCGGAACCACCCGGCAATACGGGTGCCCGCATCACCGGCGCGGGTGATGGCAAAACCCACAAGCAGTGCGAATACAATCACCTGCAGCATTTCACCTTTGGCCATAGCGGAGAACGGATTTGAAGGGAAGATATTGACCAACACATCGGTGAGTGGCGGTGCGGGCCTAGGCTCAAAGCTGGCGCCAGCCTCGACGCTTAGGCCAACTCCGGGGCTAATGATGCTGGCACCGAATAAGCCAAGTGAGACTGCAATGCCGGTGGTTAACAGATAAAGACTAATGGTGCGGCCAGCGATAGCACCCATGCGCGCAGATGCACCCAAAGACGTCATACCGCAGATAAGTGATACCAACACCAAGGGCACGACTAGCAACTTTAGCGAGGCCACAAAGATGCGGCCCACCACGTCAAAGACACCGAACACCACAATGTTGTGCAGAAATCGCCAGAGCCCGCTGTCCGCATCGATACGGCCCAACGTAATCTCGAGTGCAGAGCCCAGAAGGATACCCGCGGCCATAGCGACTAGGATTCGTTGGGTTAAGGACATGACAACTATCTCTTCTGTATTTTCAGTCTTCGCATGCGTTGGCATCGTACCGGATAACAGCAACATCGGCACAAGCGTTACAGGCAGAGGCATAGGTGACGTCTTTCCCCGAGCGCAAGCGCGCACACACTGGCCGGTATTCCATGGTGCAGATAGTGGGTCTAGGTGAGCTGCAGGCTGTGCTGACAGACCCAGAGGGCTCGGGTGTTGCGGGTTGTGGTGGCGATGTTAGGGCATCAAGCTCTGCACAACCCACCAACAACATCAAACACATAGAACCGAGGTATGTCAGCACGCGTCTCATAGATGATTGACCCCTTTAGGTTGGGCAGTCTTTGCCACCCTGGTAAACATCAGCTTGATAAGCTCGGCGATAGGTTTGCTAGCAAGCGATCCCGGGCCTCAACACAGTCGCGCTGTCGCGCCAGTAAAGCCTGCGCCGATGACTGCCGTTTAAATTGCTGCGCCACCTTGGCGAGTCTGCGTCGGCAATCGTCACTCGCCTCTGGCAAACCATCGGCCAGCGCTTGCATCACCGCCATATCGCCCCAACAGTTAAGGGCTACATCGCATCCCGCTGCCAAGGATTGCAGGCCCAGTGAGGCCACGCTGCCCGATAGCGCGCGCATGTCGAGGTCATCGGTCAGCAGTAAGCCATCAAACCCGATACGCTCGCGTATGACTGTTTGGATGACGCTGGGTGACAAGGTAGCACACTGATGGGGATCCCACGCGTCGTAACGCACATGAGCCGTCATCGCCATCGGGGCGTGGGAGAGTGCGCAAAAAGGTGCCGCATCTGCCCACAAAGCATCTTCACTGGCGGTGACCACGGGTAAATCATGATGACTGTCGACGCTGGCTCTACCATGACCCGGTATATGTTTGATGACACCGGCAATACCCGCCGCCGCCAAACCATCGAGGGCGGCCTGGCCCAGGGAGGCTATAACATGGGGGTCACTGCCGAACGCCCGGTCGCCGATCACATCGTGCGCCCCCGGGCGAGGCAAATCGAGTACCGGTGCACAATCGACATTGATGCCCACCAGCGCCAAATCGATACCCAGAGCTTCATAGTTGTACTGGGTTGCTGCAATCGCAGCCGCCGCATCCCGTTGCCAAGCATCAGCGAATACCGCCGCCGCAGGATATGCCTGCCAGTTGGGTGGTGCCAGTCGCGCAACACGTCCACCCTCTTGATCGACCAGAATCAGTAAATCGTCTCGGCCGTGCAGATCATAGAGTGATGCGGTCAAGTCTCGCAGCTGCTCTTGGGACGCGATATTGCGAGCGAAGACAATGTAACCCACCGGCTCGGCCTGACGAAAAAAGGCGCGCTCCTCGGGCGTCAAGGTAGTGCCAGACAGCCCAAAAATCACCGGCAACATAGGGCGGCTCCTCGGGTTGGCTCATTGGCCGTTTCGGTAAAACAAATGGTATTTTTTCTTGCCCAAGCGCAGTAACCAAAAGCGATGATGCAAGGCGGATTCAGGGCTGAAGCACTGATCAAGCTGGGCATTTTGTTCCGCGCCCATGCCGATACCATTAATGTAAACCGCGTTGCGGCTGAGGGCGTCTTTCACCTGTTTACCCGAACTAACAACCCCCACATCGGTCAATAACTGGGTCAAGGTGGGTGGTAAGGCCTCCGTATCCAAGGGCGATGCCGACAGCCCATCGAGACGCAATTGCTCGAGGTCGTCGACTGACAAACCAAGGGGATCACCGCTGAAAAGGGCCTCGGTGATTCGCTGAGCGGCCTCCAAACCCGCTGCGCCGTGCACGAGTCGAGTGACTTCTTTGGCCAATACCGCCTGCGCCTCGGGGCGACCCTCTCGCGCGGCATCAGCGCGCTCTAGCGCATCAATATCGTCCACCGGTATAAACGTGAAGTAACGCAAAAACTTGTAGACATCGGCGTCTGCAGTATTCAGCCAAAACTGATAAAAACTGTAGGGAGACGTCCGTGTTGGATCAAGCCATATGGTACCGCTTTCGGTTTTACCGAACTTCGTGCCATCGGCTTTGGTGATGAGCGGCATGGTTAAGCCGTAGACCTGTCCACCATGGAGTCTGCGGGTTAAATCGATGCCGCCGGTAATATTGCCCCACTGATCGGAACCGCCAATTTGTAGACCGCAATCGTACTGCCGATAAAGCTCTGCAAAATCCAAGGACTGCAAGATCATATAGGTGAATTCAGTAAAGCTAATGCCCGAACCTTCGCGCTCGATGCGCTGCTTCACGGATTCTTTTTGGATCATGCTGTTGACAGAGAAGTGCTTACCAATGTCCCGCAGGAAGGTGAGCACATCGATGCCCTGGGTCCAATCCAGATTATTAACGACCTGTGCCGCGCTGCTGCTGGATTTATCGAAATCGATGAACTGACTTACCTGGGTGCGGATTTTGTCCACCCAACCGGCAACGACATCGGGGGTGTTGAGCTGCCGCTCGGCAGCTTTAAAGCTAGGATCACCAATCAGACCCGTGGCACCGCCCACCAAGGCTAAGGGTCGATGCCCCGCCAGCTGAAACCGGCGCAACATCAATAAGGGCACCAAAGATCCGATGTGCAAACTGTCGGCGGTGGGATCAAAACCACAATAGAGGGTACGACAGCCACCATCGAGCCATTCAGCAAAGGTCTCTTCGCCGGCAATTTGAAAAACAAGACCGCGGGCGCGCAGGTCGGCCAGAAGCGCACTGGACATGGCAACACAACCGTTTATCGGGAATGTTGCCTAAGTATCGCACAAACCGTCCCAAGCGCGGATGTCGACAGGTTCGTAAAACGGTTTATAGCAAGCCAAAAACTCGCGTATAGTACCAAGGGACAAGGCTTTTTACTTGGTGATGCCCCTGTTGTTCAAAAACACGCACTCGGTACGACGCGGCGCGAGCCCGCAGTCGGATCTACCAACGCCTCGAGTACTGCCCCATTGGTTGGCAGTGGCCATGGCCTGCGCTGGGGTTGCGCTGGTCACCCTCGCCGTGTCCACACCCCAAGAAGCGGCTAATCTGGTGGAAGACGCATCTACAACATCGGTCGACATGTTGCAGCCTGTGGTGGTCACTGCCCAGCCCCTCGATCTCTCAAGCGATGAGTTTCAGTGGGCCGAGCGTTTTCAGTGGAGTCATCAGACAGTGCGCAACGGTGACAACCTATCGCTTATTTTTGCCCGTGCAGGCCTTACAGATCGAGATGTTTATGAAGTAAGTCGCACGGACAACGGCAGGGCACTGCGCAAGATTTACCCCGGTGAAACCATTGGCTTTAAAACCAGTGGCGATGGTCAGTTGATGGCTGTGAAGCACATCGAATCGCGTTTGCGCTGGACAACGTACTCTCGCAATGACAACGGGCGCTACCAAGCATCCGTGACTGAGCGCACACCCGAATTGCGCCAGCAAACCGCCACCATGGAGATTACCTCGTCGCTGTTCCTTGCGGGTCAAAGCGCCGGGCTGTCACAGCGTCTTATTATGGATTTGGCAGGTATTTTCGGTGGCGTCGTCGATTTTGCTCTCGATCCAAGGGTCGGTGACACCATTGAGCTGGTCTTTGAAGAAAAGTACCTCGATGGCGAGAAGCTGGAGGATGGCGCTATTCTGGCGGCGGCATTTACTAATAAAGGGGAAACCTTCGAAGCCTATCGCTACACCGATAGCCAGGGGGATATCGGCTATTACAACGCCGAGGGTGTCTCGATGCGCAAAGCGTTTCTACGGGCCCCCGTTGATTTCACCCGCGTGAGCTCCAACTTCAATCCAAATCGCTTGCATCCCATTTATAAAACCAAGCGACCCCATCGCGGAACCGATTACGCAGCGCCAACCGGCACACCCGTATACGCCGCCGGTGATGGGCGCGTGGTCGAGGCGGGCTATACCCGCGCTAACGGTAACTACGTGTTTATTCAGCACGGTGAATCCTATAAAACCCATTATTTGCACTTACACAAGCGGCAGGTCAAACGAGGACAGCGGGTGAAACAGGGCGAGCTAATCGGTAGTGTCGGCTCAACCGGTGCCGCTACTGGTCCTCATCTTCACTACGAATTTCTCGTAAACGGGGTGCACCGTAATCCGCGCACTGTGCACAAAATATTGCCCAAAGCTAAATCGCTGCCCAAGACCGAGTTGGCTCGCTTTCAGAGTCACATACAACAACCCGAGCAGCAGCTAGCGGCACTGCAACGCAACGCCAAGCTGGCGCTTTCTAGCGAGTAGACCATGACATCAGCGCCCTACTTCATCGGTTTGATGTCGGGCACGAGTGTCGACGGTATCGATGCGGTTGTACTTAGGGTTAACCAGCAATCCCACGGGGACAACCGGACTCAGGCAAGTCCCACCGATGAAAGTCCCTTCGATATTGTTGCAAGCCACTGTGAAGCCTATCCTGAGGATCTGCAAGATACCCTGTTGAGCATGGCTCAACCCGGCATCAATGAAATTGATCGCCTGGGCCAAGCCGACCGACAGGTTGCCGATTACTTCGCCCGTGCTGCAATGAGTGTCATGACACAAGCCGGGCTAAGCAGTCATGAGGTGGCCGCCATTGGTAGCCACGGTCAGACGGTGCGCCACCGGCCAACGGGCGATGCCGCTTTTACACTCCAAATTGGTGACCCCAACCGAATTGCTGAGCTAACCGGTATTACAACGGTCGCCGATTTTCGGCGACGGGATGTGGCCGCAGGCGGTCAAGGGGCACCGTTGACACCCGCGTTTCATCGGGCCGCCTTTGGGACGGCCGCCGAAACCACCGCGGTCGTCAATATTGGCGGCATCGCCAACGCGACCCTGTTACTTGAAGACGGATCAATCGTCGGTTTCGACACAGGGCCAGGCAATACCCTGCTCGATGCGTGGACAAGACATCATCAGGGGCGTAGCTATGACGTTAACGGCGACTGGGCGGCCTCGGGTAGAGTCGATACCACTCTGCTGTACCGATTACTCGACGACCACTACTTCCGCTGCCCGCCACCTAAAAGCACCGGACCCGAGTATTTCAACAGCGACTGGCTACAAGCCAGAGCCGACCCACGCCAAGGGCCAGTGAACATTCAACGTACGTTAGTTGAGCTAACCGCTGTGAGTATTGCTGATGCGATCAAACCCTATGCGCCGAAGCGAGTAGCCATTTGCGGTGGTGGCGCCCACAATCGCTTCCTAATGGGGAGGCTCTCGGGGCTTTTGGAGCCGGCGAAGGTAACTACCACCGAAACCATGGGTATTCACCCGGACTGGGTGGAAGCGGCCTGTTTTGCCTGGTTGGCTTACCGCACCTTATCCGGCTTGGCAGGTAACGAGCCCGCAGCCACTGGGGCTGCCGGCTATCGTGTATTAGGGGCTATTTACCCGGCCTGAATCCAAGGTGTGGAGCTAGGCGATCAACACTAGTCAGTCGAAATAGTGCGTCAAATTAACCCGAGAAAACAGCACGTCAAATGGAAAACGACGCACCACAGCCACAGGTCGTCGTGGCATTAGGGTTATTCACCACAAATCGCGAACCCTCGAGGCCCTCGGTGTAATCAACCTCAGAACCTGCTAGATATTGATAGGACATGGCGTCAATAACCGCTGTAATACCGTCCTTCTCTACCACCCAATCATCGTCGGCGGTTGTTTCTTCGAAGGTGAAACCGTACTGAAATCCCGAGCAACCACCGCCGGTGATGTAAACGCGCAGTTTCAACGCAGGATTGCCCTCGTCGGTGACCAGTGCGCGCACCTTCGCCACCGCGTTATCGGTCAAGCGAATTTCGTTAGGATCAAATGCTTCAACCACACTCATAGAAATACCGAGCCTGTCTGTTTTGCCATAGCGAGCCACTGAGTATACTCGGATTTATTCACTATGGAATGCCCACGCCCCCCATAAACCCTTATAAAACAGAGGCTTATTCAGCTTCTTGCAAACGCTGTTCGCGTCGATGGGCTAGGTCATCGCTGGTTTCAGCGACGTGGCGTAAGCCCCCGTTCACCTTGCAACCCACCATCATTTCGATAAGGTTGTAATAAACATCACCGTGAACTTCTGCATTTTGTGCCAATTCAAGCCGCTGGCTGGCGTGGATATCACCCTGCACAGTGCCGTTGATCATTGCCGCAGGCACTCGAATCTCACCCTCCACACGGCCACCCTGCACAATACGCAACATCGCTTCTTTGCCTGGCTCGGCAACGATGGAACCCACGACACGACCTTCAATATCGAGGTTACCCGAGAACTGAATGTCCCCTGTAATGACTGCCTCGGTGGCAATCAGTGTCGTACTGCCCTGTACACTCTCGAGAGGCTTTTCTTTGCGTCCGCGCATTTTATTATCCCTAGGCTAAGTGGGTTGTAGATCCCTTTCGGGCGACTCAACGCCGAATGGTCCAGCGCGAGCGGCTCGCTAGCTGGCATTGACCGCTGACACCGAGCAGGAGCTCGTTTACGGCATCCACGGAAACTCCCGGCTGACTGTAGCAGCCTTGGGTCTGCTTATCGACGCTTGCAGTTCAACCCGTTCCGGTAAAAAGCCCGGCGGTAACAGGACACTGCCTTCAATGCGCTGAAAATAGCGAAAGTCGAGTATCACCGGTCCCTGAGCACGCTCAGCATCGAGCTCAGTTAAGGTGTAACTGCCGGGTAAACCGGCTGCTGTACCCCAAAAGGTGACCAGCAAATCACCCTGGTACCGGGACTTGTTGGGTTTTCCCTGCTGTACCACCAAGGTGTAGCGCCACTGTCCGGGCAATGCTCCCGCGTCAAAACGCGGTGGCGCAAACACAATCGGTTCCGACGCCTGCTCTGGCGCCATGACATCCCGATAAAAAACAAGCTCGCGCTCCAATTCATCAAATTGCGTCCTTAGTTGAGCTAGCTCCATATGGAGATTCGCCACCGTGTCGGACTCCAGAGCGAGCTGTGTCTCGAGGCCAACGACTTGCCGCCGAAGTTCATCTTCTACCGTGCGCAAAGGTACTGACTGATTAAGGGTGTAGTAACGCCCGGCACCGAACGCACTGATCAAGGTCACCAGCGCCAGTAACCCGAACAACCCCCGCCGCAGGGGACTGTAGACCGGGTGCTCGCGTTTAACGACGGTGCGGTGATGATGTCTGGGCATGGCTGACGCTGTTGAAGGCTTAAGGCATGAGAGCTATGACGTTCAAGCCCTGAGTTTCAGGCAGGTCGAACATTAAATTCATACATTGAACCGCTTGACCGGCTGCACCCTTCACCAAGTTGTCGATGACCGCAGTGACGACAACGGTCGAGCGTCCCTGAGGTCGTGTCACCGCTATTTGACAGGCGTTGGCACCACGGACACTTCGGGTCTCGGGTAGCTGACCTGCGGGTAACACATCGACAAAGGGCTCATCTTTGTAACGTTGCTCGAACAAGCCCTGCAAATCGCCAGCAGTGTCGACAAGGGTTGCAAATAGTGTTGAGTGAATGCCCCGACTCATGGGCACCAGATGGGGTACAAAGGTTAGATTGACAGAGCTTTGGGCAATAGCCGCCAAACCCTGTTCAATTTCTGGCAGGTGGCGATGGCCGCCCACACCGTAGGCTTTAAAACTATCGCCCGCCTCTGTCAGCAAATTGGCGATTTTTCCCTGACGACCAGCTCCGCTCGCACCGGATGCACTGCTGGCAATCAGATGATCCGTGTCGACCAGCTGCCGCTCTAACAGTGGCAGGAAACCGAGCTGTACCGACGTGGGATAGCAGCCCGGGCATGCAACCAGCTGTGCTTCTTTAATGGCCGGGCGATTGACCTCAGGCAACCCATAAACCGCCAGCGCACACAGATCGGGACTGGTGTGGGGCTCCCCATACCACTGCTCCCAGGTGGGTACATGTCGCAGGCGATAATCGGCCGACAAATCGATAACCCTAACCCCCGCCTCGATCAAGCCAGGGACCGTTTGCATT
>PR_CR_10_Liq_2_inCRDRAFT_1000350_pt1 | contig 13148 bp, 8 predicted proteins | sample PRCRCaboRojoPR_FD_10245 | JGI IMG/M metagenome (IMG submission 10245) | reverse complement strand
GAAGCTGCGCGCGTCAAGCCTTCTCTTCCAAAAAATAATTTCTTTTTTAAACGCGGGCGGACCTTCCCCTTTAGGGGATCGGGGGGCAGCAAAGCCTTTTTCCCAATCAAAAACCGCTCCTGCCTACGCTCGCCCCCAGCCCCTGAAGGGGAAGCTGCGCGCGTCAAGCCTTCTCTTCCAAAAAATAATTTCTTTTTTAAACGCGGGCGGACCTTCCCCTTTAGGGGATCGAGGGGCAGCAAAGCCTTTTTCCCAATCAAAAACCTAAACCAACTCTCTCAACACCCGCTCAATCTCCGCCACCACAGCATATGTGTCCTCCAGGACTTCCTTATTGGTAAACCGAATAACTTTAATTTCTAATACCTCAAGTGCCTCCGTCCGTAGCTTGTCATACAGTTGCTGAGCAGTAGTATCATGGTACTCACCATCTATCTCCACACCAAGCCTAGCACGGTGGCAGTAAAAATCAAGCACATACTTCGATACCGGATGCTGACGACGGAACTTCAGCCCAAGCACCTGCTTTCGCCTCAAGCGCTCCCAAAGCACCTGTTCTGCCTCCGTTTCCCGCTGCCGAAGGCGATAAGCATTCCTGAAAGTACCTGGATCTGCATCATAGTGCATTCCTGGTTTTTCCTCTTCCATTGCACTTTTTTTTAGAAAGTTAGGGCTTATTGAGATAATATTCAAGGCTGCCCACACTCGCCCCTAGCCCCTGAAGGGGGAGCCACGCGCATCAAGCCTTCTCTTCCAAAAAATGATTTCTTCTTTCTAATCGCAGGCAGACCTTCCCCTTTAGGGGACCGAGGGGCAGCAAAGCCTTTTTCCCAATCAAAAACCGCTCCTGCCTACGCTCGCCCCCAGCTCTTGGAGGGGGAGCTGCGCGCATCAAAAATCCAAAATTCCCTATCTTACCCCCAAACCACCGGATATGACCACCAACGACCGCAGCCTGAAACTCATCAGCATCTTCCTAATGGGGGTGATGCTGTTTAATTTCCCGCTGGTCAGCCTGTTTAGCCGGGAAGGGCTATTCCTGGGGCTACCGAAACTGTACTGGTACTTCTTTGTCGTCTGGGGGAGCATAATCGCGCTGACAGCCTGGGTAGCGCGCCCGGCAAAAGCTAAAAAAGACTGACCGTGCAGCCGATTCTTATCATTAGCATATCAATTGGTTATGTAGCGCTGTTGTTTTTCATCGCCTGGATGGCGGATAAGCGGGAGGCAGCTGGCAAGAGCATCGTGAAGAACTCGGCCATCTATGCTTTGTCTATGGCGGTGTACTGTACGGCCTGGACATTCTACGGGAGCGTGGGCCGGGCGGCAACGACCGGGCTGGGCTTTTTGCCGACTTACCTCGGGCCGGCACTGCTGGCGCCGGTTTGGTGGCTACTGCTCAAAAAGATTATTCTAATTAGCAAGTCGCAGCGCATTACTTCCATTGCCGACTTCATCTCCTCCCGCTATGGGAAGAGTACCTTTCTGGGGGTGATTGCCACCTTGGTCGCTGTGCTGGGTATAATACCCTATATCTCCATTCAGCTCAAGGCGATTTCGAGCAGCTTTGATCTCCTGGTCGGACAGGCGGCGACTTCCCATGCGGATGTCCCTTTTTACCTGGATACCGCTCTGTACATCACGATAGCTCTTGCTGCTTTTACCATACTTTTCGGCACCCGCAACCTTGATCCCAATGAGCGCCACGGTGGGCTGGTGGCTGCGATTGCATTTGAGTCCCTGCTTAAACTGGTAGCTTTTTTGGCGATTGGTTTGTTTGTCACCTTTGGACTGTACGATGGGTTTGGGGATATCTTTAACAAGGGGGCAGCAGTACCTTCCATCCGGGCGTTGTTTACCCTCGAGTCGGCCGGGCTGAATGGCTGGGAGTGGTTTTGGCTGCTTTTCCTGTCCATGTCGGCAGTCATGCTGCTGCCCCGGCAATTTCATGTGGCGGTGGTGGAGAACACGAATGCCGCACAGGTATCCCGGGCGTCCTGGATATTCCCGCTTTACCTGTTGCTAATCAACATATTCGTGCTGCCGATCGCAGTGGCGGGGCTGATGATGTTCCCGGAAGGCGGCGTAGAGCCGGACAGCTACGTGCTGAGCATCCCGCTGGCAGCGGGCCAGGAAACACTGGCTTTGTTTGTAGCATTGGGGGGCTTCTCAGCTGCCACGAGTATGGTGATCGTCGCGGTCATTGCGCTCAGCATCATGATCGTCAACAACCTGGTCTTGCCCGGCATTGTCAGAAATCAGGACTTCCGGCAGGATAACCCATACAGCATCAATACCAGCCTTTTAGGCATCCGGCGGATATGCATTATCCTCGTTTTGCTACTGGCTTACGCCTATTTCAAGGCAGTGGGCGAACAATACAGCCTGGTCTCGGTGGGCCTGATATCCTTTACGGCCATCGCGCAGTTTGTGCCGGCCGTACTGGGCGGTATTTACTGGAAGCGCGCCACCAAGAAGGGGGCCATCTGGGGGCTGAGTATCGGGTTTCTCATCTGGACGTTTTGCCTCCCCTTCCCTACCCTGGTGGAAACAGGTCTGATCAACGACCGGGTCATGCTGGAAGGGCTCTTCGGCTGGGGGCTGCTCCAACCTTATGCCCTATTCGGGCTGAGCGGCTACAGCCCGGTGGCCAATGCGGCATTCTGGAGCCTGGCACTGAATTCATTTATATACATTGTCGTGTCTTTAAATACCCAACAGAGCCCGCTGGAGATTTCGCAGGCCGACCTTTTCGTGGATATTTACAAATACCGCTCTGGCGGAAGCGAGTACGAAGTCATGCGTCGGCGGGCTAAGGTCCGGGATATCCGCATTTTAATGAACCGCTTCCTGGGCGTCCCCCGGGCACAGTCCCTGCTGACCGCTTATGAAAACCGCCACCGCGTGGATTTGTCCCGGCAGCAAACTGCAGAGGCCAACCTGATCAACTACGCAGAAACTCACCTGGCCGGGGCTATCGGTGCCGCTTCCGCGAAAATCATCATGGGTTCCATTGCCAAGGAAGACCCCATCAGTTTGGAGGAGATGTTTAAGGTGCTGGAACAGACCAAGGAGATTGTAGAGTACAGTAAAGCGCTGGAGAAAAAATCAGCCGAACTCGAACGCACCACCCTGCAGCTCAAACAAGCCAATGAGCAGCTCAAGGAACTGGACCGCCTCAAGGCCGACTTCATCACCACTGTGACCCACGAACTGCGGACCCCCATCACTTCCATCAAAGCGCTGTCCAAGATCATGCTGGACAACCGCAATATGCCTGAAGAACAGCGGGCGGAGTTCCTTTCTATCGTAGTTACGGAAAGCGAGCGCCTCACCCGGTTGATCAATCAGGTACTCGACCTGGAAAAAATACAGTCCCAGCCGGAAGACCTGAATCTTGAACCGCTTGACCTGGTCGAAGTGGCCCGGCAGGCTTTCAATGGCTTACGGCAACTAATGCGGGACAAAGGTATTGTGCCCGAACTTATCATAAAAGATGCCCCTGTGCCCGTATATGGCAACTTTGACCGTCTTACGCAGGTCGTCGTCAATCTGCTGTCCAATGCCATCAAGTTTGCCGATGACGAACAGGGGCAAGTGCACCTGCGCTGCTATCAGGGGGCCAAAGGGGGCTATATCGAAGTGCAGGATAATGGCCCCGGTATTTCTCCCCGTGACCAGGAACTGATCTTTGAAAAGTTCACTCAGATCAGTGACAGCGATAAAGGCAAACCACAGGGCAGTGGGCTGGGTCTCTTCATCACCCACACCATCGTAAGTCAGCATGAAGGAAGGCTATCTGTAGAAAGTACGCCCGGAGAGGGCGCTACCTTTAAAGTCACCCTGCCTTTGTATTCTGAGAAGCAAAGCAATGCTGAACAGCTCTACCTGCAATAGATTTTGTCGGACAAGAACCCGGGCTGAAATTTTTTTATTTTCCAAAAATCTGTAATTTTAGCAGGCTAACAGTAAAACCAACAAGGTATTATTTCATTCGCCCTGATCAGACATGAATAAACAAACCACTAAGGTGCTACTCGTTGACGATGAGCCGCACATCCTGGTTGCCCTGGAGTACCTGGTCAAGCAGGAAGGCTATCAGGTATTCAAAGCTTCGGATGGTGAAAGCGCGCTAGATCTTGTACAGCAACAGTCCCCCCAAATTGTCGTGCTCGATGTCATGATGCCCGGTATCGACGGCTTCGAAGTCGCCCGCCGCATCCGCAACACGCCCGAGCATCAGGATACCCGCATTATCTTCCTTACCGCTAAAGGCACTCCCGCAGACCGCTTTCAAGGTTATGCCACCGGGGGCGAAGTCTATCTTACCAAACCTTTTGACAACAAAGAGCTCATTAATACAATAAATGAGGTCGTAGAATTTGGATAACCGAATTCTATTTTTTTACTTTACAGATATAAACATCTAAATATCTAGATATTTTAAAATTTATAAGCCTTTATTGCCTGACCAAGTAAAAAGGCTTGCCTAAAAACAAGACTTATGACACAGCAAATCAAGTCCTTCGATGACTACAAAGCGGTCTACCAAAAGAGCGTGGAAGACCCGGAAGGATTCTGGGCAGAACAGGCGGCAACCTTCACCTGGCGTAAGCAGTGGGATAAAGTGCTGGACTGGAATTTCACAGAGCCTAACGTCAACTGGTTTGTGGGCGGTAAGCTGAATATCACAGAAAACTGCCTGGACCGCCATTTGGAGACGCGGGGCGATCAGGTGGCCATCCTGTTTGAGCCTAACGATGCAGACGCAGAAAATATCACTTACACTTATAAAGAATTACATGCCGAGGTATGCAAGGTAGCCAATGCGCTAAAAGCCAACGGCATTGGCAAGGGCGACCGCGTCTGTTTCTACATGCCGATGGTGCCGGAACTGGCAATTGGTGTGCTGGCCTGCGCGCGTATCGGAGCCATCCACTCTGTCGTCTTTGCCGGCTTCTCGGCTCAGGCACTGGCTGACCGCATCAAGGACGCGACTTGCAAAGCCGTCATCTGCTCGGATTACAACAGCCGTGGCGCGAAAAACATCCCGGTCAAGAAAGTGGTGGATGAAGCCCTGGCCATGGATTGCGACAGTATTGAGACGGTGCTGGTACACAAAAATACCGGTGGTGAGGTGACGATGGAAGACGGGCGCGACAAGTGGTGGCACGATGAGGTAGACGGGCAAAGTACAGCCTGCGAGGCAGAGGAAATGGACTCCGAAGATATGCTCTTCATCCTTTACACTTCTGGTTCTACCGGTAAGCCTAAGGGCGTGGTACACACTTGCGGTGGCTATATGGTGTACACCAAGTATTCTTTTGAGAATGTCTTCCAGTATCAGGAGGGCGATATCTACTGGTGTACGGCAGACATCGGCTGGATTACCGGCCACTCTTACATCGTGTACGGGCCGCTGCTGGCTGGTGCAACTACCGTGATGTTTGAGGGCGTCCCCACTTATCCGGATGCCGGCCGCTTCTGGCAAACCTGCGAAAAACTAAAAGTCAACCAATTCTATACGGCTCCTACCGCCATCCGTGCCCTTATGGCTCAGGGCGACCAACACGTGACCAAGTACGACCTCAGCTCCCTGAAAGTACTGGGCAGTGTGGGCGAGCCCATCAACGAGGAAGCCTGGGAATGGTACCACGAGCTGGTGGGCAAAAAGAACTGCCCGATCGTAGACACCTGGTGGCAGACCGAGACCGGCGGCATTATGATCGGCGGGCTGGGCGAGCATAGCCCGATGAAGCCAGCACACGCCGGGTATCCGCTGCCGGGCATTCAGCCTTGCCTGATGGATGCCGATGGGAAAGAGCTGGAAGGTAACGACATCGAAGGATTGCTTTGCGTGAAATACCCCTGGCCTTCTATGCTACGGACCACCTACGGTGACCACGAGCGCTGCCGTCAGACCTACTTCTCCGCCTTTGAGAACCTCTACTTCACCGGTGATGGTGCCCGCCGCGATAAGGATGGCATGTACCGTATTATCGGCCGTGTGGATGACGTGATCAACGTTTCCGGCCACCGTATGGGCACCGCGGAAGTAGAAAATGCCATCAATGAGCACGATCTCGTTGTCGAGTCAGCCGTAGTGGGCTATCCGCACGACATTAAGGGTCAGGGCATCTACGCTTATGTGATTGTCTCCGGCGATATTGAAGATGAAGATGCTTTCCGTAAGGAGCTGATTCAGGTCGTGGTCAAGGAGATTGGGCCGATCGCCAAGCCCGACAAGATTCAGATCGTTTCCGGACTGCCGAAGACCCGCTCCGGCAAAATCATGCGCCGTATACTGCGTAAAGTAGCAAGCGGAGATACGTCCAATCTGGGCGATACCTCTACCCTGCTCAACCCGGAAGTGGTTAACGAAATCAAAGACACGGCATTGGTATAACGTTAGATTTGAATTGTGAATGACATAAGTCTATAGAATGGCGGGTATGGCTCCGGATGGAGTGGCCCGCCATTTTTTATCCCGTGACCTTTGTCATTCCTAATCTTCTTCAAAAGCCTCAACTTACCATTTCAATGGCCTCACCACTGGCCAGTTCTCTATTCTTGGGTAAGCCCTGCGCACCCTGCAAACAAAAACCATTATGACTTATCAGGAATTCTACAACAACAGCATGGCGGACCCCACGGCTTTCTGGAAAGCTCAGGCGGACGCCATCGACTGGTTTGAAAAACCGTCCGATATTTCCTTCAAGGACGAAAACAGCCTCTACCGCTGGTACAAGGGCGGCCAACTGAACACTTCCCACCTGGCGCTCGACTACCATGTAGCCAATGGACGGGGCGATCAGCCTGCCATTTTTTACGATTCCCCAGTAACCGATACCAAAGAAACCATCACCTATGCGCAGTTGCTGGACCGCGTGGCCAGATTTGCCGGCGTACTCAAAGCACAGGGGGTAGAGAAGGGTGATACGGTCATCATTTATATGCCCATGATTCCGCAGACCGTAGTAGCCATGCTGGCCTGTGCGAGGCTGGGCGCTATCCACTCCGTGGTCTTCGGGGGCTTTGCGGCGCATGAGCTGGCCATCCGTATTAATGACGCCAAGCCCAAGCTCATCCTTACCGCCAGCGCGGGCAAGGAAATCAACCGGGTGATCGACTATATGAAGATTGTCAATCCGGCACTGGACGAAGCCGAGCATCAGGTGCAGGGGGTGATTGTTTATCAACGGGATATCCTGGATGCCCCGCTCAAGGAAGGGCGTGATTTTGACTGGAATGTGCTGCTGGCGGATGCCGAACCAGCTGACTGTGTCCCGGTGGAGAGCACGGACCCGCTGTACATCTTGTACACCTCCGGCACCACGGGTAAGCCCAAGGGCATTGTACGCGACAACGGCGGCCATGCTGTAGCCATGAAGTTCAGCATGAAGTACATCTACGGCGTAGAGCCGGGCGAGGTCTACTGGGCTGCTTCTGATGTTGGGTGGGTGGTTGGCCATTCCTACATTGTTTATGCGCCGCTCATCCACGGTTGTACCACGGTATTGTACGAAGGCAAGCCCGTACGCACGCCCGATGCCGGCGCTTTCTGGAGGGTACTTGAAGAATATGGCGTAAGTGTGTTTTTCACCGCGCCCACCGCTTTCCGGGCCATCAAAAAAGAAGACTCCGAAGCGAAGCTTAAAGCGCAGTATGACACGAGCAAACTCCGCCACCTCTTTTTGGCAGGCGAGCGCTGCGATGTGTCTACCCTGGAATGGTGCCAGGATGTCCTGCAGGTGCCTGTCATTGACCACTGGTGGCAGACCGAATCGGGCTGGCCCATGCTCGCCAATATGGCAGGTGTGGAACTCTTGCCTGTCAAGCCGGGCTCAGCAGGCAAGGCAGTCTGCGGGTACGATCTGAAAGTCGTTGGCCCCGATGGAGAACCGGTGCCGCCGAATACAGAAGGCGCTGTCGTGATCCGCTTGCCCTTAGCGCCCGGCACCTTGCCCAATCTCTGGCAGGATACCGCCCGCTTCATCGATTCTTACCTCAGCCCCTACCCCGGCTACTACTTCACCGGTGACGGCGGGTATATTGATGAGGATGGCTATGTATTCATCACCGGGCGCATTGACGACATCATCAACGTGGCCGGCCACCGTTTGTCGACGGCAGAGATGGAGGAAGTGGTAGCGGCTCATCCATTGGTTGCCGAGTGCGCCGTCATTGGAGTGCATGATGACCTCAAGGGGCAAATCCCGGTCGGTTTTGTCGTGCTCAAAGCCGGGGCTGATATTGCGGACGCTGAACTGGAGCAGGAACTGATTAAGATGGTACGTGATCAGGTCGGCCCGGTCGCTTCCTTCAAAAAGGCTACCGTAGTGCAGCGACTGCCCAAGACCCGCTCGGGCAAAATCCTGCGTCGGATTATGCGCCATATTGTGGATGGCAAGCCGTATAATCCCCCCTCTACCATTGAGGATATGAGCGTGCTGCCGGAGCTGGAGGCTCAGGTACGAGAGGCTCAGGTGTAAGCAGAGCTACAGATTGAATAAAACCCGGATTACTTTCGATTAGGAAGGCAATCCGGGTTTCTATTTTTTACTAACTTTCGTATCAAGCGCTCTTTAACGCAGCAGCAACACCTCCCCCTGCACTTGCTCCACCCTGCCATTTGGCAGCCTTACCTGTAGCATCCAGACGTAAACACCAGCCGGGGCGCTTTCGCCCCTGACCTGCCCGTCCCAAAAGAGGCGCCCGTCTTCCAGAGGCAGATTGCTACGCTCAAAAACCAGCCCGCCCCAGCGGTCAAATACCCGGAACTGTGCCGCCTCAATGCCCGGGCGCGCAGGCAGCGGGCCAAAGGTATCGTTACTGCCGTCCCCATTAGGAGAAAAAGCATTGGGCAGGTAGTAAGCGGAAGCGGGCAGGACGGTGACTTGCACCTCATCCATCGCCGTGCAGCCCAGGCTATCTGTGGCTAACAGCAGGTACACTTGGGTAGCCATCAGCTCTACATCGGTGGACAAACAAGTTGGGCAGCTTANNCCCTCTTCGGGNAGCCATTGCACCATNGCTGCGCTNCTGCTGCCCGACAANGTGACCGGCTGCCCCGGCAACNCTTCCTGATCTGCTCCTGCGCTCACCATCACAGGCGGNGCTACAGCAAGTTCAAGACAGGTAAGAGAATCACAGCCNGCNACNGTNTTGTAAGTCATACAAACGCTTGTATCCTGCTCCCACACCTGCCCTTCCCAGCTGAACGCATCCCCCGNACAAATAGCAGCCTGCAAACTGCTCCGGACTGTATCTGAGAAGTACAAATGCAGCTCATACAGCGAATCACATCCCGCAACACTGCTGTAAACCCCTTGCAGCAAGGTATCCGAAAGCACCGGCTCCCCTTCCCAAAAGAAAGGCTCCCCGGCGCAGCGGCGCAGGGTGTCGGTGACTGCTATCGGTGACTCAGGCTGTTCAATGATAGCTGCCGAAGAGAACGCACAGCCTGCTGAATCTGTGGCCGTAACGCTGTAAGTGCCCGCAGGCAGACCGGTAACTGTTGCTCCAAAGCCAACAGGCTGCCAGTTGTACGCATACGGTGGCAAGCCGCCGGAGGGTACTGCTTCCAACACACCGGTACTGTCCCCAAAGCAGACAACATCCGTAGTTTCAAGCAGCAAGCCCGAGAAATCCGAATAAGCGATTGTTATCGTATCCGAACTGGTGCAGCCTTCGCTGTTGCTGGCTTGCAGGGCATAATCTCCTGCCTGTGCAACCGTGAAGGACGAACCCGTGCTGCCATCCTGCCACTGGCCCACCTGAAGGCCCGCCGGGGCTTCCAGCAGTATGGTCTCGCCCTGGCATAAGGCCGTGTCTGCACCCAGGCTGAACACCGGAGGGGGAAGCAGGCTGACCGTAGCCACAGCGGTATCACCAGGGCAGCCAGCCGCACCAGACTGAATGTAAAAATAAGTGCCCGGCGCATCTACTGCCGGATCGAAACTGCCACTGCCCGGCTGCCATTGCCCACCGGGAGCCGGGCTGCCTCCGAGCTGAGCAAACAAGTCTACCGGGGCACTGCCCGGACAGAGGGCCACCGCTGCATCTTCTCCCGCTGATGGCGGATAAGGGTAAATGGGGAGGTATGCAAAGGCAGTATCGCTCACATTGCCCGCCGCATAAGCAACCACTCTGATTTCCCGGGTGCCTTCCGGGGGCAGGCCGGGGCCTCCGTAGGTGTACTGGGCTGCACCCAGCACGGCCTCCCAGGCAGGAAGTGAAGGCCGGCCCTGTTGGGGCAGGAAGCGCAGCTGGGCGCTGCCACTGCCAAGCACTACAATGCTATCAGTGCCGGTACTGGCCAGTTGCTCACCCATACCGCCCGGGCCTGACAGCGTAACCCGGATAGAATCTATAAACCCAATCTCGGAGAGCAGCTCCAGGCTTGGCGGCAGGATGGGCTGTGGCGCCCCCGTACAAGCCGTGTCGGCCTGATAGGCGCTGCCGGGGAATGCACCACCTGTTGGGTTAACTTCCAGCGCGCAGGGCGGGGGGAGGGATTCTTCGTAAGTCCAGAGGCTCGCAATTGTGAAGCTTAAGCCACAAACTAAATCTAGAGTCTGGTTTTCAAAGCTGACTTCAAATATGTTATCTTCATTTTGAGGCAAGAGGGGGAAAAAAGCATCAGTTACAAAAATCCGATTATTTTGACAGCCTGTTGGCACTGTACCTAGCCCATTTGAGAGAGGTTCAAATGGAGGATGGGACAGAAGCAATTGACTATTGGACAAGTCATTAGTATCTACCTGATAGAACCCATCTGCCCAGGTACTGGCAATCAACTGCCCATTTATTACAGTAAGAGCCGATGCCCCCATCATTGGGGTATTTACTGAATCGAAACTTTGGTTCAAAATTTCTTTTTCTCCCGTGATCAAGTTATATTTTCCTAATGCAGTACCAGGTATGGAAAATATCGCAAATAAAGTTTGGTTAATAATTTCAAGCCCAGCGATTCCTGGACCAGATTGGTCAGGTTCTAAAACAATGCCAAAATCTGCAACATAACTCAATATCCCAGTTTCCAGGATGACTCTAAATATAGTATCCGCCCTCACTGTATATAAATTTGAATCTCTATCAAAGGCACAACTACCAATTCTTCGCTCTGGCTCTACCACATGCACAGTGTCACAAGTTGATAAATCAATAATGCCGATATGACCATTATGCGGATTATTACCGGGCGGTGCGTAAAAATATAGCTCCTGAGCTGTAACTGAAAGTGAAAAGAGCAACAAGCTTGACAGCGATAGCAGTCTAAGATAAGTCATGGGATCATGATTTGGGAATAGTAGAAAGTTCAGCCTTCCAAAACTTAAATACACACCAATGGACCAGTAGGTGGGTTGAACATTCTCAGCTCATAGCTATTGCATTCGCTGCCCGTCTGTACCAAAGCGATACTCGGGTTTGTACAATTCTGAGCGAATATCATAACACTAGAGAAGAGAAGAGAGCATTTCTTCATGGCGTTGGAATTTATGCATACTTCGAAAGTACCCTCCGAAGTATGGTATTAGGTAAATAGATTGCGAAAGAGCATGCTGTTAACCAGCACTGTAAAGTTAGCAAATCCCCGAACATTGCCGAAGCAGAAATCCCCTTTTTTAACAGTGGCTTTTGTCAACTTTTGCTCTGGCAACCGCTCAATTGATTCCAAATGCTTCTCTCCTCCCGCCATACCAACTAAAAAACTGACAATTCTGCTCCTAACACCCGCCAAAAGACCTGCCACCCCCCTGCCATTTCTGCAATATTGTCAGGAAAACCGTTTTGGCACGTCCTGTGATAGGACATAGATGAGCCTGTGGGCTCGCTATATCATTGTTTAACAAAACGGATTCTAAAGATTATGAAGCCCATCAATGACAGAGTTGTGGTCAAGCCCGCCCAGGCAGAAGAAAAGACACAGGGCGGCATCATTATTCCTGATACAGCCAAGGAAAAGCCACAGCGTGGCGAAGTGGTTGCAGTAGGCCCCGGCAAAGACGGCAACGCTATGACCGTTAAGGCTGGCGATATCGTACTTTACGGTAAGTATGCAGGCCAGGAGCTGCAGTATCAGGGCCAGGATTACCTGATCATGCGCGAAGACGACATCCTTGTCATCCTGGAAGGCAACGAATAAGCCTTTCCGCTCTTACATCCCAATCCTAACCTTTTTTACAAAACAAAAAAATCAAGCTTACAATGGCTAAAGAAATTAGCTTTGATAGAAATGCCCGGGAAGGACTGCGCAAAGGCGTAGACGCTCTGGCCAATGCAGTAAAAGTAACCCTCGGCCCTAAAGGCCGTAATGTGGTCATCCAAAAAAGCTTCGGCGCACCTCAGGTAACGAAGGACGGTGTGACGGTAGCGAAAGAAATCGAACTGGAAGACGCCGTACAGAACATGGGCGCTCAGATGGTTAAGGAAGTCGCGTCTAAGACAGCAGATATCGCTGGTGACGGTACCACTACGGCTACCATCCTCGCTCAGGCTATGGTGACTGCCGGCCTGAAGAACGTAACCGCAGGTGCTAACCCAATGGACCTGAAGCGTGGTATTGATGCCGCTACTCAGGCTGTGATTGCCAACCTGAAGGAGCAGTCTGAGGTAGTAGGCGACGACTTCGAGAAAGTAAAGCAGGTCGGTTCCATCTCTGCCAACAACGACGAGGAAATTGGTACACTGATCGCTGACGCGATGAAGCGCGTGTCCAAGGACGGTGTCATCACTGTGGAAGAAGCTAAAGGTACGGATACGTATGTAGACGAAGTACTGGGTATGCAGTTCGACCGCGGCTACCTGTCTCCTTACTTCGTAACCGACACCGAGAATATGGTGACGGAGTACGAAAACCCATACATCCTGATCCACGACAAGAAGATCTCCAATATGCAGGACATCGTGCCTATTCTGGAGCAAGTGGTACAGGCTGGCCGCCCGCTGCTGATCATTGCAGAGGACATCGAAAGCCAGGCACTAGGCGTACTCGTAGTGAACCGCCTGCGCGCACAGCTGAAAGTTGTTGCGGTAAAAGCGCCAGGTTTCGGTGACCGCCGCAAAGCCATGTTGGAAGACATCGCTATTCTGACCGGTGGTACAGTAATCAGCGAAGAGAAAGGCTACAAGCTCGAAAATGTGAG
>PR_CR_10_Liq_2_inCRDRAFT_1000349_pt1 | contig 13157 bp, 12 predicted proteins | sample PRCRCaboRojoPR_FD_10245 | JGI IMG/M metagenome (IMG submission 10245) | reverse complement strand
CCCGAAAAAAACCGGACGGCAGGCGACGTTTTCCTCGGATATCCTTTACGACACGCTGGCGAAATACGATCCAGAGCACCTATTGATGCGCGTCACCCGGGACGAAGCCCTGCGCGGGCTGGTGGATTTCGGCCGGATCGAGGACATGCTGGCGCGTATCGCCGGGATTGACCACAGGCGGTTGACCCGTGTTTCTCCGCTCGCTGCGCCATTGTTCCTGGAACCGGGCAAGGTGCCGATCATCGGAGAGGGCCGCGAGCGGTTGATGGCCGCTGAAACCGAACGGCTGATGGCCGAGGCGGGCCTGAGCGCGCTATGACCTTGCGGGGCGGGCCGGGTTGGGCCAAGTCGGGCGCCATGTCACACCATGTTCTCGATCTGGCGGGCCAGACCCTGCATGCCCGCGCGGATGGCAGCCTGTTCTGGCCCGACCAGGGCCTGCTTTGTGTCTCGGACCTGCATCTTGGAAAGTCCGAACGCATCGCGCGTCGTGGTGGTGGCCTGTTCCCGCCCTACGAAACCCAAGAAACCCTCGCACGTCTGGACCGCGCAATAAGCGAGAATGACCCGTCCTGCGTGATCTGCCTTGGGGACAGTTTCGATGATCTCGATGCGGCTTCGGGTCTGGCCGAGGATGCGCGGTTGCATCTGTCGCGCCTTCAGGCCGGGCGGGACTGGATATGGATCGAAGGCAACCACGACCCCGGCCCGATCGATCTCGGCGGGACGCACCTGTCGGAACTGGCCATTGGCGAACTTGCCTTTCGCCATGTCGCCACCCCGGCGGTGCCCGAGATTTCCGGCCATTACCATCCCAAGGCACGGGTATCGGGCATGGTCTCGGCGCGACCCTGCTTCCTTGCCGACAAGACCCGCCTGATCCTGCCCGCGTTCGGGGCCTATACCGGCGGTCTGCGTGTTACAGACCCGGTCCTCGCCACGATGATGCAGGCCGATGCGATCGCTGTGCTTACGGGCCAACGCGCCTTGCCCGTGCCGATGGCAGCGCTGGGAACGGGGCGGCGCTAGTCTGGCAGGAAACCGGCATTCACGAGATTGGGTCGGTATTTCGGCCCGACAGGTAAGGTGTCCCCGGAATACAGCACCACCCGTTCGCGCGCCCCGCTGATCTGGACCCCTTTGATATCCCGCAGGGCGACCCAATGCGAACGATGGACACAGAATCCCCGCGTTTCGTCCATCTCGGCAACGGCATCACGCAGCCGCATGCGCAACCGCAGGCTCTGGCCGTCCGACAATCGCACCATGACATGATGGTCCGCGGAACTGAGACGGATCACATGGGCGTCACCGACATTCGGCAAACGATCATAGAAGCGGTCGCGGCGCGGCACTGGGGCCGGAGACGTTTCCGTGATGGCCTGCCGCAGACTTGACACCATTAACGCCGAGGCAACGACCAGGGTTGTCGTATAGACCGGGTTCGGCGGCATCCCGAGCGAGGCAAGCCACAGGTAGATCAACGGCGCATACAACATGCCCAGCAGCGCGGAAACCAAGACGGTTTCCTGTCCTTGGCTGATGTCCCGGGGGATCAGCCTCAGACAACCGCGGAAAAGAATGGCCAGCACCGCGCCACCCCCCACAAGAAGGCACCATGTGATGACCTTTTGCAGTGTCGGGAACTCCGAGATGGCAGTGAAAGGGTCGGCGAGAAGGGCCAGAATAACAAGCCCGAAAGATATGCCCCAAGACGGCCGGGTTTCGGACAGAAGACCAGTAATTTCGCGACAAAAATCGCGCCAAACATGACGCATGAACATAACCGCCCCTTGCACACTCTACTCAACAATCGAATGATATCGATGCCATTCCGCCGCCAAGTTAGACCGGGTCATCAAGATGAGCAAATCCTCAGGTTCAGGAAAAGTCGTGCATCATGTCGCACGCAGCTTTGCCGCCCAATCCATGATGGAAACCCTTGGCGCGACATTGCAGCAGGCCGCGGATGGCATGGCCGAGATCACGGCCCCGATCGGCCCCGGCGTTCGTCAGCAGGCGGGTTTTGGCCATGCCGGGCTGACCTTTTCCATCGGCGACAGCGCGGCGGGCTACGCGGCCCTTTCGCTCTTGCAGCCCGACGAAGAGGTTCTGACAACCGAGATGAAAATCAACCTGGTTGCTCCGGCCAAGGGCGACTACCTGCGCGCACGGGGCCGGGTCGAGAAGCCCGGACGGCGGCTGATGGTCGTGACCGCGCGGGTCGAGGCAGTCACGGGCGACAAGGAAACCCTCGTCGCCCTTCTGCAAGGCACGATGCTGCCGCTCAGGCCGTAAGGCCCTCGGGCTCGGCCAGGCCATTGGCGCGGCAGCAGGCGGTCACCGTATTGGCCAGCAAGCAGGCAATGGTCATGGGTCCAACCCCGCCGGGCACGGGCGTGATCGCACCGGCCACCTCGGCACAGCTGTCATAGTGGCAATCGCCCACCAGCCTGCCCTTTCCGCCCTCTTCCTCGGGCGGCAGGCGGTTGATGCCCACGTCGATCACCGTTGCGCCGGGCTTGATCCAGTCACCCGGCACCATTTCGGGCCGTCCCACAGCCGCGACGACAATATCGGCGCCGCGCACGACGCCGGGCAGGTCCTTGGTGCGGGAATGGGCGATCGTCACGGTGCAGCTGTCGCCCAGAAGCAACTGCGCCATCGGTTTGCCGACGATGTTCGACCGACCGACGACAACCGCATTCATCCCCGACAGGCTGCCGTGGTGGTCGCGCAGCATCATCAGGCAGCCCAACGGCGTGCAGGGGACCATGCTTTTCTGGCCCGTGCCCAACAGCCCGACATTGGAGATATGGAACCCATCGACGTCCTTGGCCGGGTCGATGGAATTGATGACCAAATCCTCGTTGAGGTGATCCGGCAGCGGCAATTGCACGAGGATGCCATGCACGCTGGGGTCATTGTTCAGCTGGTCGATCAGGGCCAGAAGATCGGCCTCGGAGGTATCGGCTTCCAACTTGTGCTCGAAGCTGTTCATGCCAACCTCGACCGTCTGCTTGCCCTTGGACCGGACATAGACCTGGCTGGCAGGGTCTTCCCCCACAAGCACCACGGCGAGGCCCGGGGTGATCCCGTGTTCTTCCTTCAGGCGTGCCACATGGCCCGCCACCTTCTCGCGCACCGTGGCCGCGAAAGCCTTGCCGTCGATCACCTTGGCCGTCATCTCATACCTCCGTATTGGCGTATTGGGCTGCGTAGTGCTCTTTCTGGAGCCGCGTCGCAAGCACCGCGTTCTGCATCAGGATCGCCACGGTCACCGGGCCGACCCCGCCGGGCACCGGCGTGATCCAGCCCGCAACCTCGGCGCAGCTTTGGAAATCGGCGTCGCCCACCGTGCGTGGGCCATCAGGCGTGTCCACCCGGTTGATGCCGATATCGATCAGCGCCGCGCCGGGCTTCAACATGTCGCCGGTCACCAACCCCGGCTTGCCCACGGCCACGAAAACCGCGTCCGAGGCGCGGCTGTGCATGGCGACCGAACGCGTCATGTGGTGGCAGACCGTCACCGTCGCGCCCAGCCCCATCAGCAGGAAGGCGATGGGTTTACCGACGATCTCGGAATGGCCGATCACGGTCACGTCCAGCCCTTCGAGCGTCAGCGGCAGGGTCTTGAGGATTTCCACCGCCGCGACGGCTGTGCAGGGCCCAAGGGCCAGGTCGTTATAGACGATGTTGCCGATGGACGCGGGATGCATCCCTTCCACATCCTTCAGCGGATGCACGGCCTTTTGCAACGCTTTGACCGGGATGTGGTCCGGCAATGGCCGCTGGATGATGATGCCGTTGACGCGTGGGTCGGCGTTCAGCCCCTGAAGCACGCCCACCAGCTGCTCCATGGAAATCGAGGCGTCGTAGTTGCGCGCCTCGAACTGCACCCCGGCGCTTTCCGCGCTGCGCTGCTGGTTGCGGACATAGAGCTCGGCCGCGGCGGTGTCGCCAACGGAAATCGAGACCAGCCGCGGCTGCCAGCCCTCGGCGGCCAACGCCCCGGCCTCTTGCGCAATCTCTGCCCGCATCTTCACGGCGATGGACTTGCCATCAATCAGGGCAGCGCGNTGGGTGGATGTCATGAAACCCTCTCAAAGGGACGGTGGGCGGGGCGCATTGCCTCCCCCGCCANGGGGGAGGCAACAGGGTCGTCACACCGGATCAGAACAGGCCTTCGATCAGGCCTTCTTCGTTCAGACGGATGTTTTCCGAGGCCGGCACGCGGGGCAGGCCCGGCATGGTCATGATCTCGCCGCAGATGACGACGATGAAGCCGGCCCCGGCCGACAGCCGAACCTCGCGCACCGGCACCGAATGACCGGTGGGCGCGCCACGGCGGTTGGGGTCGGTGGTGAACGAATACTGGGTCTTGGCCATGCAGACCGGCAGGTTGCCGTATCCGGCCTCTTCCCATTCCTTCAGCTGGTTGCGGATCTTGGCATCGGCCAGCACCTCGTCGGCGCGGTAGATCGCGGTGGCGACACGCTCGATCTTCTCGAACAGGCCGAGGTCATCGCGGTAGAGCGGTGCGAACTGGCTGGCGCCACTATCGGCGATCTCGGCCACCTTACGGGCCAGATCTTCGGAGCCTTCCGAACCCAGCTCCCAGTGGCGCGAGAGCACCGCTTCGGAGCCTTGGGTTTCCACGTAGTCTTTCACGGCCTGGATCTCGGCATCGGTGTCGGTAACGAAGTGGTTGATGGCCACGACAACCGGCACGCCGAACTGCTTGAGGTTGCCGATGTGACGGCCAAGGTTGGCGCAGCCTTCCTTCACCGCCTCGACGTTTTCCTCACCCAGATCGGCCTTGGCCACGCCGCCGTTCATCTTCATCGCACGCACCGTGGCAACCAGCACCACCGCGTCGGGCGAGAGGCCCGCCTTGCGGCACTTGATGTTCATGAACTTCTCGGCCCCGAGGTCGGCGCCGAACCCGGCTTCGGTCACGACGTAATCGGCGATGTTCAGCGCCGTCGTCGTCGCGATCACCGAGTTGCAGCCATGGGCGATGTTGGCAAACGGGCCACCATGCACGAAGGCGGGGTTGTTTTCCAGCGTCTGCACCAGGTTCGGCTGCATCGCGTCCTTCAGCAGCACGGTCATGGCACCATCCGCCTTGATGTCGCGGCAGTAGATCGGCGACTTGTCACGGCGATAGGCGACGATCATGTCACCCAGACGTTTCTCAAGGTCATTGAGGTCCGTCGCCAGGCACAGGATCGCCATGACTTCCGAGGCCACGGTGATGTCGAAACCGGTCTGGCGCGGGAAGCCGTTGGCCACGCCACCCAGAGAGGTCACCGTGTCGCGCAGGGCGCGGTCGTTCATGTCCATGACCCGGCGCCAGCTGACTCGGCGCTCGTCGATCTCCAGCTCGTTGCCCCAGTAGATGTGGTTGTCGATCATCGCCGAGAGCAGGTTATGCGCGGCGGTGATGGCGTGGAAATCGCCGGTGAAGTGCAGGTTCATGTCTTCCATCGGAACGACCTGCGCCTTGCCGCCCCCGGCCGCGCCGCCCTTCATGCCGAAGTTCGGCCCCAGGGATGCCTCGCGGATACAGATCGCGGCCTTCTTGCCGATCCGGTTCAGACCGTCGCCCAGACCCACCGTGGTGGTGGTCTTGCCCTCGCCCGCCGGGGTCGGGTTGATGGCGGTGACCAGGATCAGCTTGCCCTTGGCATTGCCCTTGACGGAGTTGATGAACTCCTGGCTGACCTTGGCCTTGTCGTGGCCGTATGGCAGCAGGTGGTCGCTGTCGATGCCCAGTTTTGCGCCAATCTCCTGGATCGGTTTCTTGTTGGCCTCGCGGGCGATTTCGATGTCGGTCTTGAATGCCATTGGTGCGGTCTCTTCCCTATGGTCGGCCCCGGCGGGGCGCTTGGTCACGTGTTGGCACACCCTAATCACGACATGGGAGGTCGTTGCGCCGCGATTGCGACATTTTCGCACCCGGAATCGTCGGTCGGGGAAATGGCTGTTTCCGATAGGAACGCTTTTGCGCCTCTCAGGGGGCCCAGGCCCGCTGATCGGGGATATGCAGGCGCAACCGGTCTCCAAGGCCAAGCACCCCCGGCCGTTCGACCCATGCCGTCACCCCGCGCCGCCCCTTGGCCGCGGTCTTGAAGGCCTTGCCATGGCCGGGATGCGCGCGCTCGACGCTCAGCCCGGGCTGGTGGCAGGGACGGTTCTGCATGTCGATGACCAGCGTCGTGCCGTTTTCCGCCTGCAGCCGCGACGACGGCGGCACGTGGCTGAAATCCGCAATTCCTTCGACGACGACCGTTGTGCCAAGCAAGGTCGGGTCCAGCGCGTCCAGCCCGATCTCGGCGGCGATCGCGTCAAGCTCTTCGGCGCTGACAAGGCTAAGCTGACGGGTATTGGCGATCTCGGTGCCTTTGGGGTGTTGCGCCGTGACGCGGCTGCACGAAGGCCGGGTGCGCCCGGCATAGGGCACATCATCCAGCAGCCCCTCAAAACCCAATTCCAACCGGTCGCGGGCCACGCCGCTGACGGCGGCTTCCGTGCGCTCGGACATATGGCCCAGCCAGGTGATCGTGGCGTGATGGTCTGTCGGGATAAGGGCCGGCATGGCAAAGCCTTCGGTGGTCTCGTTTACGGCATCGTCAGCCGTAATGGGCCCCGGCGCAAGCCCGGTAAATGAAAAGCCCCGCCAGATTGGCGGGGCTTTCGCATCGGGTCAGGCCGAGGGCTCGGGTTCAGGCTCCGGGCCCTTGGGCTTGCGGCCCTTGGTCTTGGGAATGGCGGTGACTGAACTGCCGCTGGTGGGCGGCGTGTCATCCGCATCGTCATCCCGGTTCAGCGGCTCGCCATTGATCACCTTGGTGATCTCGTCGCCGGTCAGGGTCTCGTATTCCAGCAAGCCCTGGGCCAGGCGTTCCCACTCATCCTTGTGCTCGGTCAGGATGCGCTTGGCTGTCTCGTAGCCCTCGTCGATCAGTTCCTTGACCTTCTGGTCGATGATCTTCTGGGTTTCGGGGCTGTGATTGGTGCCACCGCCATAGGCGCCCAGGTAGGATTCCTGTTCGTTGGCATAGTCCACGTGGCCCAGTTCCTGATCATAGCCGAACTGCGTGACCATGGCGCGCGCGATCTTGGACACCTGCTGGATGTCCGAGGTCGCCCCGGAGGTCACGTTGTCGGGGCCGAACTTCAGCTCTTCGGCCACCTTGCCGCCCATCGCCATGGCGATCTTGGACTTGTACTTGCGGAAGGTCACGGACAGCTGATCACGTTCGGGCAGCGACAGGACAAGGCCCAGCGCCCGGCCACGCGGAATGATCGTGGCCTTGTGGATCGGGTCATGCTGCGGGACGTTCAGCCCGACGATGGCATGGCCCGCCTCGTGATAGGCAGTCAGCTGCTTTTCCTCTTCGGTCATGACCATGGAGCGGCGTTCGCTGCCCATCATGACCTTGTCCTTGGCGTTCTCGAAATCGATCATCGTCACGAAACGTCGGCCGACCCGCGCCGCCATCAGCGCGGCCTCGTTCACCAGGTTGGCGAGGTCGGCGCCCGAGAAGCCGGGCGTGCCACGGGCGATGATGCGCAGATCCACATCGGGGCCAAGCGGCACCTTGCGGGCATGCACGCCGAGGATCTTCTCGCGGCCCTTGATGTCGGGGTTGGGCACCTGCACCTGCCGGTCGAAGCGGCCCGGACGCAGAAGCGCGGGGTCCAGAACGTCGGGGCGGTTGGTCGCGGCCACGATGATGATGCCTTCGTTGGCCTCGAACCCGTCCATTTCCACCAGAAGCTGGTTCAGCGTCTGTTCGCGTTCGTCATTGCCGCCACCATAGCCCACGCCACGGGACCGGCCCACGGCGTCGATCTCGTCGATGAAGACGATGCAGGGCGCATTCTTCTTGGCCTGTTCGAACATATCGCGGACACGGCTGGCGCCAACACCCACGAACATCTCGACAAAGTCCGAACCCGAGATGGTGAAGAAGGGCACGCCCGCTTCACCCGCGATGGCGCGCGCCAGAAGCGTTTTACCGGTACCCGGAGGACCCACCAGCAGGGCGCCTTTGGGGATCTTGCCGCCGAGGCGGCTGAATTTCTGCGGGTTGCGCAGGAATTCGACAATTTCTTCCAGCTCTTCCTTGGCCTCGTCGATCCCAGCAACCTCGTCAAAGGTGACGCGGCCGTGCTTTTCGGTCAGCAACTTGGCCTTGGACTTGCCGAACCCCATGGCCCCGCCTTTGCCGCCGCCCTGCATCCGGTTCATGAAGTAGATCCAGACACCGATCAGCAGCAGGAACGGCAAGAGGCCAAGCAGGAAGGTCGCGAAACCGGATTGCTCCTGCGGACGCGCCTCGACAGCGACGCCGTTGTCGATCAACAGGTTGGTGACCTCGGCATCCGACGGCGCGATGGTCACGTAGCTGCGGTCATCCGAGCCGCGATAATACAGCTTTTCCCCGTCCATCGTGACCTCTGTCACGGTGCCGGATTCCACGGACTGGACGAATTGCGAATAGCTTCTGGAACTGCTGCTGCTTGTCGCCTGATCCCCGCCGAACAGCTGGAACAGGGCGAGAATGATGATGAACAGCACGACCCAGAAGGCCAGATTGCGCGCGTTTCCCACGGCGACACTCCTCGTGATTTCGGTGACGGGCGCCCCGGGCGCCTTGGTCATTGGTCTAAAATAGAGACTGTGACCGGTTCTTCAATGCGAAAGCAGGTAAGATGCAAAAGACGTGACAATCCGCGCAGTCCAATCCGGATTGTACCCTGCAAGGGGCGCTGCGATCAGCGCCCCATCCTGCCAGACCGCGGGCGACGCCATGAGCGACGCGCGTGGCAGGCCCGTTTCACGCCAGTCGGGACAGTCTTTCACCGCCACGCCCAGCGCCGCGATATGCAGGTCGTCGGCATGCGGCCCATCCAGCTGCCAGCGCCCATCCCAAACCTCGGTCGTTGGGCAGGTCGCCGCACGCACTGCATTATATTCCCGTGTGACCCGGATAGCGGTGTCGTCCCGGGTCAGTAGACATCCCGACAGCGTGTGCTTTTGTGCCGTCGCCAGCGTGGCGTCCATCTCCAGCATGGCGGTGTAGCGGGGCGCATATTCCGCCCCTGAGCACCAGCGCATCGCCGCAGTCAGAATGCGGCGCTTGATTTCAGGGCGCAGCGATCCGGCATCACCACCTGTTTGCAACAACAGGTCGCCGCGATCCTCGACAACGCGGGTCCGCGCAGCCTCACGGGTGAAATGATCGAGCGTGTTGCGTGCCACCTGCAGATTGAGGGCCGAGTCCATGATCGTTTCCGCGTCAATGCCCAAAGGCGCCAGCGCCTGCAGCGCCTTGCGGGCCCGAATCCTGTCAAAGCGTTCATCCTCGTTCGACGGATCGTCGCACCAGCGAATCTTGTGCCTTTTCAGGTAATCCCGCAGCTCTGCCCGGCCGACTTGCCACAGCGGACGCGTCCAGAAGACGCCATCGCGCTGGAACCGTTGATCCATGGCCGCAAGGCCATCCAGCCCGGATTTCCGAGCCAGCCGCAAAAGGAAGGTTTCGGCCACGTCATCGGCCGTATGCCCGAGGGCGACGCCACCAATCGCATTCACCCGCGCCCAGTCACCGATCAGGCGATAGCGGGCGTTGCGGGCATTGGCTTGCAGGTTCCCCGCATCCCCGCCCCCGGACCAGTTCAGAGTCTCGTGGGGAATGCCATGCACGGCGCAAAAAGCCGCCACATGCGCGGCTTCCTCGGCCGCCTCGGGCCGCAAACCGTGGTTCACCGTCACAGCCGCAATCGGCCGGCCGGATTGAACGGACCAGCGCCAGAACAGGTGCAGAAGGGCCATGGAATCGCCACCGCCAGAGACCGCGATTCCGACCGTGTCGGGCTGATGTGTCTCGGGAAAGGCCGTGTCGACTCGATGCAGGAGCATGGCATCCTCGCCCTGCGCCATCAGCCAGTCGGGATCTAGCTGCATCCGAGCGCTTGCATCGCCTGTCGGGCCACGTCCACCTGGTCGCTGTCCGGGAAGCGCACCGACACTTCACCCAGGGTGATGCAGGCATCCTGCTGCTGCCCAAGTGCCCCCAACGTCGTGCCCAGCCGCGTCAGCGCCTCGGGCGCAACGGGGCCTTCAGGCGCGGCGGAAAAGCTTTCGAGATAACCGCGCGCTGCATTCGTCGTCTCGCCCAGCTGTTCATGGGCCTGACCGCGCAGCAGGTGCACCTGGGCCGCGACGGGAGAGCCGGGATAGGTCTCACTGAAACTGGCCAGCAGATCGGCGGCGGTCTGGAAATCGCCTTCGTTCATGGCGGCCTGGGCACGCTCGTAATCCTCGCGCTCGGCGACGGCGAGGGCCGGACCAGCCGAAGGCTCGGCCGGGGCGGGGCCGACAGGGGCGGCTGCATCACCGCCCAAGGTCGGTGTGCTGCCGAGATTGCCGATATCGCAGCCCGGCTCCAGCTCGCAGAGACGGAATTCCAGATCACCGACCCGGTTGGTTCCGTCGCTGACCACCCGGTCGATGCGAAACTCAAGCTGTTCGGTCTTGGCCGTCAAACGGGTCAGCTCTGCCTCAATGGCGTTCAGACGGTCGAGCGGGGTCGCCCCTGCAACCCCCTGCGTCCCCTGCCCGCTGGCCGTCAGTTCCTGCCGCAGAGATTGCAGATCGGTGTAGAGTGCGGACAGTTCGGACCGGATATCGGCGAGCGTCTCGTCCTCTTGCGCCCCGGCCGAACCCGACAGGGCGAGGGCCAGACCCGCGGAAACAAGCAACTTGCGCAGCATGGTCACCCCCTGCCCTTTGTTCCGATCAGCTCGTCACGCCGATCGAGATCACGGTCACGGCGCGGCGGTTCTGCGAATAGCAGCTTTCATCGGAACAGACCGCGAGCGGACGTTCCTTACCGTAGCTGACGGTTCGGATGCGGTTGGCCGCGACGCCTTGCGACACGAGGTAGTCGCGCACGGCATTGGCCCGGCGCGCGCCCAGCGCGAGGTTGTATTCGCGGGTGCCCTGTTCGTCGGCATGGCCCTCGATCACCGCAAGGTAGTCGGAATTGGTCATCAGCCACTGGGCCTGGCCGGCCAGAACGGATTGCGCCTGCGGGCTTAGGGTGGACTGGTCCACCGCGAACAGCACGCGATCACCGATCGTCTGGTTGAAGTATTCCGGGCTGTCGGGATTGCCCGCGGCACCCAGCCCAGTCTGGCCGATCCCGGCCTGGTCATTGAGGTTTACCGCGTCGGGATTGTCGAAACGGTCGGCATTGGTGCAGGCGCTCAGCGCCAGGGCACCGATGAGTAAGGCCGCCTTGAGTGCGTGGGTCATGAATTCGGTCCTGTCATTCTTGGTTATGCTCGTTGCGGTCAGCATAGCATGGCGTGCGGGTCATAGGAATCACCAAAACGTCAGCGTTGCAGCGGCCCCCAGGATGGATCCGAGGCACCGGCGGGCGTGGATACGCGCTGGAGGTTGCGCCCGGTTATATCGACCGAGAACAGGCTGGATGTGCCCCCGGCGCCCTGGGTCTCGCGGCTGAACATGATGACACGGCCGTTGGGCGCCCAGGTCGGCCCCTCGTCGAGGAACGAGGCGGTCAGCAGGCGTTCCTGGCTGCCATCGGTGCGCATGACGCCGATGTGGAACCGTCCGGCATTCTGCTTGGTGAAGGCGATCAGGTCTCCGCGCGGCGACCAGACCGGAGTGCCGTAGCGCCCCTCCCCAAAGGAAATCCGCCGCGCCTCACCGCCATTCGCGCTCATGATATAAAGCTGTTGGGTGCCCGACCGGTCGCTTTCAAAAACGATCTGGCTGCCATCGGGACTGAAGGAGGGCGCGGTCTCGATCGAAGGCGCGCTGGTCAGGCGGGTATGCTGGCCGGAGCGCAGGTCCGTGCGCCAGATATCGGTATTGCCGCCATTGGCCAGGCTGTAGATCACCTGCTGTCCGTCGCGGCTGAAACGGGGACTGAAGGCCATCTCGCCCTGCTGGGTGGTCAGTTGCTGACGCCCCACGGTGGACACGTCCAGCACATTGATGCGCGGAAACCCGCTTTCGTAGCTGGTATAGAGCACCCGGTCGCCGTTGGGGCTGAACCGCGGAGCCAGCACAATGGTGCTGCTGTCCGTCAGGTATTGCACGTTGGCACCGTCGTAATCCATCACCGCCAGGCGCTTGGCGCGGTTGTCCTTTGGGCCGGTCTCGGCCACGAAGACCACGCGGCTGTCGAAATAGCCCGCCTCGCCGGTGATCCGGGAATAGACCTCGTCGGCCACCTTGTGCGCCATCCGGCGCCAGCCGTCCGTGGTGCCGGTGAATTGCAGGCCCTCGCCCATCTCGGAACCCGAGAAGACGTCATAAACCCGGAACTTCACGCTGACCTGGCCCCCGGTGACCGCCACCGCGCCCCGGATCAGCGCCTGCGCGTTGATTGCCCGCCAATCGGCAAAGGCGACAGGGTCGGAAAAACTGGCCGGGGTGGAAATGAAGGCGGAACGCGGGATCTGCCGGAACAGCCCGGTTCCCATCAGGTCCTGTGCCACAACCTGCGTGATATCTCCGGCGACCTGCTCGCTGCCTGCGGTTTCGGCGTGGAACCCCGGCAGGGCGAAGGGCAGAGGCTCGATCACGCCATCGGTGAGCTCCAGCCGCAGCGGATCTTGCGCATGGGCCACCGTGGCGAAAAGCACCGCCAACAGGAAGGTCAGGAACCGGATCATCATATCGTCTCCATTCTCTCAGGATCGGCCGTCAGTGCAATAGCGGCATGACAGACGCGGTGTCGGGGGGAAAAACTCCGCCGACCGCGCAGGATGCTTGGCGCCCCTACCATGACTGCATGTTCTCGGGGTTGAAGGTCAGTTCCACGTCGCGCCATTGGTCGTACTTGTCGGCGGGCAGGTCATAGCCGGAACGTCCACCATCGTTCTGGCAGCGCACCAGCGCCGAACGGGCCATGCGGTAGGCCACATCGGCATCGGACTGACTGCCACCCTCGAAGCTCAACATCCGGATGGACCCGGTATCGACCCGGCCATCCTCGGTCATCGAGAAGGCAACTGTCACCTTGGTCTGCATCGCCCCGGTCGAGGCGCTGCCGACGTTCCAGCAATTGCCGATCTGGCGCAGGAAGCTGGTCTTGGCGGCATCCGAC
>PR_CR_10_Liq_2_inCRDRAFT_1000348_pt1 | contig 13202 bp, 12 predicted proteins | sample PRCRCaboRojoPR_FD_10245 | JGI IMG/M metagenome (IMG submission 10245) | reverse complement strand
TCAACAGACACAGGCCGAATTAACCACGGAAGTGCGTGAGAATTCCTCTGACCTCGAAATTCCTACCACTGAGTCCAGCAGCAGCGTTCGCGATGTGCAAACAACGCAAAGTGGTCGAACAATCTCAATCACCACGCCGGTGCTGCAATTAACCATCGACCTCACAGGCGGCGATGTCACCCAAGCGTTACTCAAGGACTACCCAACCGACATTGATCGGCCCAATGATCCGATTGCTTTACTTGATTCACGTGACCGCATATACGTTGCGCAAAGCGGATTGGTCGGACAAGACGGCCCTGACGGATTCGAATCGGGCCGCCCTATCTATACCAGTGCTCAAAACGCGTACGAAATTTCAACTGAGCAGACCGTGGTACTGCAAACAACAGCTGACAATGGATTGATCGTCGAAAAACACTTTCATATTCATCCTGAACGTTACGACATCGAAGTCTCGCACCACATCCAAAACACCAGTTCAGAACTTCGAAGTGTCACGCCATTCGTTCAGATCAAACGTGACAACTCAGCTGATCCATCCATTCAAAATTCAATGGGTATGCAGGCATTTCTTGGGTATGCATTGCGCACTGCTGACGAGCGCTACCGAAAAATCTCGTTTGATGACTTCGAAACCGCCTCCGATGCGCGTGAGCTCAATGCGGAATTACGTGATGCAGCGATCGATGGCGGCTATCTCGCCTTACTGCAACATTACTTTACGACGGCCTGGGTACCCAGCGCAGACACTTCCCACCGCTATACGTTTAGACAGAATAATGAAGGGCACAATATCGGTAGCATCGTCAGTCCTGATTTGATACTCGAGCCTGGACAAACTGCTTCGACTGCTTCGATTTTGTATGTTGGACCCAAAGATCAAGATGCACTGGAAGCACTCACTCCAGGCCTTGAGTTAGTGGTTGACTACGGCTGGCTCTGGTTTATCGCGCAACCGCTCTTTTGGTGCCTCCAATTCATTCATTCCTATGTAGGTAACTGGGGCGTTGCAATTATTTTGGTCACCGTTCTTGTCAAAGCCGCATTCTTTCAATTATCGGCGTCTGCCTATCGTTCCATGGCAAAAATGCGGAAATTCACGCCCGAAATCAGCAGACTGAGAGAGCTCTACGGCGACGATAAACAACGGATGTCCAAAGAAATGATGGATCTTTACAAAAAAGAAAAGATCAATCCGCTCGGCGGCTGTCTGCCGATCATCGTTCAGATGCCTGTATTCATTGCTCTCTACTGGGTTCTATTGGAATCAGTTGAATTAAGACAGGCGCCTTTTGTGCTCTGGATCCAAGATTTGTCAGCAAAAGATCCATTCTTTGTATTACCGCTTTTGATGGGCGTTTCGATGTATATACAAACGTCGTTAAACCCAACTCCACCAGACCCAATGCAAGCCAAAATTATGAAGTGGATGCCTGTGGCCTTCACATTCTTCTTTTTATGGTTCCCCGCTGGACTTGTCCTGTACTGGGTTTGTAACAACGTACTTTCGATCGCGCAGCAATGGGTTATCACTCGGTCCATTGAAAAAGCTCAGGCTGCTTAATGATATCGAGTGACACGATCGTCGCCTCTGCCACCGCCAGTGGTCAGGGCGCGGTCAGTGTGATTCGGTTGTCGGGCCCATCTGCAATTCAGATTGGTGAGACGCTTGCACAACGGACGCTCCACCCTCGAACGGCACATTATGGGGCGCTCCACAACAATTCAGAACAAATCGACTCAGGCCTCTGGCTGTGTTTTCCTAAACCCAAAAGTTTCACCGGTGAAGATGTTGTCGAATTTCAGGGTCATGGCGGCCCAGTTGTCATCCAGCGATGTATTCAAGCCATGGTCGACCAGGGAGCACGACCTGCCAAACCCGGTGAGTTCAGTGAGCGCGCATTCCTCAATGATAAAATCGACTTAACGCAAGCCGAAGCAATCGCTGACCTCATCGCAGCCTCATCAGACCAAGCAGCGCGCGCAGCAAACCACTCGATGAACGGCGTTTTTGGTAACCGCATCAATGCACTTGTTGACTCACTCACGCACATTCGAACCCACATTGAAGCCCATATTGATTTCCCAGATGAAGAAATCAGTCCTACGGCACTCACACGTATTCAATCTGAGCTCGACACGGTCCATACGTCCTTAAGTGACCTGCTCAGCCGTGCTGAAGACGGAGTCAAACTCAATCAATCGCCGCGCATTGGCCTCATCGGCGCCCCTAACGCAGGCAAAAGTTCACTGTTGAATGCTCTGTCTCAACAGCCCTTAGCCATTGTGACCGACATCCCTGGAACCACACGCGATCTTATTCGTCACACCATCGTAGTTCGGGGCCTTGAACTCTCGATTACGGACACTGCCGGGATTCGTGACACAACAGATCGTATTGAACAAGAAGGCATCAAACGTGCACAAGACGCAGTCAAACACTGTGACATTATCGTGTGTCTATTCGACGCAACCAGCCATCCGAGTATTCACGATCAAGACATTGAGAGACTTGTGTCTCATGCGTTGACACCCACCCAGACTCTGCTGACGATTCATAACAAAATCGACCTCGACACAGATCCACTTGAGAACCACTCTTCATACAATTACGTTCAGATTTCTGCGGTCAAAGGTGATGGAATTGACCAACTGTTAGATTGGTTTGAGGAGCATCTACGCAGTAATCATCAAGCAGAAACGATCTTCACAGCACGTGCTCGCCATCTGAAACATTTGCGTGAATCGTTAAATTATTTGGAAACAGCACGCTCACTCGAGCTCACGTCCATGACCATTGACCTGGTCGCAGAAGATCTAAGACTTGCACAACACTGTCTGTCAGAAATTACGGGACGATTCAGTTCCGACGATCTTTTGGGTGAGATCTTTTCGAGTTTTTGTATCGGTAAATGATGTCTATAACTGCCCCTCAACGACCGTTAAAACCTATGGATAATTCAGGGTGTGTATAAAACCGGATTCCGCGAACAGGTTATGCATGCAATGCATACAATCTACAAGCACTACTTCACAGAGTCTAAAAACGCCTAATCATCTGAATTTATTTAAAAAGCATCGCTTTTCCACAGGTTCGTTTCGACGTAATATAAACAACATCAATAATCTTCTTTTTTAAACATTCTTTATATATATATGGATTACAGACAACAATTTGACGTCATCGTCGTCGGTGGTGGTCACGCTGGAAGTGAAGCAGCACATGCGGCCGCTCGCATGGGTTGTAACACGCTTTTAGTGACGCATTCGATTGAAGCGCTTGGGCAGATGTCTTGTAATCCAGCGATCGGTGGAATCGGCAAAAGCCATCTCGTGCGCGAAATTGACGCGTGCGATGGTCTTATGGCTCAAGTCACAGATCAAGCTGGCATTCAGTTTCGAGTTCTTAATCGACGAAAAGGCCCAGCTGTTCGAGCAACTCGGGCTCAGGCAGATCGTGTGCTGTATCGCCACCACATGAGGTCGCGGTTAGAAAACACAAAAAATCTGACGATATTTCAACAGCCGGTGACTGATTTGATGATTGAAAATCATCAAGTGACTGGTGTGAAACTGGCGATGGGACTGTGCTTGTCCGCCAAAACCGTGGTTTTGACTGCGGGAACATTTTTAGCTGGGCAAATTCACATCGGCATGCAGCAACAGTCTGGTGGTCGTGCGGGTGATCCAGCCTCAGATCAACTTGCCACTGCTTTGAAACAGTATCCGTTTCGCATTTCAAGATTAAAAACAGGGACTCCACCGCGGATCGATTCTAGGACAGTTGATTTAGAGCAATTACCAACCCAGCCTGGCGATGACCCTGTGCCCTATATGTCCATGATGAGCCAAGGAAACGAGCATCCTGAACAGGTGGCTTGTTATTTATCACGTACGACCGAGCGGACCCGCGACATCATCTTAGAAAATTTACATTTGAGTCCAATGTATGCCGGTGTCATTGACGGGGTTGGGCCTCGATATTGCCCATCCATTGAAGACAAAATTGTTCGCTTTGCCGACAAACCAACACATCAAGTGTTCTTAGAGCCAGAGGGACTCACCTCAAATGAACTGTATCCGAATGGCGTGAGCACATCGTTACCCTATGAGGTACAGCTGGATATCATTCGATCGATGGATGGTTGTGCCGAAGCCATTATCACTCGTCCGGGTTATGCCATTGAATATGACTATTTTGACCCTCGAGATTTAAAAGCGACGCTTGAAAGTAAGCTTGTCAGCAATTTATTTTTTGCCGGTCAAATCAATGGCACCACAGGGTACGAAGAGGCTGGTGCTCAAGGATTGTTGGCAGGCGCGAATGCAGCGCTTCGAGCAAATGATCGTGATCCATGGATTGTTGGACGTGATGAAGCATACCTCGGTGTCATGGTTGATGATCTCATTACGCTTGGAACACAAGAACCGTATCGGATGTTTACATCGCGCGCGGAATACCGTTTGGCATTACGAGAAGACAATGCAGATACTCGATTGACTGAGACTGCACGATCGCTCGGCTTGGTGTCAGATGCGCGATGGAGTGCTTTTAATAAGCGCCAAGACGCCATTCGTGTCGAATCTGCTCGGTTACAGCAGATTTGGGTTCGTCCACAGGATGCATGCGTGGAAAAATTGAATCCTCATTTAACAGCCCCGCTGTCAAAAGAAGTGACATTGCATGACTTATTAAAGCGCCCTGAGATGGACTATGACGCGATCATGTCACTGACTGAACAGCCACCACATGAAGATCCATCGGTCTCAACTCAAGTTGAAATTTTGGTGAAGTATTCAGGATATATCGCCCGTCAAACTGATGAAATTGCCAAGCTGAAACGCAATGAACACATTCGTATTCCGACGGATGTCGATTATGATCAGATCTCGGGTTTATCAAGTGAGGTCACACAAAAATTGAAGGACCACCAACCCGAAACGCTTGCGCAGGCAGCCCGTATTAGTGGTGTGACACCGGCAGCGATCAGCCTATTACTTGTTCATTTAAAACGGCATCAAACGATGCCAAAAGGACAACTTGCCAGTTGAAGGTTTTGGCGGATTGGGCAGCGTCACGTCTATCGCTTGATGAGGCACAATTGAATGCGTTTGAATTAGTGTGTTCGGAACACCTCAAATGGAACACTGTATTTAATTTGAGTGCGCATCGCTCGCATGATCAAGTCGTCAATGATCAACTCATTGATTCGTTAACAGTCGCAGATGCGATTACGGGATTATCTATTCTCGATATTGGTACAGGGCCTGGTTTTCCCGGGCTACCACTTGCCATTACTTTTCCTGATATTCAGTTTGTTCTCTTGGATTCAAATGCAAAGAAGCTTGCATTTGCCAAACATGTCGTCGGTCTATTGAAGCTTCAAAATGTGGAGATCGTTCATCAACGCATCGAACATTACGTACCAGCTCATAAGCATGATCAAATAATCAGCAGGGCCTTTTGTTCGCTCAGTGATATGATTCACTACGCACTTCCAATTCTTGCACCAAATGGGCAGATTTTGGCGATGAAAGGCCCGGGTGTATTTACTGAGCAGGCTGACGCCGAACTGAAATACCCGCGTTGTAAGATTAACGTAAGGGCGTTACATCATGCACGAGATGAAGAGAAAACGCGTTTTCTTGCGACAGTGACACGGACCGAAACATGACTCGAATTATCGCAATTACAAATCAAAAAGGCGGGGTTGGTAAGACAACGACCTGCGTTAATTTGGGTGCGACACTCTCAGAAATGGGATACGGGGTATTAGTGATCGACTTTGACCCACAAGGAAACGCAACCAGTGGTAGCGGTGTGGAAAAGCGTCACATTCAGCATGATGTGCGTGGATTATTACTGGGTGAACACAGTTTCCGCGAAACATGTGTGATGGGAACCGCCGCTGGGTACGACTTATTGCCGTCGGATATCCAATTGACCGAGGCTGAGGTTGCTCTGATTTCAATGCCTGCTGCACAGAGTCGATTGAAAACGATGTTGGCCGAACAAGCAGGCAGCTATGATTTCGTACTGATTGATTGTCCACCGGCGCTTTCAATGCTCACGATTAACGGCTTGGTAGCGGCAGACGGTGTCATAATCCCGGTCCAGTGTGAGTTTTATGCACTTGAGGGGATCGCAGCGNTGATNGAAACAATCGAACAAGTNAGAGCCTCTCACAATCCAAGCCTNCAAATCGATGGAGTCTTGCGCACCATGTATGATCCGAGAACCAGCNTGACGCGNCAGGTGTCGGTGCAGCTTGAACAATTCTTTGATGACAAAGTCTTCAAAACAGTGATTCCAAGAAATGTCCGTTTGGCTGAAGCGCCAAGCCATGGCCTTCCGGTCTTGCGATATGATCGATTGTCAAAGGGCGCATTGTCCTATTTAGCGCTCGCATCTGAATTACGAAAACGATTGAAGTTGAAAAAAGCAGCATGACGCAGAAAAAACGAGGTCTCGGTTTTAATCCNCTACTGGGACTGGATCAAAACACCGTTGATGCGGTTCTCAGCCATTCATCTCAAGGATCCCAGCAAACACATTCGATTGCTGAAGGCTTGGTGAATATCCCGGTTGAGCACATCGTCGCGAATCCATACCAGCCGCGTATTCGTTTCGCGGAAACGGAATTGGACGAACTCGCCGATTCGATTCGGCAACATGGCGTCATGCAGCCGGTTGTCGTGCGACAGACCGCCTCGGGATATGAATTGATCGCGGGTGAGCGGCGTTGGCGTGCATCGCAGCGGGCCGGGCTCGCTGACATTCCTGCGTTAGTTCGCGCGCTTGACGATCAGCAAGTTGCTGCCTTGGCTCTGATTGAAAACGTGCAACGTGAACAATTGACAGCCATTGAGCAAGCGCGTGCCTTAGGCCGCATGCGCGACCAATTTTCAATGGATCAAACATCACTCGCAGACCTGATGTCTTTCAGTCGATCCAATGTCGCTAACTTGTTGCGCCTTTTGAATTTAGCGCCGGCTGTGCAAACTATGATGGAAACAGGCACGCTTGATATGGGCCATGCGCGCGCGCTCCTACCACTGCCAGAGACCATGCAAACGAGAACTGCAGAGCAGGTGGTCGAGGGTGAATTATCAGTTCGGCAGACCGAGGCACTGGTTAAGCGGATGCTCGCAGAAAATCAGCCAGCACCGACAACCTACACAGATCCTGATATTTCAAGGCTTGAAACTAAATTGTCCGATCGCCTTGGCGCATCTGTGCAGATCCGAGCCAAGAAAAATGGACAAGGTCAGATTGTCATTAAATATGCATCACTGGATGTCCTTGATGGCATTGTGACGCGACTAAAGAGTAAGGATTGAGGGCGACATTGGGCCAATCCGTCATTTTAGTCGTTGATCCGACACATTTGACTGCATATACTCCGGACACGATGCGTGATCTAGGCAGGTGATCGATGCAACTTGTCGGGCGGATATTAAAAATTCAGACGCTCGTTGCGGTCCTGCTTGCTGGTTTAGGGGTATTTTTTATCTCGTGGCCTTTCGGGATGAGTGCGTTGATAGGAGGCCTCATTGCGGCCATTCCGCAATTGATTTTCGGATTATGGGCGTTTCGAGTACGAGGGGCCCGAAATGCCAGACGAATCACACAAAACGTGTTCGTTGGCGAGGCATTNAAATTAGTGACGACCGCTGTGGCATTTGTTGCCGTTTGGACGTCGGTCCCTTGGCTTGATGCTGCGGGGTTATTCGCAGGTTTTGTGATGACGATTGTCACGCTGCAGTTGAGTCTACCGTGGACGCTCGGTAGGGCAAAAACACTTTAGAGTGGATTAAAAATGGCATTTGAAAACCCAACAAGCACTGAGTACATCACCCACCACCTTACGAATCTGACCTATGGCTATCACCCCGTAAACGGTTGGTCGTTTGCCTATGGTGCTCAAGAAGCCGCAGAGATGGGCTTCATGGCCGTGCACGTTGACACACTCGGTTGGGCATTTTTCTTGGGCATAGTATTTAGCTGGATTTTCTACGTTGGCGCGCGTCGTGCGCATGCAGGCGTGCCATCTGGGTTGTTATGCGTTGTAGAGATGGTTGTTGAGTTTATCGACAACGCAGTTCGCGAATCCTTCCACGGAAAAAGCAAAGCGATCGCACCTTTGGCGCTGACAATCTTTGGCTGGATATTCATCATGAATACCGTCAAATTGCTTCCGATCGATTTGATGCCACGGATTTTCTATGAGCTCGGCGTTGAGTACATGAAGATTGTGCCAACAACTGATATCAATGCCACGCTTGGAATGTCCTTGGGCGTTTTTCTGTTGATCATCTTTTATTCCATCAAAATTAAAGGGCCTGGCGGATTCATTGGCGAGTTGACGCTTCAGCCGTTCGGGAAATGGTTGCTGCCTTTCAATTTCCTTTTGGAGAGTGTTGGGCTACTTGCAAAACCACTGTCGCTGGCTTTGCGTTTGTTTGGGAACATGTATTCAGGAGAGTTGATCTTCATTCTGATTGCGCTCCTACCGTTTTACCTACAGTGGATTCTCTCGGTCCCGTGGGCAATCTTTCACATTTTTGTGATCACTCTCCAGGCATTCATTTTTATGATGCTGACGATTGTGTACTTATCGATGGCGCATGAGCACCATTAAAACAGTTCTGTTTAACTTATCCTTAGATTGGAGGAAACCATGGAAGCAGTAGTATCAATGACCATTCTGGCGGTCGCGATGATTATCAGTGTGGGCGCGTTGGGTACCGCAATTGGATTTGCCCTATTGGGCGGAAAGTTTCTAGAGGGCGCTGCGCGTAATCCAGAAACAGTTCCAATGCTGCAAACCAAAATGTTCATCATTGCAGGTCTTCTGGACGCCGTGACTATGATCGGTGTTGGTCTTGCGCTGTTCTTCACATTCGCAAACCCGTTCATCGCGCAACTTTCTTGATGGGATCGGCTGAGTAGCCAAAACCAGCAAACAACGTAGCGAGGTACGGTTGTGAACTTAAATCTGACACTGATCGGTCAGCTTATTGCTTTCCTGATTTTCGTCGGCTTCTGCATGAAATATGTCTGGCCGCCCATCGTGGCAGCCATGGCTGAACGTCAGAAAAGAATTGCCGATGGACTGGACGCTGCAGATAAAGCAGCGCGTGATCTTGAAGCCGCAAAAGCTCAGATTGACGACGAACTCAAACAGGCGCGTGTTCAGGTGACCGAGTTACTTGACCAGGCGAATAAGCGTTCGGCACAAATTGTGGAAGATGCTCAAGAGAAAGCGCGGAGCGAGGCTGANAAGATCATGGCTTCTGCGAATGCTCAAATCGCNCAGGAAGCGGCACAAGCGCGTGAGTCACTGCGTGCAGAGATCGCATCTCTTGCGGTTCTCGGTGCAGAGCGTGTGTTGAGTGCAGAAGTGGATCAAAAGGCCCACGAGAAGCTTTTGAAAGATTTGGCTGAAGAGCTGTAGGGGACGTCATGGCACAACTCACGACAATCGCTCGTCCATATGCAAAAGCAGTGTTCGCCTATGCAACTGATACTCAAACAGAGGCCGGTTGGAGTGCGTTCTTCGCAAAAGCACAAGTCTTAGTTGCTGATCATGAGCTGTCTGAGCTTTTAAAGCACCAGGGCGTTGAGGCGACAACAAAGGTCCAGATTGTGCGGGACTTGATGAGTGATGTTGCTGTCGACGGCTCAGATGAGTTTCTCGAGACTCTGGGTCATTACGGCCGCTTATTGGCTCTGCCAGAGATTGCGTCTGAGTATGCGCAGTTCCTCGCGCAAGGCCAAAAAGCACTTGATGTGACGATTAAGAGCGCATATCCGTTAAGCGACTCCGAGTTGAAATTGCTCGAGTCAAAGCTGCAAGCGAAGTATGCCGACAAAACGGTTCGAATCCAGACAACAGTCGATGCCTCCTTGATTGGAGGGTTTGAGATTCGTTCAAGTGACACAGTGATTGACGCGTCGGTCAAAGGGCGACTTGGAAAAATCGCGGAGTCTTTGACCATTTAAGCTAAGAGAATTTGAAAGGAACGTTTCATGGATCAATTGAATCCTTCTGAGATCAGCGAACTGATCAAGCAGCGAATCGGAAAAGCCGATATCGCTGTGTCTGCAAAAAACGAAGGGACGATCGTCTCCGTCTCTGACGGTATTGTCCGGATCTACGGACTCGCCGACGTCATGTACGGTGAGATGATCGAATTTGAGGGTGGCGTCTTCGGCATGGCCTTGAACCTTGAGCGCGACTCGGTCGGTGCTGTTGTACTTGGTGACTATCAAGACCTCGCCGAGGGGCAAAAAGCGTCTTGTACTGGACGGATTCTCGAAGTCCCTGTGGGCAACGGTCTGTGTGGCCGTGTTGTCGATGCGCTCGGGAACCCAGTAGATGGCAAAGGTGAGATCGAACACGACGGCACCGATGCAATCGAAAAAGTCGCGCCAGGTGTAATCGCGCGGCAATCGGTTGATCAGCCAGTCCAGACAGGCCTCAAGGCAATCGATGCCATGGTTCCCGTAGGACGGGGTCAGCGCGAGTTGATCATTGGTGACCGTCAAACTGGAAAGACTGCGGTTGCGATCGATGCGATCATCAACCAGAAAGATACAGGTGTGAAATGTATCTATGTGGCCGTTGGTCAGAAGCAATCATCGATTGCATCAGTGGTCAGGAAGCTTGAAGAACACGGCGCAATGGATCATACGATCATCGTTGCGGCTGGTGCTGCAGATCCTGCGGCAATGCAGTTTTTGGCCCCGTTTTCTGGTTGTACGATGGGTGAGTATTTCCGCGACCGTGGTGAAGACGCTCTGATTGTCTATGATGACTTGTCAAAGCAGGCAGTTGCATATCGCCAGATCTCGTTATTGTTGCGTCGACCACCGGGCCGAGAAGCATATCCAGGTGATGTTTTCTACTTACACTCGCGCCTTCTTGAGCGCGCTGCACGTGTGAATGCTGAATACGTCGAGCAATTCACTGACGGAAAGGTGAAGGGACAAACCGGTTCGTTGACTGCGCTGCCAATTATTGAGACCCAAGCGGGTGACGTGTCTGCGTTCGTTCCAACCAACGTGATTTCAATCACCGACGGACAGATCTTCCTTGAAACCAACCTCTTTAACTCGGGCATCCGTCCTGCAATGAACGCAGGTATTTCTGTTTCTCGGGTGGGTGGTGCTGCACAAACCAAGATTGTGAAAAAGCTCGGTGGAGGTATTCGACTCGCGCTTGCACAGTATCGCGAACTGGCGGCCTTCTCACAGTTTGCATCGGATCTTGATGAAGCAACGCGCAAGCAGCTTGAGCATGGTCAGCGGGTGACCGAGCTGATGAAGCAGAAGCAATATTCACCACAGTCCATCGCAGACATGGGAATCGTGTTGTTCGTCGCCAATGAAGGCTTCCTCGATGATGTGGATGTGAGCAAAGTGGTCGACTTTGAAGCGGCTCTTCTCGATTACTTCCGCGCCGAGCATGCAGACCTCCGTAAGGAACTGAATGCATCCGGTGACTACAATGATGAGATTGCCGGCAAGCTGAAAGCTGTAGTCGAATCCTTTAAATCATCGCAAACCTATTAATCGCGAGTTAGACAGAGGCAAACGGCATGGCAGTTGGTAAGGAAATTCGCACCCAGATAGGAAGCATCAAAAACACTCAAAAAATTACGAGTGCGATGCAACTGGTTGCTGCCTCCAAAATGCGCAAAGCCCAGGAACGGATGGGTGCAACCCGCCCGTATGCGGACCGAATCTTGGACGTGATCGGGCACCTTGCGCACGCGAACCCCGAATACAACCATTTGTATCTTGAGGAACGCGAAATCAAGCGCGTCGGATACATTGTGGTGTCGACAGACCGTGGGTTATGCGGCGGTTTGAACGCCAACCTGTTCAAACAAGTCGTCAGTGAACTGGGCCGTCATCATGGGGCACAGGTTGAGGTTGATCTGGCAGTCATTGGCTCGAAAGCAATTGGCTTCTTTAAGAGCTTTGGTGGCAACGTGATTGCGACCGCTGGAAACGTGGGAGATAACCCGACCGTTGCTGATTTGATTGGCAGCGTNAAGGTGATGATGGATGCCTACGAGGAAGGCCGGATTGATCGTCTGTACGTCGTATACAACCGCTTCGTCAATACCATGACCCAAAGCCCAACTGTGCAACAGTTGCTACCGCTCGAGAAAAGCGAAGCCTTTGATGAGGCGCTCGGCGACCATTGGGACTTCATCTATGAGCCAGGAGCGGCGCGCGTGCTTGAGCAGCTCTTGACGCGCTACATCGAGTCCTTGGTGTATCAGTCGGTGGTTGAAAATCTGGCGTGTGAGCAAGCGGCTCGGATGGTTGCCATGAAAGCAGCAACTGACAATGCAGGTAGCCTGATTGATGAGCTTGAACTCGTATATAACAAAGCGCGTCAAGCCGCGATTACACAAGAAATTTCAGAAATTGTAAGCGGTGCTGCGGCACTGTAAGAACAGATTGTTTTAGGAGATAAACGGATGAGTAGCGGAAAGATTGTGCAAATCATCGGCGCTGTGATTGACGTCGAGTTCCCGCGTGAATCAGTACCCAAGGTGTATGACGCATTGACGTTGGAAGGTAAACCAATCGTTCTTGAAGTCAGCAACAGCTTGGCGACGGTGTGGTGCGAACAATTGCGATGGGTTCGACTGAAGGACTCGCGCGAGGTCTTGAGGTGTCCAACACGCATGCACCAATTTCTGTCCCCGTTGGGACCGAAACACTCGGTCGAATCATGGACGTATTGGGCAACCCGATTGATGAAAAAGGTGATATCGGCGAGAAGTCGCGGATGCCTATTCACCGGACAGCGCCAACGTTCTCCGAGCAATCAGCGTCTACGGAACTCCTCGAGACGGGTATTAAGGTCATCGACTTGGTCGCACCCTTCGCAAAAGGCGGAAAGGTCGGTTTGTTCGGTGGTGCCGGGGTTGGTAAGACCGTGAACATGATGGAATTGATCCGAAACATCGCGATCGAACACTCTGGCTACTCAGTATTCGCCGGTGTCGGTGAACGGACCCGTGAAGGAAACGATTTTTATCATGAAATGACNGAGTCCAATGTATTGGACAAGGTGTCCTTGGTTTATGGTCAGATGAATGAGCCACCTGGAAACCGTCTGCGCGTCGCCTTGACCGGACTGACGATGGCGGAGCATTTCCGTGATGAAGGCCGT
>PR_CR_10_Liq_2_inCRDRAFT_1000347_pt1 | contig 13203 bp, 14 predicted proteins | sample PRCRCaboRojoPR_FD_10245 | JGI IMG/M metagenome (IMG submission 10245) | reverse complement strand
CTGATCGTGAGGCGATAGGGATGCGCATTCAGGACGACAACGAGCGGCAAACACTCCTTGATGCAGTGGCTTTTAATCAAGAAGGCCTGATTGCAGCGATCGCGCAAGACGTTGAAAGCCAGGCTGTTTTAATGATGGCCTGGATGAATCGAGAGGCCTTGGACGAAACGCTCAAAACAGGCCAGGTTGTCTACTTCTCACGCTCACGCGAGTGCCTTTGGCGTAAAGGGGAATCCTCAGGTCAAACGCAACAATTGAAGACGATTCGAATTGATTGTGACAAAGACGCCCTTGTGTTAGGTATTCTCCAAGAGGGTGTGGCGTGCCACACGGGACGACGCAGCTGTTTTTCGTGGGCGCCAGACGCAGGCAGCTGGCAGGCCGTCGAACCGGTTGTCACGGATCCTGAGTCGCTGTATGGAGAGAACAAATGACGGTGATTGAAGTCTTAGAGGACATGTTAGCCGAGCGTCGCTATGGCGACCCCGAACAATCGTACGTCGCTAAGTTGCATCACAAAGGACTCGACCACATCTTAAAGAAAGTGGGAGAAGAATCCACCGAAGTGGTCATGGCCGCTAAGGATGCAGCTCGATCGAAAAATAACAGTGACGTCATCCATGAGGTGGCTGACTTGTGGTTTCACACCTTGGTGCTTTTATCGCATTTAGATGAGCCACCCAGTGCCGTGTTGGCAGAACTCGAACAGCGCCTCGGCGTCAGTTGAAAAAGCAAATCGTGAGGATGCACATGGCTGACTGTTTGTTTTGTAAGATTCGCGATGGCGAGATCCCTGCAGACATTGTCTACAAAGACGATGACATGCTGGCATTTCGGGATATTCACCCCAAAGCACCCGTGCATTTTCTGGTGATCCCACGACGACACATTGAAAATTTATTTGATGTGACAGAGAGCGACACCGGGTTACTTGGGCGGATTCAGCTGATGATTCCCGAGATTGCAAAGCAACAAGGACTGGATTCGGGGTTTAGAACAGTGTTGAATACCGGACCCGGTGGACACCAAGAGGTGTATCACATGCATTATCATGTCCTCGGTGGCGGACCATTTACTGGATTTAATTAACATAAACACAACGAAGTAGGAGCCCGCATATGGGAGTTGGTGGTATCAGCATTTGGCAGCTTTTGATCGTGCTTGCCATTGTGATCATGATCTTTGGGACGAAGAAACTGAAGACACTCGGATCCGATCTGGGCAGCGCGGTGAAAGGATTCCGGAGCTCTGTCAGCGATAAAACAGATGACAAAGTCACAGACGAGACGACCGCTCAGTCTGAGGCACATACAGAAACAGAGACGACACAGCAGACGACCGAGAGCGCTGAAGCCAAAGAGAAGGTTTAAGTGTTTGATATTGGAGCAACCGAGTTACTCTTGGTTGCCATCATCGGCTTGGTCGTGGTCGGCCCGGAGCGCCTTCCCAGACTCGCCCGCACGATTGGTATGTGGGTAAAACGTGCGCGTGGGCAAATGTCGTCGATTCAGAAAGAGATCAATCGAGAGCTCGAGCTTGAGGACTTAAAGCGCCAGCTTGAACAGAAAGGCGGTGGTCTGACGCTTGAGGATCTGACAGGCGAAGATAACAACGCATCGAAACCCCAACCGTCATCCAACATCAACCAGAAGCAGGATAATGAGCGATCCAAGTCTGAATGATCAGCCCCTGATCGCCCACCTCGTCGAACTCCGCGATCGCCTGATCCGTGTGTTGATCGTGATCCTCATATTCTTTTTGGGGTTCATCGCGTTTGCCAACGATCTCTACGCTTATTTGGCGGAACCTTTGCAATCATTGTTGCCGGAGGGCGCTTCGATGATTGCAACGCAGGTGGCTTCACCCTTTTTGGCTCCCTTCAAACTGGCGCTGTATTTGAGCATATACTGCGGCGCGCCGATGATCCTGTACCAACTGTGGGGGTTCATCGCACCGGGTCTGTATCAGAATGAGAAGAAAATTGCCGGACCGCTTCTGATATCAAGCATCATCCTATTTTACGCCGGCATGGCGTTTGCCTATTTTGTAGTCTTCCCATTGGTCTTTGGTTTCTTCACCACTGTTGGACCCACCGGCGTCACGGTCATGACTGATATCGATGCCTATTTGAGCTTCGTATTGAAGCTCTTTCTCGCCTTTGGACTCGCCTTTGAAATCCCAGTCGCGACAATGCTGATGATCAAAGCAGGGGTCACCACTGTGGAGTCTTTGAAAGAAAAACGGCCCTACGTATTCATTGGTTGTTTTGTGGTGGGCATGTTGGTCACGCCTCCTGACATGATCAGTCAAACACTGCTTGCTGTACCCATGTGGCTTCTTTTTGAGGCCGGATTAATTGGCTCTCGGTTCTTGGGGACGCCGCGTGGCCAAGACGAGACAGACAGCCACCAAGATCCTGAGACAGATCCAACGCCGCCTACGCCACCGACGGTGGTCGAAAACGAGGCGTCTGAGGATGATTCACCTGAACCCATTGATGAGTTTGATCTGTATGCGCCCGTAAAAAGCGATGAGGATGACGCACCCATCTCTGAAACACGTGAATCGCCGTCTGAGCCTCCATTGGATTTAGATGACGATGCGCAGAAGCCGAAAGCGGTTGGACCTCCGAAGCCTGGCAAATCTGATCAAACCGATTGATCAGTGACCGTAACGACTGGCCAGGTGAGCAGTGGCCTGGCACAGCGAGGTGATGGTTTCGTCACTGAATGCACAATGACTCGCATTGGGTAGAATTTCTAAGTGTAGCGCTGGCCAGTGCGCTTTCAGCGCCTCTGCGTTGGACACACGACACACATCATCCAGCACGCCATGGACTAAATACCCGGGAATATCCTGCAGTTCGCTCATTTGGCTGAGTAGCGCATTGGAGTCGATAAAACACGATTGGCTGATGTAATGATGTTCGATCCGAGCCATGGCATATTCTTGAGAAAGCGTCATATCACCTTTTGGTTTTGCAGATTCATCACAAATCGAGAGCCGATATTCCCACAGGTTCCAGGCGCGTGCAGCGCGTTTTCGTAAAAATGGATCCGGTGAGTTGAGAACTCGCTCGTATCCAGAAAACACTGCATCAGCTGATGATGCGTCGCCACCAATGGGCGCTGTAAAGTCCTGCCAGGCGCGGGGATAGCCATCCCGCGCCTCGAAATAGAGCCAATCGATATCCGATGCTGAGGCCAAAAATAGCCCTCTCAGGATCAGACCCAGCGTATGTTCTGGATGGCGCTGCGCGTATAACAAGGCAAGCGTCGCACCCCAAGATCCGCCGAACAGTGCAAATCGTTTAAAGCCCACGTGGGTCGTGAGGTGTTCAATATCATCCAGCAGATGCTCGGTGGTGTTCTCAGTCAGTCCACCCACGGGAGTGCTGTCTCCGGATCCGCGCTGATCAAAACAGAGGATCCGAAACCGAGTGGCATCAAAAAATCGATGCATGTGCGGAGAGGTACCGGCCCCGGGGCCGCCATGCAGACAAACCACTGGCAGTCCATCAGGGTTCCCATAGACTGAAATTGGCAGTTGATATTGACCATCACGCGTCTGAATACAATCTCGCGTGATCGCAGTGCTGGCCGGATAAAGTCTGTGCATACGCCCCCTTACGGGGCGGCTTGCACTCCTAGCTCGCCGCCTTGGTCCGACCCGCGCGTTTGCGATCGGCTTCTTTCAGTAGTTTTTTCCGTAACCGAATATGGTTCGGAGTTACTTCCACAAGTTCATCATCATCAATGAATTCAAGCGCTGACTCAAGCGTCATCTTCACCGGTGGGCTCAAGGTCAAGGCCTCATCTGTGCCAGACGCTCGGACATTGGTCAGCTGTTTACCCTTTACTGGGTTCACTGGCAGATCATTATCCCGCGAATGAATACCAAGCAGCATACCTTCATAGACATCCACTCCAGCACCGACGATCAGACGCCCTCGGTCTTGGAGGTTGAACAATGAGTAGGCTGTTGTGGCACCGTCTGTCATGGATACCAGTACACCGTTATTTCGGTTTCCAATATCGCCCTCTTTCACAGGCCCGTAGTGATCAAACACATGGCTCATGATGCCGGTACCTGAGGTCATGGTGAGAAATTGCGAACGAAAACCGATCAATCCACGTGCAGCAATGATGTACTCGAGCCGCAAACGGCCCTGACCGTCGGGCTCCATGTTCTTCATGTCACCTTTGCGAAGCCCCAAGGCTTCCATCACAGCACCTTGATGCTGATCTTCGATGTCAATGACCACATATTCATAGGGTTCTTGACGCGTTCCGTCGATCTCTTTGATGATCACCTCGGGCCTCGAGACACCGAGTTCAAACCCTTCACGACGCATGCCCTCGATCAATACCGACAGATGGAGCTCACCCCGTCCAGAGACTTTGAATTTATCGGGCGAATCGCCGGGCTCAACCCGCAATGCCACGTTGTGGATCAATTCACGCTCTAAGCGCTCCTTGATATTCCGCGAAGTGACATATTTCCCATCACGCCCAGCAAAGGGGCTGTCGTTGACCTGGAAAGTCATCGATACGGTTGGCTCATCAACAGTCAATGGAGGCAGTGCTTCAGGTGCATCGGTGCTGCAGATAGTGTCCGAAATCGACAGGGGGTCGACACCTGTGATGCACACAATATCACCGGCGGCTGCGGTCTCTTGCTCGACACGCTCGAGCCCGAGATAGCCAAGAATCTGTAATACCTTACCGTTTCGGGTAGCTCCTTCACGATCAACCACACTCACCTGCTGGTTACGCTTGAGCGTTCCACGCCGAATCCGGCCAACACCAATGACTCCCTGGAAGGTATTGTAATCGAGTGCTGAAATTTGCAGTTGCAGTGGCCCATCGCGATCGACCTCAGGCACGGGACAGTGATCGACAATGGCCTGCAAGACCGGCTCCATACTTTCCACCATTTCATCGGGTTCAGGACCTGACAATCCGTTAATGGCCGAGCAATACACAATCGGGAAATCCAGTTGCTCATCGGTTGCGCCCAATTGATCAAAGAGGTCAAACACCTTATCAACGGCGCCGTGTGGATCTGCGCCGACTTTGTCGACCTTATTGACGATGACGATTGGCTTCAAACCTTGCGCAAACGCTTTTTGCGTCACAAAGCGTGTTTGTGGCATCGGACCCTCGGCGGCATCCACCACCAATAAAACCGCATCAACCATCGACAGGACCCGTTCCACTTCACCACCAAAGTCAGCGTGACCTGGCGTGTCAACGACGTTGATTTGGTAATCGTGCCATGACAACCCAGTGTTTTTGGCAAGAATGGTGATCCCGCGTTCTTTTTCCTGGTCATTTGAGTCCATGACCCGCTCATTCAGAATCTCTTTGCGATCCAGCGTTCCTGAAGCGGCGAGTAGTTTGTCGACAAGTGTGGTTTTTCCGTGGTCGACGTGCGCGATGATCGCGACGTTGCGTATCCGTTCAATCATAAAGTCCTCCGTGCGCGCGGAGTATAGCGAACACTCGATGACAGCGTTGCATTTTTTTGCACTCCAGCAAATGCACATTTTTGGTGCTATCTAATCGACGGATTGCACTTATATGGTGCAAAATCCGGATATAATGCACCACAATAGAATCGCAAATGCTGAAGAATCAAGGCATCCATGTTCAGGCATGGGCTTTGCTAACTTGTGTTGAGCGCTCGCACCACAGCGTGGCATGCGAGGAATTGAGTTCCAACGACGGAGTCAGACATGTCTGAAAACACTTTAAAATTGATTGCAGAGAGTGAAGCCCGCTGGGTTGATCTTCGCTTTACAGACCCACGTGGTAAAGAGCAGCACGTGACCTTCCCCGCTTCATCAATTGATACCGAATTCTTTGCCGAAGGCGCAATGTTCGATGGCTCATCAATTGCTGGCTGGAAGTCCATCAACGAGTCCGACATGATTCTGATGCCCGACGACGGCACAGCAGTCGTTGACCCCTTTACTGAAGAAGTCACGGTCAATTTGCGATGCGATATTGTTGAACCAAGCACCATGCAGGGCTACGAACGCGATCCTCGCTCTGTAGCGAATCGCGCCGAGGACTATCTGAAGTCCACCGGAATCGGTGATCAGTGTTTCTTTGGCCCCGAACCTGAATTCTTCGTGTTTGACAACGTGCAGTGGAAGGCTGATATGTCAGGCGCGATGTACAAGATCGATGCCGAGGAAGCAGCATGGTCAAGCCATGCGGAGTTCGAAGGTGGAAACATGGGGCACCGGCCTGCTGTCAAAGGCGGATATTTCCCAGTGCCACCGATCGATTCCGCAATGGATCTCAGAACCGCCATGTGCGAAACCATGGAAGCCATGGGTCTCGCGGTCGAAGTGCATCACCACGAAGTTGCGACAGCCTGCCAGAATGAAATCGGTGTGAAGTTTAATACACTGGTGAAAAAGGCAGATGAAGTTCAGATCTTAAAGTACGTGGTGCATAACGTCGCACACGCCTACGGAAAGACGGCCACCTTTATGCCAAAACCATTGGTGGGTGATAACGGATCAGGCATGCACTGCCACCAGTCAATCTGGAAAGACGGACAAAACCTATTTGCCGGCAATGGCTATGCTGGACTGTCGGATGAGGCACTGTATTACATCGGTGGCATCATCAAACATGCCCGTGCAATCAATGCATTTGCCAACGCCTCAACCAACTCCTACAAGCGATTGGTTCCAGGTTTTGAAGCGCCAGTCATGCTTGCCTACTCAGCACGCAACCGGTCTGCATCCATCCGGATCCCTTATGTATCAAGCGCCAAAGGGCGTCGTATCGAGGTCCGATTCCCAGACCCGACTGCAAACCCATACCTGGCATTCTCGGCCATGCTGATGGCAGGTATTGATGGGATTCAAAATAAGATCCATCCGGGTGAGGCTGCCGATAAAGATCTGTACGACCTGCCAGCTGAAGAGGCTGCATCGATCCCAACAGTGGCTTCGAGCTTTGAGCAAGCCTTGGATGCACTCGATGCCGATCGAGGCTTCTTAACAGCCGGTGGCGTCTTCACAGACGGCATGATTGATGGATACCTCGAGCTCAAGCGCGGTGAAGTGGAATTGCTGAATATGACGACCCATCCGGTCGAGTTCGGCATGTACTACAGCGTGTAAGGAGGTGGCCGAACGGTGTTCGGCCGAACCCATGGATACACGGCTGCTTGATGCGCTCAATACCGGAATTGTCCTGCTCGACGAGCAACGCATTCCCTGTTGGGCCAATGAAGCAGCGCGACGCATCACATCCATGGGCATGCGTCATCTGGCCTCGGCACCCTTTGAACATTGGGTCGCTGCAGGTCAGGCGGCGGAACTGAAAGAATCGTTATCCCACTGCGTTGTCAGTGGGCACAGTTTTACGTTTCGAGAACTCATTCTGACGCGTGACGGGTTGTCGATTACCACCGATGCCTCCTTCAGTCGCCTTCAGGAATCGGTCGGAGGTGGGCGCGTGTTGGTGGAAATTGCAGAAGTCGATCAACTGCTCAAAATTACACGTGATACGCGTTTAATCAGCGATGAAGCCGGTTTTCGAAAGCTGGCCCAAGGGTTGGCACATGAGGTGAAAAATCCACTCGGTGGTATCAAGGGCGCTGCGCAGTTGCTTGCAAAAGAGGACGGCGCTCAACACTTTTCGGATTATCTCGACATCATCGTGTCAGAGGCCGACCGCCTCAAAGCACTGGTCGACCGGCTGCTCGGTTCGCCGCAAGCCCCCGTCGATGAGATGTTTAATATCCATCAGGTCTTGGAGCGGGTCCGTTCACTCATCAGCGCGGAGTCGGGTGGCGAAATCCAAACGATGCGAGACTACGATCCAAGTCTGCCTGACGTGTTCGGCGACCGCAGCCAACTGCTTCAAGCAACCCTGAACATCGCCAAAAATGCATTGGAGGCGCTCACTGAAGCGGCAACTGACGCGCCCTGTATTCGCTTTGTGACGCGTGCAGTCAGACGTGCACATCCTGGAACGAAGGGTGCGCACACGCTGCTGCAAATTCGCATTGAAGATAACGGACCTGGAATCCCCGATGACCTGAAAGATCGGCTGTTTTTTCCCAATGGTCTCAGGGCGGCCTGAAGGATCTGGAATCGGCCTGTCGATCACGCAAACAATCATTTCACGCCATGAGGGCTGGATTGAGGTTCATTCGGGCCCTGGACACACCGCTTTTGAAATCATGCTGCCCTTTGGAGTGAAACCATGAATACACCAACCGTATGGGTTGTTGATGACGACCGCTCAATCCGCTGGGTGCTTGAGAAAGCGCTCACCGGAGCCGGATTCGAGCATGCCGTATTTGATTCTGCCAAGGCGGCACGTCAAGCACTTGAGGCACACACACCGACTGTGGTGATGACCGACATTCGGATGCCTGGTGAAGACGGGTTATCACTGCTTGAGCACCTACACAGTGTCTCACCAAAACTGCCGGTTATCGTCATGACAGCGCACTCCGATCTGGACAGCGCCGTGGCCTCCTACAGTAAAGGTGCGTTTGAATATTTGCCAAAGCCCTTCGATGTCGACGACGCGATCAGCCTGGTTGAGCGGGCTCTAGAGCGCAATCAAGACAGCACCCCTGTCGAGCCAGAGAGTACGGTGGATCATGCGCCCTTGATGCTTGGTGAGGCCCCAGCCATGCAAGACGTCTTCAGAGCCATCGGACGGCTCTCGCAAGCTGAAATCACGGTCCTCATTAACGGTGAGTCAGGCACTGGGAAGGAGTTGGTTGCACATGCAGTCCATGCCAACTCGCCGCGCAAACAGGGTCCATTTATCGCGCTCAATATGGCTGCGATTCCGAAAGACTTGGTCGAGTCGGAATTGTTCGGCCATGAGAAAGGCGCATTCACAGGCGCGACAGGCGCGCGCACGGGTCGTTTTGAACAGGCCAATGAAGGCACACTCTTTCTTGATGAAATCGGCGACATGCCCTTTGACACCCAAACACGACTTTTGCGCGTCTTGGCCGACAACGAATTTTATCGCGTCGGCGGCATGTCACCGGTCAAAGTCAATGTTCGGATTATCGCTGCCACACATCAAAACCTCGAGGACCGCGTTAAAGATGGCCTGTTTCGTGAAGATTTATTCCATCGTCTCAATGTCATTCGGATTCAACTGCCGGCGCTTCGCGATCGACGTGAAGATGTGCCCACGCTTGCTGAACACTTTTTAGTCCAGGCTGCCAAAGAAATTGGTACGGAACCCAAGTTTCTCGCCGACGAGGCGAAACGTGCCTTGGCTGAATTCGACTGGCCTGGCAATGTTCGTCAACTTGAAAACATGTGTCGCTGGCTCTCGGTCATGGCACCCAACCCGCTGATTCAAGCGCAAGACCTGCCGCCAGAAGTTGTGCAACCGAGTCAGGTGGCACAGCGCACTGCGCTGTCATGGACAGGGTTACTGCGAGAGCGGGCAGGTGTCCTCTTGAAATCCCATGAGGGTGAGGTGATCGATCGGCTGACTGAGGAGTTTGAGCGGACTCTGATTGAGGTGGCACTCACCCAGACCGGTGGCCGCAAAAAAGAGGCAGCTGAAAAACTGGGTTGGGGCCGCAACACCCTCACCCGCAAACTCAAAGATCTTGGGTTTGCAGATTCAGGTGACGACTGACCGCTTAATGCGTCTCTTGTGAAGCCTGAGCTTGCGCACTCTGCTTTTGACGGCGCTGCTCGAGAAGCGCATCAAAGTTGATTGGCGCAAGCATCGGCGCTGGGAAGGTCGCCTTCACAGCCAGCGCGTCAATGGTCTCGCGCGCATAGGGGAATAAAATATTCGGACACATCGAGCCCAAAATATGCTCAACCGTCTTCTCTTCAAAACCCTGCACAACAAAGGCCCCGGCTTGTTGAATCTCGACCATGAATGCGACTTCATCGTCGGTTTTCACCGTCACACTGAGCTTCAAAACCACTTCATACATGGTTTCACTCAACACAGTGTGCGAGATATCCACATCAAGACCTAACTTCGGATTCCACTGCTTTTCGAAAATCTGCGGTGCTTTCGGCGACTCCAACGAGACGTCTTTGGTGTAGATCCGAGCGATTGAAAAATTTTGCGCGTCTTCAGACATGAATTCCTGCTTCCTTTAACCATGTATGTAACTGTCCAGATTGAAGTGCCTNTTGGGTCTCGTCACAGCCCCCAATATGACGCTCTCCAATAAACACTTGNGGGACGGTTCGGCGTCCGGTGATCTGCATCATGTGCNCGCGCTGCTCTGGGATCCTGGTCAACACGTATTTCCTGATAGGACACGCCGAGATCATCAAATAATCGTTTTGCCATGATGCAAAACGGGCAAATTCCGGTGGTATACATTACGACACCCGTCATGCGCGCTTCCCCTTTTTGACGGGCAGGGAGGCCGCTGTCCATTCGCTCATACCGCCGGCCAATCTGACCACCTGCTCAAACCCACGCTTCTTCAATGTTTTCGCGACAGCGCCGGCTGCAGTACCCATCTTGCAGACCACAATCACGGGTCGGCCCTTGTCGTGATCAAGCTCAGATGCTTTCGAGTCAAACACACTGACGGGAATGTTCTTGGCGCCAGAAATATGTCCATTGGCAAATTCTTTTTGTTCGCGAATATCCACCACCACTGCATTTTCGCGGTTCATCAGACGAGTTGCTTCGGTGGTATTAACCGTTTTTCCGGCTTTTTTCGTCTCTGTATACCAAAGGGTGCCAGCGGCGGAGAACCAGAGCACAATGAGCACCCAATTTTCTTGGGCGAAACCGATAAATTCCTGCATAAATCCTGAGAGACCGTGAACCAAAGTAAGTCGTCGAGTATAATGATGTGGCTGTCGAAGTCACGACCTGACGAGACACGCCCAATCATTGTTTGGAACCGAGCATGCAACCAAAACCCGTTGTTCTACTAATTCTTGATGGCTTCGGCATCCGGGAAGCCGCCGACGACAATGCGATCTTTCATGCGCAGACGCCGACCTTTGATCACCTGGCAGCCACAGCGCCCCAGGCGTCGCTTTCGACCTCGGGTGCAGCGGTTGGGCTTCCGGATGGCCAGATGGGGAACTCTGAAGTCGGGCACATGAATCTCGGCACGGGACGGATCGTCTATCAAGATTTTACTCGGATCAGCAAAGCCATCGATGAAGGATCCTTTGAGACCAATGAAGTGCTGGTCAGTGCATGCCGACGTGCGCGCGACCAGGGCGGGACATTGCACCTTTTAGGACTCTTAAGCCCAGGTGGCGTACACAGTCATGAGGACCATTTGGAAGCGATGATCGCATTGGCGGATTCGTTGAATGTTCCCATGACTCGCCTGCATGCATTCCTCGACGGTCGTGACATGCCACCACGCTCGGCGCACGAATCATTAGTCCGGTTTCAACGATTGGAAACGGTCCACCCGAATTACAAGCTCTCGAGTCTTTGCGGTCGCTACTACGCAATGGATCGGGATAACAATTGGGATCGCATACAGACCGCATTTGATCTGATCACCAAAAGCCAGGCTGAGTTTTCTGCCGGAACAGCCACTGAGGCACTCCAGCAAGCCTATCAACGCGGAGAAGACGACGAATTCGTCAAAGCCACACGTCTTGGGGAGTCCTGGGAAATGCGCCCTGAAGACGTGGTTCTCGTGATGAATTTCAGGGCCGATCGTGCGCGACAGTTAACTCAGGCTTTCACTTCATCCTCGCTTCCTGGACTGCAGCGGCCGGAGTTTTTAAATTCCGTACATGTTGCCACACTCACACAATATGCCGATTACCTGACGACCGCGGTGGCTTTTCCACCGGAAACCCTCACAAACACCTTGGGCGAAGTCGTTTCACAAGCCGGTCGGACTCAACTCAGAATTGCCGAAACTGAAAAATATGCGCACGTCACCTTCTTTTTCAGTGGCGGCAAAGAAGAGCAACTGCCAGGCGAAACTCGAGAACTGATTCCCTCACCGAAGGTCGCAACCTACGACCTACAACCTGAAATGAGTGCTCCCGCAGTGACGGACACCTTGGTGCAAGCAATTCAAGAGCAGGCGTATGACCTCATTGTTTGTAACTATGCCAATGGTGACATGGTCGGCCACACCGGTGACTTTCACGCGGCTGTCAAAGCCATCGAGGCGCTGGATCACGAGGTTGCACGTGTAATTGAGGCCTGTCGTAGTGTGGGAGGAGCCTGCATCATTACGGCCGATCACGGTAATGCCGAACAAATGCAAGATCACACCAGTGGTCAGCCCCATACAGCGCACACCACGGGTCCAGTACCTATCTGGCTTGCTGCCGACCCCATCGGTGTCCAGTCGCTTCAATCCGGAGCCCTTCAAGATGTCGCGCCAACACTGCTTGACTTACTTGGGCTCGAACAACCGGTCGAAATGACCGGGCACTCATTGATCACACGCTGATGCTTCGTGTGCTTGCTCTGATGTACGGCCTGTGGTTGGGCAGTGCACAGGCAGATCCTATCCGGGAAGCCGAACGCGAGCGGGCTCAGACTGAAAAGGCACTGGCAACACTGCAAGAAAATGTCGCACTTGGGGCCAAGCGGATTGCACTGATTGAGACCGAAATCGAGCGGCTGAATCGTGAATCCAAAGCACTCACCCGCCAAATCGTCGATGCTGAAGGCGCCTTGTTGCGACTCACCGATGCGCGAAATGCCACTGAACAGCTGATCTCAGAGACAAATATCCGACTTGAGCGTTTGATTGAGGTCTATCAAGACGAGCTGGTGGCCTACTATGTCACTGGAAAAACCATTCGGCCTGAGCGACCCGCTGAGGGAGATACCCACAGTGACTACCTGCCATTTGTTCTCGAGGCGCGTCAGGCCAAAGCCCAAATCATCAAATCTGAGCAAGCTGCGCTTCAGGACTTGCTTACGCAGCAAGCCGAGAACACCGAAGCAGCAGCCAAAACGCTCGATACGTTAAAGCAATCCAAGGCAGCTTTGAGCCAAAAAACTGAAGATCAAAAACAATTGCTCGCCAGCATTAATCGAGATTTATCGACACAGCAAAGTCGCAAACAGGCACTTTCTGACGATTTGGCCGGACTTGAAAAACGAATCGCAGCTTTACAAATTGACACCTCAGATGCCTCGTTGGCGCCTTTAAAAGGGCGTCTGAACTGGCCCGTCGAAGGGCGAGTGATACGGCGCTTCGGACAAACACGGG
>PR_CR_10_Liq_2_inCRDRAFT_1000346_pt1 | contig 13215 bp, 8 predicted proteins | sample PRCRCaboRojoPR_FD_10245 | JGI IMG/M metagenome (IMG submission 10245) | reverse complement strand
CCAGTACCGTGCTGCGGCGCAGGCTAACCAGCCCGCCTGTGACACCGGAATTGCGGCGTTTGATGGCCGCGACATCGGGGGCGTTACCCCAAATCACGCTGTCTTCTATATCAAGTTCAGTATCGGTGCGGGTTTCGAGCCCTTCGACAATGGATCGGCGGATTTCGAAATGCTGGGTATTTTGCATGCGGAAGACCCAACGGGGGCCTTTTCGTTGGCCATTGCTCCCCAGTGGGCGGCCAAGGACGGTGCAATCCTCGACGGTCACACGGTTGTCGCCCGTCTTGTTGCCGTTGGTCGCGATGATTCGTTGCGTGTTCACGAAACGCAGCCCCGACAGCAGCAGGTCGGGTTCTCTGAAAATCAGAAAAACCTGCTTGTTTTCGCAGTCGATCGTCGGAAACGCCCCCGGAAGGGCGATCATCCGGTTGACGCCGGACTTGAGCGTCACCCTTACGCCATTGGATAGAACATTCATGCTCTCGATGGCCGAGGAAAAGGCCGGGGTCAGTTCGCTGATCTTCAGCCGGGTTGTGGCAGGGAACAGGGCCGAGACATCAGGGTCAGCTCCGGGAGTTTCAGTGTCTGAGCGTTCGTGACCGCCGATGGCGTGGCTGCGGCCGCGGTGCCAAGTGACATATGCGCCTTGAACCTCATTGGTGTCGACGCTGAGCGGCAGGGTGAAACGGCCAAGCTCTGGATCGACCAGTACCTTGTCGGCATGCCGGCCATGGTGCCAAGCGCTTGCCGTTCTATTCGACAGGTTGGCAGAGAAGATGTCGTTGGCGCCGAAACGGGTGAGGCCGGTATTTGTGACAATCGCGATGGAGAAGCTGCCGGCGGTTGCATCCGACGTGGGCGCGACGTGACGCGCGGGGTCGTCAAACAACATCCAGCGGCTGAGGCGCATTGGCATGCGGTCGGCGCTTGCGCGGGTGTTCATATCCGGCGCGGTCATCTCGGGGCGTTGAAATAGCGGCTCATCCGCGCCGAGTTGCCCGAACCGATAATGGCCGGGCGCACCCTTGATGGGCATCACCAAGTCGCCGGGGCTGTCTTGGCGCGGGGTGCCGTGGATGCGCACTTCCTGACGGTAAAAGTGCAGCCCGATATTGGGCAGGTTCCAACGGCCGTGGCCGGTGGCTATGCGTCCGAATTCGGCGCTGCGCGGGGTGCGGTCAAGCGCGGTATTCACATGCGAATGCGCCACGGGGTCGCACAAATCCGCGGTGCCGCCCGGGTCCATCCGCACCCGGCGCAGGCTTTCGGTGGTGGCGAGGCGGTCCCAGTATTCAACGGCCATGACAGGCCAACCGGTGGCGGCGCGCATGGCGAATTCCAACGCCGTGAGCGTGCCTTTTCGCTGGCGAAGCGCAAGCGTAAGAGCGACGCGTTGACGGGCGGATTGGTCGTCGCCGATGTCCTCCATCTCGCGCGCGCCCACCAGATCACCGATATAGGGTATTACCCAAGGCGCGCAGGTTTCGATGAAATGATCGTCATAGAGCTGTGCGATATCGTCGTGGACGATTTGCCCTTCGTGCGCCATCACCGACAGAAGTGAGCGCAGGGGCCCGTAGTCGCGCGGGTCGGAATAGGTGGGATCAGGGCCATCCTTGCCGCGTGCGGCGCCGCCCTGATCGTGGTCGCGCAGCCGGTAGAGCGCTGGCAGAAGTTCGAAAAGATCGTCAAGTTGATAAGACATCAGAACTCTCCCAATTCAACCGGATCGTCGGTGAGGATCAGGATCTCGGCCCCTTCCTGCGGCCCGTAACTGCCGCGACGGGGCATATCGGCCAGAAGAACCTGATGACGCGCGGCAGGCATGTCGGTACGGTAAAGATGGTCCAGATCGACTGCGACGACGCCGGGCACAGCTTGCAACTTGGCAATTACGTCACTGGCGCGGACCGGTGCCCCGATTGCGCGGTGTTCATAGGCAAACCCGCTGCGCAATGTTGCGCGGGCGGCAGCCAAAACCTCGTCCGAGCTTCCCGTCTTGGCCACGTATGCCGGATCAATCCGCAGGTTGGCGTGCAGCGAGAACCTTGCCACGCGCAGATTGCCCACGGTGACGCGCGTGCCTTCGGGGGCGCTGGCCACGATCGAGGCGGCGAGGTTGGGCAAGACGCCACTGTCAAGCGGCAAGGGGTCGGGCGTCTCGCCGGCGATGGTCAGGAAAACCCCTTGTGCGCCGCCGACCCAACTCCAGCTTGCCAAGGCTTTCGTCACGCCAGAAAAGGCGCGGGCGTAATCGGCAAAATCGGTCAGAGAGACAACGCGGCCCATGGTCATCATCTTTTGCGGCGCGTTCATCCGCGCGGTTTCGAGGCTTTCGCCGTCGCTGCCACCGGCACTGGGCAACGGGTTCGTCACCGCCGACAGAATACGGGGCTTGGACATCATCAACGAGAGTTGCCCGGCCCGCAGGCGCCCCGACGCGCCCGCGCCTTTGCGATAGCGTGCCGTTATGTTGTTCTCGCCCGTGGGCAGCGTCGCCCCCATCAGGCCGTTGCCGAAGGTCACCCGGCTTTTGCCGTCCGAAAGCGTCGTCAGCACGAAAACACGTGCGCCGGGGGCCGCATCGCCAAAGTCACGGACTTCTTCCCATTGCACGCCGTCTACAAATACTTCGAGCGTTGACGCATTGCCGGTTTCGGTTTCTGCGGACAGGTAGGTCAGCGGCCCATCCTTGAGCGTGAAGCTCTGGAAATGCTTGGTGGCATCACCCGAACCCAGAACCTCCTCCACGGTTTCGCCATGGGTCGCCTTGGCGACATTGGCGTTGAGGGTCACACTATGGCGCAGGTAGGGGCCCGTAAGCGCTGGCTCGAAGGTGATCAAGCCGGTGGTGCCGTTGACTGCGACGTCACGCAGAGTGATCCGCTCGGACCGGATGACGCCGGGCAAGTCGGCGCGTTCCCCTGTGAGGTAGAGGGTTTGCCCCGGCGCGAGGTCGACATCAGGACGGTCGAGCAAAAGCGTGGAGCCTTGAATATTGTCCGATAGCGGCAGATCGGCCAGCGGCAAGGATTTGGGCAGCGTGAAGAGTGCGCAGGTACGCAGGATCAGATTTGGGACATAGATCGAGCCTTGCCAAGTTCTTGGCACGGTGATGCGGGTGACCTCGCCGCTCATGCCATAGGCCTCAACCGAGGTGGTTTCCGCCGCTTCGATCCTTGTCCAGGCTTCCAAAGGGTCGCCAAGATAGTTTTCACCACGGATCACGACGATCATGCCTTCGGCGATGCCTTCATAGGCACGATCAAGGTAAAGCGCGATCTTGTCGGGTGGAAGCGGATCGTCGTCGCCGTCGTAGAAAGACGAGGTGCCGATGTAGCTGGGCGCGGTTATCGTAATATCACCCCGTTCGCTCAGGGTGTTGTGACCGAAGAGGCGGCAACCTTGTGTCAGCATGACGGGCTGCAAGCCGGTTTCAACGCGCGGGGCCGCACGCAGTGTAGTACCAAGATCCTGCCGGTCAAAGGCGACATGGGCCGCCCCGTCAATCACTGTGGCGCGCGGCCAGCTTTGACCTTCCATCGCCACCAACATCGCGGCAGCGTCGGACATCCGCAGGGTGGCCTCTGTCGGGGCCTCAGGCAGCAGGAGGCTGTCGTGGGTCGGAAGGTCGGGCATCTGTGCGCTGCCCGAAAGCGCGATGAAGGACAGCTCGGTTTGGCCTGTGGAAAGCGGCGTCACGCGGCTTACGCGGTGCATGTAGCCGCTGTTGTCGGGGCGGCGCTCGGGCTCGCCGTTTTCACCAAGAAGCAGGATGCGCGTACCCTCTGACACGGCAGCGGCAGCGGGATTTATGAGGAAACCATCGTCGCCACGATCCACGACTTGCGGCCAAGATCTTAGCGGCAAGAGCGCGTTCCATGCCGGTTTGACGCGCATCTCGTCGAGTGTTTCGAAGACCTGCGGTTGCTGATCGTCGTCCGGGATGGATTTCACGCCCAAGCGCGCGGGCACGGTGACCAGCCGATGCGCCGGGCCGTCCTCATCGGCGGTGAAGGCGAGGTGGGTTTCGGCGGCAGTGGCGGGGGATAGTTTGTAGTCGACCAGTTCGGCCAGAGCCTCGACCGAGAAGACCTCGGTGGCGCTGCGAAGGTAGGCCTCGTGGTTGAGGCGTTCGTTGTAGAAGGTGAGGATGTCGCAGACCATGGCCCATGCGTCGACAAGCGCGATGGTCCAATCCTCATCCGACAAGGTGGAATAGTCATGCAGGCCCGGGCGATGCCGCGAGCGCATGGCGCGCAGCATCGCCTCGCGGAATTCGGGCTGCGTGCCGATGCGGCGCTTGAAGCGGGCAAGGCCGGCGCGGTTGTCGATCAGGCGCGGCGTGAGATTAGCGGCCCCGGTCATGCGACGCTCCATTCACTGACGCGCAGGACGCCGCGCTCGGGGAAGCTGGGATCGTTCATCAGAATGGGAATTTCAGCCGGATCGAAGGTGAGCACACCATTGTCGAGTGCCGCAACATCATTGGACCGCCAGCGGCGGAAAGTGACGAAACGCACATCTGTGACCCCAGGCACCGACAGGGCCGCAGCGACGATATGGCTGTGATAGATCGGCTGTCCGAAGCTGAGATTGTCGGGGNGGAAAAAGCCGAGAGTGCCATCAGACAGCACGTCTGAGGACAGCTGCCGCAGCACGGCCTGCCGGACCTGGCTGGGCAGGTAATCGGGACAGGAGCAGATCGCCAGTTCGATTTCCAGAGGTGCGAAACGGGGGCGCTCGACCATGATATCCTGGCCCATGAGCCGATACGGTTCGAGCCATTTGCGCACCTCGCGCAACAAGGCCTCGTCGGCTTCGACCCCACCCACCGGATCAATCGCGATGACGATCGTATCCCATGACCCATGGCCGATGGTACGCACGTGGGCGCGCGACACCTGCGGGTGTTCGGTGGCCAGGCGGATGTAATCACCGCGGGTGACGGCACGGCGGTTGTCATCCAGCGCGGCCACGGCCCGGGCGCGGATCTCCGGCACGGTTTCAAGGTCACGCCCACCCTGCCCCGGTACCGGGTTGCGGGCCGAAACGGGGCCGCTGACGCCTTTGGTCAGAACATGGGCGATACTGTCGGCACCGATGTTGCCCGCGCGCCCGACCCCGACACGGTAACTTGCAAAGAGTTGTTCAGACGGTTTGGACGAGGGGAACATGCCGCCCTGCCCGTCGCGCCCGAAGCGCAGGGTTGTTGTTCCGTCCTGTTCGGTTTCAGGAACGAACACCGGGTCGCCCGGGTCGCTGAGAAGCAGCGTGTTCACCGGGGCCCAGGTCGCGCCGCCCATGACACTGGATGCCAAGGAGATCGCTTTGCACGGGGACAACCACCCGCCGGGTGCGGTGACAGCGGCGGCGCTGGACGCGCCGGGGGTTTGGCGCAGTTCAGCTTTCACGCTGATGCCGCGATGCGCGAGCTTGGGCGCATAACGGCGTGGGCGGTCCAGTTCGGACAAACCGGTGATTTCATCCGTCTCGGCGGCGACATCATCCTTGTCCGGCAGCGGCAAGGCCTCTGTCTTTTCCAGTAAAAGGCCGTGATCGACCGGAATGATATTGCCGAAGGCGAGCCCCATCTGCGGCGGCCCTTCATCCAGATCGGTGAGATCGGGCAGCGTTGAGATCGGCAGATCGAAGCGTAAAGCGTCGTCGGGGTGCCATTCGATCCGCCAAAGGTCGGTTTCGGTCGCGCCGACGCGGTCCACTTCGGGGACGGGGTCGCGCGTCAGGCAGACGATCTGGCGCTGTTCGAGGCGGGCATCGGCGGCGAAAAGAGTGTCGATATCGCGCTGCACTTCGAGGCTGAGAAAGCTGCCTTTTTTCAATGGGTGCACGACGGTCTTGGGTTTTTGCACCCATGCACGCGTCGTGCCGCGTGGCAGAACCGCTCCCTTTACACCCCAATCGTGCAGAATGAGTTTGTTGAGCGCCTCATCGAGTTGATAGGCCTCAACGTCGAAATCGCCTTCGGGATCGTCGGGATCCTTGGGGCGTTGCAACGGTATTGGCTCGAAGACTTGTGCATCTTCTTCGAGAACAGCGGCGATATCCACGTCAGCGAAGGGAACGACGGATCCCTGCAAAGCATTGGAGCGGGTCATGAAGGCCAGGGAGGTCGCGTCGTAGACACCGCTGCCTTTCATTTCTACATGCACGAAGCTGCGTGCCGAAAGGCCGTCATGTACGTCATAGCCCAAAAGCTGCGCGTGCCGGCGAACCGACGAGCGCCGGCGGGCCGTTGACAGGTAAGCCTCGGTCGCGGCGGCATCCTGTGCGTAACTGAGGTGATCGGCAAAGTATGACAGCAGTTCCACTAGCGCGACGCCGGTATCGGGCACCTCCCTGTCGGTATGTTCAGGGCTGAGTTGCGCGATTCGGTCGAACATGGCCTGTCGGAAGCTGTCGTAGTCCTTGGCCAGATAGTTGAGTACGGGCGACGGCGGCGGCGCGGGCATCGGTTTCTCAACCGTCTTGCAATCGAAATCCGAGGGACATTCCGTGCGAAAACCGAAACGGATGCGCGCCAGCATCGGGTCCATGCTGTCGTGGACGCGTTCTGGGTCGTGTGTTGGATTGCCAAAAGCATCAAGCTCAAGAACGGCAAGTTCGTAAGCCGAAAAGTCGCCCAGCTTGTCAACGGTAATACGGAAGATTTGATCGCCGACCTTTTGACCGTCGAGCACCCGTATATTGCGGATACTGTCGCCGCCGCGAATTGAAAAATGCTCCTTCTCAGGCGGGGGAACAACCGTGGGCGGACCCTGATCGTCACGTTTCACCTTGTCGAAGGGATGAACGAAGATGACGTCGATTGCGAGGTCGGCCATATTGACCACAAGCCGCTCGATCCCGTTAACCGCCGGGTCCTCGTCTTTGCGCAGATCCTCGCGGCGCTGTTGCAGGAAGGTTTCGGTCAGGTAGGTCATACCGCGCGCCTCACGTCTTGGGTCAGGCTTTGGCCGGTTTCCAGAACGGTATAGGTCAGCCGCACGCTAAGCGTGCCTTCCTCGAAAATGACCCTAAGGTCGTCGATGCGCACGAGGTCCTGGAGCCAGCGTTGCAGGGATGCCCGCACAAGGGCCTCGGTTGCCTCGGATACGGTGTCCGATCCCGGCTCGAACACCATATCCAACAGCCCTGCGCCGAAATCCGGCCGATTGACACGTTCACCGGGCGCGGTGAGCAGGGTTTGTTCAACCAGGTTCGCGACATGTTGATGGTGAGTGGCCACCTCGGCAGTGCGGCCGCGTGCATCGAAGCGATATGGAAAGGCTAGATGAGTCATTCCGCGCTGACCGTGTCTTGGACGGCGTTGATGCTGGCCCCGCCTTGGGCCGGCAAGGGGCCGATGGCGGTGCCTTGGGAGCCTTTGAGCAAAAGCGCACCTTCCACGGTTTTCACGCGGGTCGTCCCCTTGGCGAAGGTAATGGTGGCACAGGGCGCAGGCCCGGCGTTTGTGGTCAGCGGACAGGCCACGACGCTGTAGGATTGCGGGACGACAACGGCGGGTTCACCGCCGATCTTGACCCGACTGGTCAGGAGTTGTGGCTGTCCTTGGCCTTGGTGGTCACAGGTGACCAGTGCGCTTTTTTGAACGATGTGATCCGCCATCACGTCACCTCAAGCCCCTTTCCGTTTATCGCGGTGCTGCCGCCCTGCATCTTGATTGTGGAAGTCGAGGATGCCGTGAGCGTCACAGTGTCGTCACGCAACACTATCGAGAGTTTCGCGGTTTCGATCACAACATCCCCGCCGGACTTTGAGGCGTTGAATTTCACCGTGCCCGATGGGGTCTTGATCAGCATCTCGTCAGGGTTGGCGCTTGGGGCTTTGCCCTCGTCCCATGCGAAGCCCGTCCAGATGGGTTTGCTCAAATCGCCGCCTTCGAACTCGATCCAGACGGCGGTGCCTGTCGGAGGCATGAAGAACAGCCCATTCTTGTCGGAGGCAGCATAGGGTACACAGGGATCGGCCCAGGGTTCCTTGTCTTTGAGGATATCCGGCAGTGAGATTTTCAGGCGACCCGAATTTGTCATATCGGTATTGCCGACGACCTTGCCCTTGTACTTGCCATACCATTTGCCTGTCGTTTCAGGCCCGGCGGAGGCGGCCTCGTTTCTTGATCCGGCGGAGTAGGCATTGTCGTACATGTCAGGGCCTCACTGTTGGGGTTGTCGTGCCCAAGCCGTCGCGCACCAGCGTAAAGCTTTGGGTCCATTTTCCACGGGTGATCGCGTGAACCACGTCGCGGACATAATAAAAGCCATCGTTCTGGAAGCCTGCGCCGCGCAGTCCGACCAGCTTGCGAGGTTCGAGCACGCGGCCATACCGCCCGAGGTCCAACTCGCCGGTGACTTTCACGGTATCGCTTGTTTGGCCGGATTGGGCGGCGGCCTGTGCCATGGCCTGGGTGGCACTTTGACCCGGTTGCGGGCGCAGGATACGTGTGCTTGAGGTCAGCGGGTTGAGCAGCGACGGGGATGCCGAAAGCGGCGGTCGTGTCGGAGCCGCCGAAGTGACCGGAACGCTTTGGCCGGTTTGTCGGTCAAGCACTTCGCCTTCGACCGAAGCTGCCTGCGACGGGGTGTTTTCAAAACTCAGGCCGGTGGCATTGCTTTCAGGCCCCATATCGACGGTGATCGCCGATTGCACCGTACCGGAACGAGGCGGCGGCCCCCAGTAGGCCCTTGCCGTCAGCGGAGTTGGACCGGGATCAACCACGAAGACATGGTCGAAATCCTTGGCCAGTTGCTTAAGATAGGCAAGGTCCGTGCCACGCTGTGTCGGGGTGCGTTGGGCCGGGGCATCCCGATCGGCGGCAAGGGGCGGGCGCACGTCTGGGATGATCCCGTGGCTCACATAGCGCGCGATGATGGCTTGCGCGATGTCACCGGGGGCCATGCCGGGGAATTCCTCGACAACCTCTTTTTGGTCAAAAAGGGCGGTGAGGTCGCGGCCCATCAGGGTCAGGCTGCCCCCCTCACTGCCCTCGCCCGGTTCGGATTTGGCATCTTCCACGATGCCATCCATCAAGACGCGCGGACGAACGCCAAGAATGCCCGTGATGACGACGCGAGATCCGGCCTGCATCGCGGGATGCGAGAGCAGCGGAAGTTCTCCGGCCATTGCATTGCTGCGGCCCAGTTTGAAGGTCATGGAAAAGCCCGAAGGCTCTTGATCGGAGATCGCCACCTCGACGTTGTCGAGCGCCTCCATAACAGAGGGAGGTGGCGGCGTTGGCGCGCCGATACCCATAAGCAGATTGAGCCTGACACCGACCGCATCGAACATGGCTTACTCCGGTGTGACCATGGGAATACGCAACCTCGCCCCCGGCGTGTCGGTCAGGCGCGGCGGATCGAATTCCAGTGTCGCATCCACGACGCGCCAGAATTGTTCAGGGTCGCCGTAGGCGCGGTGCGCTACATGATCCAGACGGTCAGATTGACCAACCAGCTGATAGCCAGCGGTCTGTAAGCTTTCGGGCTTGGGTAGGAAGCGGCGCGCAACGTAGCTGACCTGCTCTCCATTCGGCTTCGTATGGAGTTTGAGTGGGCGGTTGTTGTAACGGCTTGTATCCTTGAACATGTGAACCCTTTCAGTTGGCGCTGATTTTCTGGCTGAGGATGGAGGCGGCATTGGTGCCGCGGGCCTGATAGCCCAGCGTTTCCTTGACGATCTGGTGGCCCAGATACATCGCGTATCCGGGATGCGCGCGCTCCAGGTCCGAGTAGGTTAGAACGGTGAAATCAAGGCTGACCGTGGCGCGGATCGGGTTGAGGTTGGTGTCAAACGCCTCTTCGCTGATGGAAAAGCCGGTGACGCGCACCGGCAGCACGCGCTGCCCCCAAACAAGAATTGTAAAGGGGGCGGCGGCGGGTAATATTTCAATCGTGCCAGTGGCCAGAAGGGCGGTATTGGCTATGACCGTCTGGCTTTTGGGAGCGATCAGCATCTCGAAGCTGGCGAGTTCCGGGTAGATACCGGCCTTGACGACCAGCGGATCGCCCTTGGCGAGCTTATCCGTCGCATCGAACTGGGCGTCCATCTTGAGGGTTTCGACCGGCGCCTCCTTGAGGCGGAAGGCGTCAGACCGCGCACCGCCTTCGACTGCACTGGCCTTGATGTCACGGCTTATCGTGCCGGGATTATACTGGAAGGTAATGACCGTTGGCACAGGGTTGGGCGGGTCGAAAACGACCAAGGCCGCCTTGGCCACCTTGGGAAGTCCGGGAAGTTTGCTCATCCGATTTACCCCTTGTAATCCTTGATGTCGAAGCTGCCGATGATTTCGGCCAAATCCTTTTGAAGCCGGTCGCGCGCGCCCGTCGATTGCTTGATCAACTTGTTGATCAAGGCTTTGAAGTTCATGTTGTCGGGAATGCCGGAGATGGTGAATTGATAGAGTTGGAACGGCTCACCCGCGCCGGTGTTTTGCAAGGCCGAAGCCTCGGAGGCTTCAGTCAGAACCGTGTAGTTGAAATAACCCACCGTCTTGCCGGCAAAGGTTTTGACCTTGTCTGGCGTGACGGTGCCCGAGAACAACTCCTGCGCCAGCCCAAACACCCCTCCGCCCGAGGATTTGTTGCCGTGCCAGTGTGGAGAGACACTCTGGCTTGCCTTGTAGCCGAGATTGCTGATTTTTTTGCCATCAACATCGGCGGTCTGGTAATAAACGCCACCGGCATGGCCCGTCAGAACCGGGACATCCTTGTTGAACATCGCGTTCGGGTAATAGCTTTGCCATTCGGATTGAGCCGGTTCTTCATCCGGGCGCTTTCCGTACTCATGCGCATGCCTGGCCGATAAATGAGGGGCCTCTTCCTTCTTTCCCACGGCAGTGACCCACTCGGGAGAGAAGACAAGCTCTGCCGTATCTGTGCGCACGGAATGCTGGAGGTAGAGTAGATCGGCAAACCCATGTGCCGCCTCGCCGAATTTATGCGGCGTGCTGCCGAGGATTTCTATCGTGGCCTGCATGGCCTGACCGGACATCGAGGAGGGAATCCATTCGTGCTTTCCGGTATCGGCGGCACGAACCCTACCCGCCATGTGGGTGATATTCTCTTGCCATTTGTCGGTGTAGGTCTTGTCGAAAAACTCGACGATAGTGAGGGATTTCTTGCTGGCGGCCTTGCTGTTTGCAAAGGCGTAAGTCTCATTCTTGTACTTGCCGGTTTCAAATACGCCGCCCTCTTTGAAGGGTGATCCGGCCACCGCTTTCTTGAACTCAGGATCGGGTTCGTTTTTCTCACCCTTGTTGGCGTATTTCACGAGGGCAGCTTTCAGCGCCCCCTTGAAGGCCGTCGAGAACCACGCGGAATAGTCTGCGGGAGGCGGCCCCAGCATCTTCTCGTTGAGGTCGCGGACCATGTCGGTGGTCAGAATCTTGAGCAGGTAGTACTGAAAATAACTTGTTTTCGCCTTCTCCAATTCGGCGACAGGAAACAGGTCATCGTAGGATTTGTCGTTGAACTCTTCCGGCGCCTTATCGGACATTTCCTTGAGCTCGTCGAAGATCGCTTTGATGAAGGCATTGTTGTCACGCAGGTGATTATCCGCGTGTAGAGGCTTTAGCCAATCGGCAGGAAGAAGCGACGGATTGGCGGTGATGGTCTGGGCCGCCTTGGCCCATGTTTGGGTGCGGATCTGGTCGGTGAGGGTGGCATCCTTCATCGCCGCCTTGAGGATGTTGTTGCGCACATCGGCCTGATAGTCAGGATGGATCCTCGCGATGTCGGGTTCGAAGATGTCGATCAGTTCTTCGCCCGGACTGTCGATGCCCAGCAGTTCAAGGATCGTCTCAAGGGCCGAGACCGTTTCCTTGGCTTCCTTGTCGACGTCAGCCCTTTCCTTGGATAGCTTCTCGGGTTTCTTTGTGGCGGTGTCTTGGGCTTGTTCGCCTTCCTTATCAAGTTGGCCCACCTCTTTCAGAGCATCGGCGATATAAGGGGCGATAGCGTCGGTGCGGCGTTTAACCTGTTCTTCAAGGCCCTCGTCATCGAGTTTCTTGTTGTCCGGGGCCTTGTCGTTTTCACGCTTGATGTAGGGCCTGACGTTATCCTCTTTCTTCAGGCCATTGAGCCAAGTTTCCACGGGCGTCGGCGAGGAACGCATTGTGGGAACCACATCTTTTCCCTTTTCCTCAAGGTACAGCGTGTGTGTCTCGCCCGCGCCCTTGAATTGCCTGGGCGTCATCAGTTTTCCATCTGCCTCGGGCTTGTCGTCCTTGCCAGACGTCTTGCCACCACCTTTGCCGGTGAACTTGGCAAGTACCTTGCGGATCAGTTTGACGATGGCGTCCTCGATCCGCTTGCGGACATTTTCAATGATCTTGCGGACACGGCCCGCGACATTACCCAGTCCAATAAGACGTGCGATCAGGTCGATCGCGGGCGCAAGAAGATTGCCCAACACCCGTTCGATGGCCTTGGAGGCCGGCTCGATCTTGCCGTTGGCGATATCGACGATGCCATTGACCACGGTGGTGATAATATCGACAAAGCGGGCGAGGTTATCCTTCATCCACATCACAAAGTCCCAGATCATCAGGACCAGTTTCACCAAGGCCCCCGCGGGATTGATGAGGCTGGCCAGCCAGACGATTCCGGCCTTTACGACCTTCTCGACAAGGAAGGTCGTCAACTCACCCATGACCATTTCGAACAACCCACCGAGATCACTCTTGATCTTTTCGAAGAACGCGCCCCAGCCTCCTATGATCAGTTCCTTGGCGTAATCGATGAAAAATTCGATCTTTTCGACGGCGGCTTCGCCGATGATGCGAACGGCAATCTTTCGCATCATGTCCAGCGTCAGGCCAAGGATTTGCCGGGCGATATCGAGAACTCCCCAGAGGTCCCATTTCTTGGGCATGGTGATGTCACCGCCCAATGCGCCGGTGAGCCAGCCAATCACGCCGCCGATCAAGTGATCGACAAAGTTCTGGCCGAACAGTTTGAAACCGCCCACCACCGTGTCGAGCAAATGCCCAAGAAACGCCAAAGGGTCGTTGACGATCTTCATCAGCCCGTCGGCGGCATTGGAAAAGAAGGCGTAGAAGTCATCCTTGTTGATGCCCAGCATCTTCAGGATGGGTTCAATAATGAGGCGTGCGACCTCGGACCAGTCACCGGCAAGCGCGGCCTGCGCCACGGCCAGCACGGTATTTAGCGCACCTTCGACGAAATCGAGGAT
>PR_CR_10_Liq_2_inCRDRAFT_1000344_pt1 | contig 13243 bp, 11 predicted proteins | sample PRCRCaboRojoPR_FD_10245 | JGI IMG/M metagenome (IMG submission 10245) | reverse complement strand
GGGCCAATTCACGTTCCGATACGGCATTCCGCCGGCGGTCTCGGTTATGCTCGGCCTGACCATCGGCACGGCAATCGGCGCGATCAGCGGCTGGCTGGTCAGCCGGGTCAAACTGCCACCGTTCATCGTCACCTTGGGCATGTGGCAGATCCTGCTGGCCGCCAACTATCTCTACTCTCGCAACGAGACGATCCGCTCTCAGGACATCGAGACCGAGGCGGCGTTCCTGCAATTGCTCGGGGTCAAATTCCAGGCCGGCGGCGCGACGTTCACCCTCGGTGTCCTGCTCATGGTCGGCCTTGTGGCGGCGCTGGCCTACGCGCTGCGCTCCACCGCCTGGGGGCGGCATGTCTATGCGGTCGGCGATGATCCCGAGGCGGCCGAGCTTGCCGGTGTGAACGTCCACAGAACCCTCATGTCGGTCTACATGCTGGTGGGCTTCATTTGTGCGCTGACCGGGTGGGTGATGATCGGGCGCTTCGGTTCGGTGTCGCCAGCCGTCTCCACGGGCATGATGGGCAATATCCAGTCGATTACCGCCGTCGTGATCGGAGGCATCTCGCTTTTCGGTGGGCGCGGTTCAATTGTCGGCGCATTCTTCGGCGCCTTGATCGTCGGGGTATTCGAACTTGGCCTGCGCATGGCAGGCGCGAACCCGCAATGGACATGGCTCCTGATCGGCGCCCTCATCATCGGTGCGGTGTCGCTGGACCAGTGGATTAGAAAGGTATCGCAATGACCACGCAACCCATCCTCTCAGGGCGCGGACTGATCAAGCGATTTGGCAAGGTCACGGCGCTGGACAGCTGCGACTTCGACCTGATGCCTGGCGAAATCCTGGCCGTGATCGGCGACAACGGGGCCGGCAAGTCCGTCATGATCAAGACGCTCTCGGGCGCACTCCAGCCGGATGGCGGCCAGGTCTATGTCGAAGGCAAGCCCGTCAATTTCCAATCCCCCATCGACGCGCGGGAGGCGGGGATCGAGACGGTCTACCAGACCCTGGCGATGTCGCCCGCGCTGTCTATCGCGGACAACATGTTCATGGGGCGCGAGATCCGGAAGCCCGGCCTCGTGGGGCAGTGGTTCCGAAAACTCGACAGGCCCGCGATGGAGACCTTCGCCCGGGAGAAGCTCAGTGAACTGGGGCTGCTGACGATCCAGAATATCAACCAGGCAGTCGAAACCCTCTCGGGCGGCCAGCGGCAAGGCGTTGCCGTGGCGCGCGCCGCCGCGTTCGGCTCCAAGGTCATCATCCTGGACGAGCCGACAGCCGCACTGGGCGTGAAGGAGTCGCGCAAGGTGCTGGAGCTGATCCTCGACGTGCGCAGCCGGGGCATCCCGATCATCCTGATCAGCCACAACATGCCCCACGTCTTCGAGGTTGCCGACCGCATTCACATCCATCGGCTCGGGCGCCGCCTTTGCGTCGTGGACCCCAAGGATTACACCATGTCCGACGCTGTCGCGTTCATGACCGGCGCAAAGGAGCCACCCAGCGAAGCCGTGCCGGCGTAGCGAATGGCAGCCAGTATCGAAACGGATCGCTCGCGAAATCGTTTCCGCGCGCATCACTGGCCTTAATCGCGACGGACAAGAATACGGCTGTACATGAACAACCGTCGAAATCCTCATCCAAACGCAATGTTTTAGTTGGTCGGAGTGAGAGGATTCGAACCTCCGACCCCTGCCTCCCGAAGACAGTGCTCTACCAGGCTGAGCTACACTCCGACCGTGGGGGGCGNATTACTCTTGCCGGTTGGCTTTTGCAAGACCGATTCTGTTGTCCGGATGTTTGCCGATGAAGCGCAGGAACGGGCCGACGCGAAGGTANGTGCCGGTCTCGTGCCGGGACCGGGTGCGCAGAACCGGGGTTGTCCGGGAATGGGCTCCGCGGCTTTCTCGCAGCACGATGTAAAGGCCCGATGCAATGATCAGCCCACTGCCGATCAGCGTCGGCATGTCGATTGTTTCGCCGAAATACTGGTAGCCGTAGAACGAGGCCCAGATGATCTGCGAATACTGCATCGGCGCGATAATCGCCGCCTCGCCCGCCTGGTAGGCGGCGATGATCAGCCGCCCGGCGATGAAGGCGAAGATCGCGATCAGGGCCAGAAGGCCGAGATGCTCGATCGGCATCGGTTCGTAGACGAAGTAGAGGGCCGCGCCCAGCAGCACGAAATTCGCCACCATCGGGTAGAGCATCATCACGACCGGGCGCTCTTCGGCCCCGATCTTGCGCACGATGACCGAGTTGAACGCCCCGCCCACGGCGGCGACAAGCGCCGCGATATGCCCGATGCCGATCTCGGTCGCGCCGGGCCGCAGGACGACCAGCACGCCGCCCAGCCCGACGATCACCGCCATCCAGCGGCGCAGGCGCACGGTTTCACCCAGCATCGGGATCGCAAGGATGGTGATCAGCAGAGGCGCCGCGAACAGGATCGCGTAGGTCTGGGCCAGCGGCAGGACAGAGAACGCAAGGAACGCGCCAAGACCGGTCAGCACCGTCGCGATGGTTCGCAAGGCCATCCACCAGGGGTGCACGGGCAGAAGCGTGCCCGGCGAGGAATCCCGCATCAGCATCAGCGTGGCCAGCGGAAAACTCAACAGGACCGAAAAAAACAGGATCTGCACCGGTGAATAGCTGGCCCCGAGGGTTTTGACGAATACGTCATGGGTAGCGAAGATCCCGAAGGCCATCAGGGCGAACAAGGCGCCGCGCAGGTTTGCGGACATGGGTGCGATCCTTTGATTTTCCCGATGTTAGCACTAACACCCCGGCACAAAAAAGGGGCGGCCCGATTGGACCGCCCCGTTTTTCAAGAATGTCTTCCTAGAGGCTGGCGTTCAGCGCCTCGANGATCGCGTCGCCCATTTCGCTGGTGGTGACGGGCTGCACGCCGTCTTCACCCAGAAGGTCGGCGGTGCGTTTGCCATCGGCCAGCACCTGCTCCACCGCCTTTTCGAGGCGGTCCGCCTCGTCCCCCATGTCGAAGCTGTAGCGCAGCGCCATGGCAAAGCTCAGGATGCAGGCGATCGGGTTCGCCTTGCCCTGCCCGGCAATGTCCGGGGCCGAGCCGTGGACCGGTTCGTAAAGCGCCTTGGGCCGGCCATTGGCCATGGGTGCGCCAAGGCTGGCTGAGGGCAGCATGCCAAGGCTGCCGGTCAGCATCGCTGCGGCATCGGACAGAAGGTCGCCGAACAGGTTGTCCGTCACGATCACGTCGAACTGCTTGGGCCAGCGGCAGAGCTGCATCGCACCGGCATCGGCATACATGTGGCTCAGTTCCACGTCGGGGTATTCCGTGTCGTGGACCCGCTGGACGACTTCACGCCACAGGATACCCGACTCCATCACGTTGGCCTTTTCCATCGAGCACACCTTGTTGCCCCGCCGCTTGGCCAACTCGAAGGCCGACCGCGCAACCCGCTCGATCTCGGATTCCGTGTAGCGCTGGGTATTGATGCCCACACGTTCGTTGCCCTCCTCGAAAATCCCGCGCGGCTCGCCGAAATAGATGCCGCTGGTCAGCTCGCGCACGATCATGATGTCCAGGCCGGCGACCACATCCTTCTTCAGAGAGGAAAAATCGGCCAGCGCATCGAAACACTGGGCCGGGCGCAGGTTGGCGTAGAGGTCCATTTCCTTGCGCAGGCGCAGCAAGCCACGTTCCGGCTTCACGCTGAAGTCGAGGTCGTCGTATTTCGGCCCGCCCACGGCACCAAGCAGGACCGCGTCCACCTCTTGCGCCTTGGCCATCGTGTTGTCGTGCAGCGGCGTGCCATGAGCATCATAGGCAGAACCGCCAACCAGGTCCTCGCTCACATCAAAGTTGATGCCACGCTTGTCACCATACCAGCCGATGATCTTTTTCACCTCGGCCATGACTTCCGGGCCGATGCCGTCGCCGGCAAGGATAAGCAGAGAGGGGTTTGTCATCGGGTCAGATCCTTCGAGAATTCCGTCCCGCATCGCCTAGCTTGTCCCCCCGGAAGGGTCAAGAAACCAACGGTGGCAGCCCGGCGGCCAGAGCATTCCAAACCCGGCGTATTCACGGGGTCTGTCGCATCGCCTCATGCACGGTCAGCCAATTGGGGATGCCACGCGTTTCGATGTTCGGCCTCAGGGCGATGCTGGCCGGGCTACCGGATGATATCCACCCAGACAAGCCGGTGCGGCCCGGCGGCAAGACCGTCCTCGCCGAGCAGGGCCGCTTGCGGGTCATCGGGTGCGGGCCAGAACACACCGGCCCCGGCGACACCCAGATCGCGGCTGGGCAGCACATACGAGACGCGCAGATTGCCGGGCCCTTCTTCGCGCCAGTCGGCGGTATCGAGCGCCGGGTCGCCGCTATGACCCGGGCTAGGCGCTGATGCGGCCCCGATACTTTGCGGCTGGGGGTCTTGCAGGCGCGGATGCGCCAGCAGCCCGGCCATGGCGTCACGATAGCCATCCCCGTCAACCGGATCGAGATTGGTATTTCCCAGCAGCACGAGCGGATCGTCCGGCACAGGCCCCAAGGTTCCGGCCAGCAGTTGCACCCACAGCCGAAGCTCGTCCCGGTTGCGCAGGCCATTGCGATCCTCTGGGCCGTCGAAGACCGGCGGCGTTGCGGAATAGGCCAGCAGGGTCAGCGTCTTGTCCTCGGAAATGCGAAGCGGCACCACCCAATGGCCGGTGGACGACAGGCGCGCCGCCGCCTGAGCTTCGGGCGAAGGGAAAGGCCCGGCCTCGGTCACCGGCATGTCCGCGCCGGGCAAGTCCGCCCAGAGCAGGGTGGTGAAGTCGCGCATTTGGCCGGTGATCACCGGAAAGCGGGTCAGCAGCGCCAGCCCCCCATCCCCGAGGAAACGTCCATAGCCCTGGGCATCGCGCGGCTCGCCCAATCGGCCATTGCCATCCATGTCCAGACCCGTCGCAAGCCCCGCATTGCCCGGGAGCGAGAAGACATGTTCGAAGGGCCGCGCCAAGGCATCGTTGAAGGCACGCAACGCAACGAGTTCGGCATCATGATCGAAATCCGTCAGCAGAAGGATATTCGGCGCCACCGTGTCGATAATCGCCTGAACGGCCGCGATCTGCGGGTCGTCGCCCTTGCCGATATCGCGCAAGAGGAGGCCGGGGCCATCACGACTAAGGGGGGCGGCAAAGGTGGCGACGCGGATCCGCTCCTGGGCCGTGGCTATCATGCCCTGTAGGCACAGGACCAACGCAAGGATCAGACGGTAGAGGGTTCGCCTTCCTCGGAATCCTGCAGGTAGGCCCGTTCGCGCTGTGCCGAGATCATCTGCGCCACGCGGGCAAGGGCGATACCCCTCATGATCAAGCTGGCAGGAAGGAAGGCCCATGCGGTCATCGTCCAGATCAACGTATGCGCATTCGCAAGGCTGATCGGGTCGAACATATCCGACGCCAACTTGACGAATGCAGGGATGATGAATGGCAGAAGGAATCCTAAGATAAGGTTAATCTGGCTGTCCCGTTCGAGCCTCTGCACCACGTCGCCGCCAGCGGTGGGGTCGAAGGTTGGCAGGTTGATCCAGACATTGAAGGCCGCGCCGTGCTGGTTCGGCCAGTTCTTCAGCCGCAGCATCAAGATGAAGGCGATCAGCCCGACGATCGAGATAAGATAGCTTAGGCCCGCGGCCGTGCGCACATCCCAGATCAGTGCCGCCGGCGCGTTATCGGGCAGCATCAGAACAACCAGGCGCACCGGGGAATAGGGAAAGTCCATGAAATCGGCCAGCCGCGCCCCGAAAACCGAGAACAGATCGGTCATGGTCGAGGGGTCGGTCTTGCCCTTTGCGATCATCGCCATGGAAAAGACCATCAGGAACAAAACGCCATAGCGCAGGCGATTGAATGGCGGCGCGTTACGGAATTCCACAAGGCTGGGATAGGCGGAGTTGTATTCCACGAAAGTGAACAGCGCGGCCAACAGCGCCACCAGCGCAACGGTCTGGTTGGTGTCATGGCTCGTGCCCGTCACCAACAGCGACGGAAGGATCACCATGATGACCATCAATGCCGCGCGGAATACCGCGCCTGCGATCCGAGAAACCACTGCCCCACTATCCTCAATCCGGCCGGAAGCGATACGTTGCCGCTCCCTTGTTTCCGCATGTGCCCGTTTGCTTGCGCCAGGCTGCCTTGTTGTTGCCATAATTTTGCCCACTTCCCAGTCGTGTCGCAACACTGTGTTTCTGGTTGCAGGCAATCAGGGCGGATTTGCGGCAAGACTGGTGCGACAATGCAACCATTCCAACGCTTTGAAATGCAGGGATCTATATGTTGCGGCTGGCTGAGAGCGGACCACTAGAAAGGTTCAGCCCCGATCGTGGAAAAGGGCCGGCCCACGTGACCGGCCCCTGTCCAATTGTGTCAAACCCAAGGGCGCTCAGCGCTCATCTTGGCTTCGAAAGCATCGATCGACGGCGCTTTTTCCAGCGTCAGCCCGATATCGTCGAGCCCGTTCAGCAGGCAATGCTTGCGCCATGGGTCGACCTCGAAGGAGATCTCGCCGCCATCGGGGCCGGTGATCGTCTGGCTTTCCAGATCGACGGTGATAACGGCATTGGACCCGCGTTCGGCATCGTCCATCAGCTTGTCGACGTCTTCCTGCGGCAAGACGATCGGCAGGATGCCGTTCTTGAAGCAGTTGTTGTAAAAGATATCGGCGAAGCTGGTGGAGATCACGCAGCGAATGCCGAAATCCAGCAGCGCCCAGGGCGCGTGTTCGCGCGACGACCCACAGCCGAAGTTGTCACCCGCGACAAGAATCTGCGCATCACGATAGGCTGGCTTGTTGAGCACGAAATCCTCGATCTCGTTGCCCTGCCGGTCATAGCGCATCTCGTCAAAGAGGTTCACACCCAGGCCCGACCGCTTGATCGTTTTCAGGAACTGCTTGGGGATGATCATGTCGGTGTCGATATTCACCAGCGGCAAGGGCGCCGCGATCCCGGTCAGCTTGTCGAATTTTTCCATCACATCATCTCCCGGATATCAGTCAGCTTGCCGGTCACCGCAGCCGCGGCGGCCATGGCCGGCGACATGAGATGCGTGCGGCCCTTGTAGCCCTGGCGGCCCTCGAAATTGCGGTTCGAGGTAGAGGCGCAGCGCTCGCCCTCGGACAGCTGGTCGGGGTTCATCGCCAGGCACATGGAACAGCCCGCCATGCGCCATTCGAACCCGGCTTCCTTGAAGATATCGGCCAGGCCTTCCTCCTCGGCCTGGGCGCGGACAAGGCCGGACCCGGGCACGACCATGGCACGCATGCCGTCCTTGATCTTCTTGCCCTTGAGTATCTCGGCCGCGGCGCGCAGGTCCTCGATCCGGCCATTGGTGCAGGAGCCGATGAAAACCGTGTCGATCTCGATATCGGACAGTTTCTGGCCCGGGGTCAGACCCATGTAATCCAGCGCGCGCTTGGCCGCGCCGACCTTGCCGCCTTCGAAGCTTTCGGGGGCGGGGACGACCTCGTTGATCGGCAGCACGTCCTCGGGCGAGGTGCCCCAGGTGACGACCGGGGCAATATCCTCACCCTTGATCGTGACGACCTTGTCCCAATGGGCGTCGTCATCGGATTTGAGGGTTTTCCACCACGCCATGGCGGCTTCCCACTGGGCGCCCTTCGGGGCGTGCGGGCGGCCTTTGACGTATTCGAAGGTCTTCTCGTCCGGCGCGATCAGGCCGGCGCGGGCGCCGCCTTCGATCGCCATGTTGCAAACGGTCATGCGGCCTTCCATGGACAGGTCGCGAATGGCCTCACCACAATATTCGATGACATAGCCGGTGCCGCCCGCGGTGCCTGTGGCGCCGATCACGGACAGGGTGATGTCCTTGGCCGTGACGCCGGGCGCAAGCTTGCCGGTGATCTCGACCTTCATGTTCTTGGACTTCTGCTGGATCAGCGTTTGCGTCGCCAGAACATGTTCCACCTCGGAGGTGCCGATGCCATGGGCCAGCGCACCGAACGCGCCGTGGGTGGCGGTATGGCTGTCGCCGCAGACCACGGTCATGCCCGGCAGGGTCCAGCCCTGTTCGGGGCCGACGATATGCACGATGCCCTGACGCACATCGCTGACCGGGTAGTAGTGAATGCCGAATTCCTTGGCATTGCTGTCAAGCGCGGCCACCTGGATACGGCTGTCCTCGGGCATCTGGTCGGGGTTTTCGCGACCCAGCGTCGTGGGCACGTTGTGGTCGGGCACGGCGATGGTCTTATCGGGCGCGCGCACGGAACGGCCCGCCATGCGCANACCTTCGAAAGCCTGCGGGCTGGTCACCTCGTGGACGAGGTGGCGATCGATATAGAGAAGGCAGGTGCCGTCCTCGGCCTCGTGGGCGAGATGGGCATCCCAGATCTTGTCATAGAGTGTCTTGCCGGACATGGGTGTCCTCTTTGGCTGAGAATGAAGAAGGGGCGTGTCGGTCGGCGCGCCAAGGCGCGCGATCCGTCATAGACGGGCGAGAATGGTCAGCCGGGCGCCGAAAAACCGCCAGGGCAGGCGCGCGCGATCATCCATATCGAAAACACGGGTCATGGGCGGGATGTATACCTCTGGTGCGAGTCTCGCAAGTGGCGTTGGGCTTGCCCATGANAGGCACACAGGACATGCTACGTCTTGAAAAGGGACGAGTATGGAACCAGAGGAAACGCCAGGGCTGGCCGAGCAGGCCGCCGACATCGCCGAGATCGGCGAAGGCCTGATCGGGCAGGCGCAGGTCTTCCTGGAATCCTTGCTGCGGCCCTGGAACGCTTACCAGATCGGTATTGCCCTGGGCGTTTTCCTGCTGGCCTACCTGGTGGGCAAGCCTCTTCAACACAGGCTGCACGAATGGCTGCGGGCCCGCGAAGGCTGGCCGAAATGGCGCCTGCGCGGTGTGCTCGTGCTGCACAAGAGGCTCCGCGGCGTGTTGTTCGTGGTGCTGATATGGTGCGCCGTGCTGATCATGCGCGAGGTCACCTGGCCGTCGCATTCCTATATTCTCGGGATCATCGCCAACCTCGCAACCGCCTGGCTCATTGTCACCTTCGCCACCCGGCTGATCGGCAACGCCCCGTTGCGCAGCATCGTCCGCTGGGGGGCATGGGCCTGGGTCACGCTGAACATCCTGGGAATTACCGACGAAAGCATCGCCTTGCTCGATTCCATCGCGCTGACGATCGGCGAGTTCCGATTGTCGGTCTGGCTGGTTCTGCAGGCCATCGTCATCCTGGCGCTGTTCCTCTTCGCGGCGCGGTTCCTGTCGCGAACGACATCGGCCCGTATCCGCGCAAACGAGGATATCAGCCCGTCGATGCGCGAGCTGACCGTCAAATTCATCCAGGTGGTCCTGTATGGCGCGGCCTTCTTCATCGGTTTGCGGGCCGTGGGTTTCGACCTGACCGGGCTGGCCGTGCTGTCGGGTGCGATCGGTGTCGGTATCGGCTTTGGCCTGCAGAAGGTCGTATCGAACCTCGTCTCCGGCGTGATCATCCTGATGGACAAGTCGATCAAGCCCGGCGACGTGATCACCGTGGGCGAGACCTTCGGCTGGATCAACTCGCTGGGTGCGCGATATGTCTCGATCACCACACGCAACGGCAAGGAATACCTGATCCCAAACGAGGATCTGATCACAACGCAAGTGGTCAACTGGTCCCATTCCAACGACTTCGTGCGGTTGGACATCTATTTCGGCACGGCCTATGGCGACAACCCGCACGATGTACGCCGCATCGCCATCGAGGCCGCCAAATCGGTGGACCGGGTTCTCAGCTTTCGGCCGCCGGTCTGTCATATCGTGGGGTTCGGCGACAGCAGCGTGGATTACATCCTGCGCTTCTGGATCACGGATCCGACCCAGGGGCTGACCAATATCCGTGGCAATGTCTACCTGGCGCTTTGGGATGCGTTCCAGGAAAACGGCATTTCCATCCCCTTCCCGCAGCGCGAGGTGAAGATGCTGGAAGGGTCGGAACTATCGACCAAGGCGCTGGACTGACCTTGCGGAGTGGCTTGCGCCACGCATGTCTGTCTCGTCGTCGTTCCTCCTCCTCGGTGCAGGGGCTCTGCCCCCGTCGGCCCCTGGCCGACTTCCCCCGCGGTATTTATGCCCCAAAGAAGCGAGTTCGCGGGGACAGGTCGTGATTCATTGAATTGTCACCGGCGGCTTGCTACCTTTGCTTCAGCCCAGCGTCGGGGTCTTGGCGGCGCGCATACAGGAGGACAATGTTCTGTCTCTTTCTTCATTCGCGGCGCCTGCCGCAGATGACGGGGCCTCTATGAAGACTGCCCCCCAGCCCGCAAGTGCGGATCGGACGCTCGCCACCGTTCTTGCCTCTCTTTCCGATGACAAGGCCGAGGACATCGTGCAGATCGACCTGCGCGGCAAATCCGAGATGGGCGATTACATGGTGATCGCCTCGGGCCGGTCCACCCGTCAGGTTTCGGCCATGTCGGAAAAGCTGACCGACCGTCTGAAGCATGAATTCGGAATCCTGTCCAAGGTCGAGGGCAAGGACAGCGGCGATTGGGTGCTGATCGATACGGGCGACGTGATCGTTCATATCTTCCGCCCGGAGGTTCGCGACTTCTACCAGTTGGAAAAGATGTGGCTGTCCCCGGGTGAGGACGGTGCCGTCAAGTCCGGCTGATGCGGGTCACAGTCTGCGCCGTTGGCCGGCTTCGGAAGGGGCCGGAAAAGGTGCTGATCGACGACTATCTGGACCGTTTCGACAAGACCGGCCGGGGCCTTGGCCTCGGCCCTGTCACGATGCGCGAAGTCGAGGACAAGAAGGGCGGCGGCATGGCCGCCGAAGCGGCGCTGCTGAGCAAGGCCATTCCCGAGGGGGCCGCAATCTGTTGCCTTGATGAGCGGGGCAAGTTGATGACGTCACCCGATTTCGCGGACCAGCTTGGCAAATGGCGCGACCAGGGTCGCGCCGACGTCGCCTTTGTCATTGGCGGGGCCGACGGACTCGACCCGGCGCTTCGGGACCGTGCCGATATGGCCTTGTCCTTCGGCAAGATGGTCTGGCCGCACATGCTGGCCCGCGTGATGCTGAGCGAGCAGCTCTACCGCGCGGCCTCGATCCTCTCCGGATCGCCCTATCACCGTGTCTGACTCCGCGATTTTCGGCCATCCGCCGGCCGGGGCGGTTTTCCCCGGCACATGCCTGCGTTAGAAGCAGCCAAGCGACTGAAGGAGAGCGTCATGACCGCCCCGAATCCCGTTGTTCTGTGTATCCTCGATGGTTGGGGCAAACGTGCCGAGACCGAGGCCAACGCCCCGGCCCTGGCCAATACGCCGAATTTCGACCGGATCATGCGCGAGTGCCCGAATGCCCAGCTTGTCACCCATGGCAAGGATGTGGGCCTGCCCACCGGGCAAATGGGCAATTCAGAGGTCGGGCATACCAATATCGGCGCTGGCCGGGTGGTTGCGATGGACCTGGGCCAGATCGACCTTGCGATCGAGGACGGGAGCTTTGCCGAGAACGACGCGCTGATGTCCTTCATCGAGGAACTGAAAGTCACCCACGGGACGGCGCATCTGATGGGCGTTGTCTCGGATGGCGGGGTGCATGGGCATATCGACCACATCCGCGCGGCGATCGACGCGATCACCGGCCTGGGTGTTCCCGTGGTGCTGCACGCGATCACCGATGGTCGCGACGTGGCCCCGAAATCCGCTGTCGGGTTCCTTGAACGGCTGGAGGCCGAGCTGCCGGAAACCGCCCGGATCGGCACGGTGATCGGGCGCTATTACGCGATGGATCGTGACAATCGGTGGGAGCGGGTCGAAACCGCATACCGCGCGATCATCGAGGGGAAGGGCAAGGGCTTCGAGGGACTGCCCCCATCCAAGATCGTGGCCGGATATTACGACCAGGACCTGACGGACGAATTCCTGCCCGCAACCGTGGTCGGCGAATATGCCGGCGTTCAGGATGGCGACGGCGTCTTCTGCCTGAATTTCCGGGCCGACCGCGCGCGTGAAATCCTGCGTGCCATCGGCGACCCGGAGTTCGCGGAATTCGACATCACCGGCCGGCCCGAACTGGCCGGCCTATTGGGCATGGTGGACTATTCGACCGACCACAACGCCTTCATGACCACCTGTTATCCCAAGCAGGAGATCGTCAATACGCTTGGCGCCTGGGTCGCCGCCAAGGGGCTGCGGCAGTTCCGCGTCGCCGAGACCGAGAAATACCCGCACGTCACCTTTTTCCTGAATGGCGGCAAGGAAGAGCCGGAAGAGGGCGAAGCGCGTTACATGGCGCCGTCCCCCAAGGTTGCGACTTACGACATGCAGCCAGAGATGTCGGCGGCCGAGGTGACAGACGCCTTCGTCGGCGCGATCGAGCAGGGCTATGACCTTATCGTGTGCAACTACGCCAATCCCGACATGGTGGGCCATACCGGTGACCTCGACGCCGCCATGGCCGCGTGCGAAGCCGTGGATGCCGGGTTGGGCCGGGTGCTGGCGGCGCTGGAAAAGGCCGGCGGGGCGATGATCGTGACCGCGGACCACGGCAATTGCGAAACCATGGTGGACCCGGAGACCGGCGGGCCGCATACGGCCCATACGACCAACCCGGTCCCTGTCATCCTTGTTGGCGGGCCGGACGGCGCGACACTGCACGACGGGCGGCTGGCTGATCTTGCTCCGAGTCTTCTGGATCTGCTGGAGATCGAACAGCCGCAGGAAATGACCGGCGAAAGCCTGATAGAGCGATGATCCGGGCGTTGGTCCTTGCGCTGTGCGGCCTTGCCACCGCGGCCACAGCCCAGGACACGGCCGAGGCGGCACGTCGTGCAGTTCAGCAACTGGAAGCGGCCTCCATCTCGCTGCAAGAGGCCGGATCGGGCCGCGACCGCATCTCGGCGTTGACGGAAACGGTGCAAGCCTACGAGGCGGGCATGGCGGCGATGCGTGACGGGTTGCGCCGCGCCGCGATCCGCGAAAGGACCCTGACACGCGACCTGAACACGCAATCCGACGAGGTTGCGCAACTGCTTGGCGTTTTGCAGCGCATGGGCCAAGCGCCGACACCGCTCTTGCTGCTGCACCCGTCCGGACCGACCGGCACCGCGCGGTCGGGCATGATGCTGGCCGATGTGACGCCCGGCTTGCAGGCCAAGGTCGACGTTCTGCGCGCCCAGCTTGAAGAGGTTGCCATCCTCCGCCAGTTGCAGGGCGATGCGCTGGCGACCCTTGAACAGGGGCTGGCCGGCGCGCAAGAGGCGC
>PR_CR_10_Liq_2_inCRDRAFT_1000343_pt1 | contig 13285 bp, 35 predicted proteins | sample PRCRCaboRojoPR_FD_10245 | JGI IMG/M metagenome (IMG submission 10245) | reverse complement strand
ATATCAAGAGCTTTCTTCTTAGCTGCTAAATCCCAGTAGTCTGGCCTATAGGGTTCGCTCATAGGCCTTGGGGTAAGCGAATTACCCTTGCGAGCGTTGCAGGGAGAGCAGGCAGTTACAATATTCTCCCAAGAAGTTCGGCCACCTCTGCTTACAGGCACAACATGATCTAGAGTAAGAACATCCCGTCCAAACTGCTCGCCGCAGTATTGACAGGTATTCAAATCACGTAGAAACACATTGTATTTTGAGAAGCGTGGTTTGTTTTTGCGCTTCATCATCTGTTTAAGCATTATAACAGCAGGCACTCGAGTCTCCCAAGACTCTGAGCGCACAATCCAATCATCGTACCATTCAAGCACGGTTACCTTGTCAAGCCAAAGATAGGTTATTGCTTCTTTCCATTCAATTGCAGAAAGAGGCAATAAGCTTACAGGTTGTGCGTCGGAATTAAGAAGGAGCGTGTCTCCCACTGGTATCTCCTAGATGTAGCTGTCGAACATCTGTTGGGACGAAAGTTCTAGAGCCTTGTCCCACTGCTCGTATCCTTCATATTCAAATATTATATCGTCATTTGCGTCTGCGATCAACCATGAGTTTTCGGGTAGATAGGGAAAGTCACCGTTAAGTTCCATGTCTAACTGACCAGGAGCCCAACTTGCTATGCCTGCGAACATTCTCCAATACACAGGCTCATTGCCTTCTGCTAGTTTTTCAAACATGTCATAGTCTGACGACAGCAGATAGTCAGGCCCCGCTGTAGTAGTATTGCGGCTCTGCCATTCGGGTGTGTGAAGCATGATGACAGCGTCGCCTGCGACAGGACCACCCTGGTAGATTCGTTTTTCGGAGTCGGGGAAGAAAATATCTCGCTGTCTGCAGACCTGCTGTATTCTTAAAACGGAGGGCATGTTAAGCACAATGCCCTTTGTGCCTTCTGTAGGATCATCTAGATAGACATAGATAACAGTTTTGTAAAAAAAGTCTTGGGTTCTCAATCCAGGGTGTGCTATAAGCAGCTTTCCTACACGCGAAGTATCAATGATTAATCTCCTTTAACTCCAGTCAGGCAATTCACCTCCACAGGCCTTGCCTTTAAGTTTTTTACCACCAACCTTCACGCGACTGGCATGTTTGCCTTTGCCCAGCTTGTGACTCTTGTCACCTTCACGTTCTTTCCAACCCTTGCACTTGCAGTGTGCGAGGTCATATGCGGAAAGTTCTGACGCAGGCTTTTTGCAGTCTTTGCGTGTAGGTCCTTCTCTTTCAAATATAAGTTCACTTATTAGCATTGTCAATCTCTCTTAGCGATATTTATCTGCGGGAGTGCTGCCAGAGTCTGTTTCGTCTTCTGTAAGCTTGAAGGTAAGAGCCTTTCTTGGGCCCTTGGTGGTATTGATTGCGATCTCTCCGCTCTTTTCGTGAAACTCTATCTTTGTGATTTCTGCGGGTTCGTCCCTGGGTCCGACCAGTATCTTTTGCCCTACGGCAAGATTGAGATTAAGCTCTTTCAGCTTCATGAGAATCTCCTTTCGGGGATGTGACTCTTATTTATTCTCCAAAAGCCTTGCTCTTTGTCTGGGGAGATAGCATAATATACATCATAGGAGGTTCAAATGAAGACTATTGCGACTGCGGCTATTTTGGCTATTACACTCTCCGGCTGTGCTATGCTACCTCCGGAATTGCAGCCAGACAGACTTTTCACAAACAAACACGAATGCACCTATATCGGCTGTGAAACAGGTGGTATGGTGTTTTATCCTCACGAAAGACCTCAAGACAAGAACGAGCCGGGAGAAAACTATGAGCTCTAAAACAAGCGATTTTCGAATATGGCTTCAGAAGATCTGGGCAGAGCACCAGGAAGAAATATTCGAAGTCACAGGCAAACACTGCGAGTATAGAATGGAAGACTATGTTCGCAAGTATAAATGGTGGTTGAAAACTGTATATCAAAAGAGGCAAAGTGTATGATTGACTCAACCGTGGCATTGGCTGTAATATCAACTGGTGTGGTATTCACTGCACTGGGCTACCTTTGGGGGTTCAGCAAAGGATTCCTACTAGGAGTCGATACCACAACAGAAATGTTAGCCAATGAAGGCTATGTAAAACACACCCGCCTGGAAAACGGCGAACTTAAACTTGAAAAACTAAACGAGGACTCATAATGTTAGACTATTCCGAAATGGCTGCTACCCATGCAAACTACTGGTTAAACCAGAAATCCGACGGAGAATTCTATATAGACAACTTTGACGGAGAGTGGCAGATCACAGATCATAAGCTAGTTCCTACTGCTGTACGCGACTTCCTAATGGAGCGGTTTCCACGCAAGGAACGTTTTGATCAGATTCCCCTGAAAGACCTAAACGCTGCGCTCAACGAAGCCTGGGAAGGTCCTGGGTCTATGGCCAAGCTCATTCTGCTCACAGAACAGATGCGTCAGGCTAGAGTTCAGCCAGAGAATCCTCGGGTAAAGATCACAGAAAACACAGACGTTCACAGCCTTGCTGCCCAGGCAGAAGGAGACTATCTCTATGGAGATTGAAGATATCAAGGCAGGTAGAAGCTATGCCTGCTATATCACGGTAGCAGAGCTGGTTGACAAAGAAGGCGAACCTCTTGAGAACGCCACAGAAGGAGATGCCTACGCTGTTCGACAGCGTGAGGTATTCGGCGTTATCAAAACTCGTGACACAGAAAAACAGCTCGTTGAAGTGATAGACACGGACACAGGCAAGAGCTACACCGTAGGGTGGGAAGACTGCCGCGACATCGACGAGGTAGAGTGGCGTGACCCTGATTGAACAACCCAATCACCGAGTGCTAGAAATGCTTACTCGGTTAGCTATTGAAAACCCTGGCACTCGCAGTAGATACAAGATGAGCGCGGGTATTGTGTATCGTCGACATCTTGTAGCAACGGGGGTCAATTCCTACAAGACGCACCCTCTAATGGCGTCACCTGGTTATAATCAGGATCAGATCTATATGCACGCGGAGGTAGATGCTATTCGAAACGCTCTACGCCTTATCTCACAGGATCAGCTTGCTAAGAGCTCTATCTACATTGTTAGGGTGAAACGAGATCGAGAGACACATGAATATACCTATGGTCTTGCGAAACCCTGCCGTGGCTGTTCTAGAATGATTGCGAGTTTTGGCATCGACTCTGTGTGGTGGACACAAGACTTTGAACCTCTTTGCGCTGCTGCTTGACAGAATCCGTTTTATCCCTTACAATAAACTAAACTAAAGGAGTTCACTAATGTCTAACGAAGAACCGCCCGTGTATGAAATTGACGAAGATACCAGAGAGTATCTAATGGACGGTTTGAACTGGATGCTGACGTTTGCAGACTGTCAAATCAACGACGACGCAGGTCTCAAGATTCAGGCTGTGGCAGAAGAGATTGCGATACGTTTCAATCTTCCTGTGCAGAAGATCGAAATCACACAGGATGAAGACGGTGAATGGAACGTCACAATTGACGGTGCAAGAGAAGAACTGGAAGAAAGAGAAGAAGAGCGCAAGCGTCCTGCTCTGTCTGTAATTGACGGAGGTAAAGGTGAAGATGACGAAGATGACTGACACGCACTGGGCTACTGTATCTACTGGATTGCTTTTTCTAGCTGTTTGGTCTTTTGTAGCCTTGGTAGGACACAGTTTAGGTGCTCTTGGTAGCCTCGCGGCATTCCTAGGGTTTGGCATAGCTCTAGCTTGGCTGCCCGCTACCTGGCGATTCTGTTTGAGAGAAGCAAAAGGCACACATGATTGAACTTTTAATCATTCTAAGCATACCCGTGGCTGTCAGCATTTTCGTGCTGTTTGGCCATGCGATCTATGAATTATTGGAGCATCGAAATGCAAAAAGAAAAGACTAGACAGGAACGTCAGTGGGAACGAATGGTAGCACGTTTCTCTGAAATCCCTGAAGAAAGAAAGACTGCAACGCCGGAAAATCTACGCTGGTTCCTAAGAAACGGTGCTGTGCTGCTACATCGACACCCTGAAGCACAGGACTGCGTGTATTTTGCACAAAAGGCCTTGGATGAACGAGTATGACGCATCCTGCGTTAATCATCTACTACTCGCAATTCAACATCATTATGATCACTTGGATCGGCTTATCTACGCTAGGGCTATTGGACTTATGAGTACGGAAAGAATAGAACAACTGGAACGAGAACTGCTTGAAGAGTTTGGCAAATTATGGCTGGACTTGGAAAGTGACGAAAATCGAAATCACGTGCTGCTTGCAGAAATGGAGTCACCTGAATTCGCTCAACAGCGGCAGCGGATTAGAGATCTAATTGATTCCGGCGAACTTGTTCTGCCTGGTGTGAATGACTGAAACTTGGTTCGATGCGGTCTACGTTTTTGTAGGCTCTGTGCGGGAAAGTCGCATTCCTGTTGACACTGAACAAGCTGATATCGCACGAAGCGAGCTATTTGCCGCGCGGATATCTCATACGCTTTCTGTTAGACCCGAGGATGCTGATCAGTGAGAGATAGAGATCCCTTTGGACCTGACACCCCTGTGAGTGTTGCAGCAGATTTTGCTGAGCTTGTAGCAGATAAAATTAAAATCTCTCTATCATCTGATCTAAAACGATGCATAGAAAAATGGAATCATCAGCGATCGATAGACAGATGTCTGCCCGGTGACAACAAAAAACTGTTCGAATGACACCTGCTCTCGTGAAAGAAATTGATCTGTTTCTTGCTCGTCTAGTATTGACACAACAGGATCATCTGTTTACTGGGCAGATCGTTGTGTGTCAAGTTCTACTCTCTCAAGTTACAACAGGTCGTCAAGAAGCCTCATAAATACCTTAAAACAAGGTGCTTTTTATGACAGCTATCGACACACTCGTTCTGCTCTCTCTGTTTCAGCTCAAACACTTCCTCGCAGACTACCCTCTGCAAACCATCACAATGGTTAAAGAAAAGGGCGTGTACGGTAAAAGAGGGGGCATCTACCACGCTCTGATACACTCTGCTTTGACCTTTACTACCTTAGGCTTGTTCAACTATTTCGTATTTCCCGTAGCCTATACCCTTGCGTTCTCAATAGCAGCTCTAGAGTTTGTCATACACTATCACATAGACTGGGCGAAGATGCAGATGAGCAGGAAATTCTCTACAGAGGACAAAGGATTTTGGAATTGGATCGGATTTGACCAGCTACTGCATCACCTAACCTACATAGGCTTTGCATGGATGATTACTCAGTAGAGCTTGTTTTTTTTGAATTTGTTGTGTTTGCGAAGCAGGTAGACTCGCACCCTCGCTTGCCCTTTCGTACAGATCAAATAAAAAGAGTGATACACGAACTAGAATTTGTGTTAGAAGATAGGGAAGAATACAGTGACGAATCTAGAGACCTTGCAGCATACCTTGCGTGTCTGGACATTGCGTCAGGAGGATGGCATAGATCGTGAACTATCGAAGTCACTTTCAACCCACTATCACGAAGCTGCAGAGACGACTTGATCAAGCAATGCTCGCAGGAGACTGGGGTGCCTATCTGAGATTGAGACACCGAATGATAGAAATCAAAACGCACATCGTCGAACACGAAGCTGGCTGCGGTTACACGTGTGCCTGCGAGCCCGAAGAACCCTGGCAGAGTTGGCTTCACCGTGCGTAATTCTCAGAGAGAACGAATGTACGAGTTTGCGCTTGTGTGCCAAACTTATAGTCTCTCCACGCATCAAGCGAAGCGTGTGGAACGGATTGCCAGTGTTCTAGTAGACGAGTGGAGCAACGCAGGATACGAAGATCCTTTCCTATGAAACAGCACAGTCACTCCTCTGAAGATTTCTTTCTTAGGATAAACTGACGTGATTCACCGTGGTCTCTGAAACCGTATTCATAGCCTTGTGAAGAAGCAAAACGGTTGATCATGCGAGAATACAGCGCCGCTCTGCCAGTTTCTTCGCCGAATTCCCGCTTGTTCGCTGCAAATGTTATAACTCGAGGAGAACGTTCTTCAACAAACCCTCGAACAGCAGCGATAACCGTGGAAAATATCGCGACAGCAGAATCACCGAGATCCCCACGAACATCCTGTCTCCCGCCTACTCGAAACTCGATACTCCAGGTGTCTTCTCTAATCTCCCGAGCAAGAATCAGAATCTTTTCTCCTGAGACTGAGCCCTCCCAGCGAATGCTCCCTTCAGAGTCTTCTGTACGGTGTATTTCGCCAGGTCGATCGAACAGTTCTTGTATCAGCATGTGAGTATTTACTTTTGAAACAAAAACTCGTATAATAAGGGAATGAACACGCAAACTCAAGACAGAATTGTCCGCTTTGTTATCAATCTGCTCTGTGAAGTGCGAGTTGCCAACCAGACTGATGTTAGAGCACAGGCAAGAAGAGTAGATGCGCTGCACACGAAACTTTCAGAATCAGGGAGGCTGACGTGATTACTTGGAAAACCGCAGATGCGCTCTGTTACTTTGTAAAGCTACCACAAATAAGAGCAAGAACAGATAATTCAGAGCACACTGCTCAACTCGCAGACACTCTTATACAAGAACTGTTAAGAATGCGCGCAAGAGAGCAGCATGCTCGAGCTCTTGCACAACACAGGGAAAAGGCCCCGCTGTAGGGTCTACACATATATAGGCCCCGCTGTATGGTTTTTAACAGAGCACAATTACCCGCACAAATGCAAAAAGGCCCCGCTGTAGGGTTTTTGATCTTAACGGAATTCCTCCCAGATATTCGTCTTAGTGATACTAGATCACTTGCTGACTGGGACGCAACTGAATCTAAGTTAAGAGAACTGAGAAACTGTCTGGATGAATACCTAGCTTTAGAAGATGTAGACCACGAGCTCGCACTAGAGTTAGTCATACACAGGGACAGAGTGTGTCACGTGTTAGATGCCTGGCAGAAAGGCTTTGTTAATACTGTAGAGCGAGCTGTACTCGTCAATCAAGAACGCTATGTAAGAGAGCGTCAGCGAGCAGCGAGAGAAGGTAGAATAGGCGAGGATAGGAGAAGGTGAGAGCTCTGTGAGACATCTGTGAGTCATCTGTGAGAACCGTAGAAAGTATTTGTACTATGCCTCTCTTCACCTCAGCCCCTCCCTTTTCTCTATCCTCTTAGAAACCATTCTACACCGTGCTCTGCACCGTGGCCTCTGTGACTGGTGACCTCTGCGATAGACCTCTTGCAGGGCCCTTAAATGCCTCTGTAATCATGGTCTCTGCAGTGAAAATCCTGTGGATAACTGTGTAGATGATTTGTGTATAAACTGTGGATATCCTGTGCATAAGTCACACCTCCCGTGTGGATATCCTGTGAACATCCTGTGGATAACTCGTGTGGGTTGTGGATAACTTGTGGATAACTTCACCTCTTCGCAGTCACCATACGGTCGCTCATAGTGTATGTTCTCTAACACTATAAAGTCAACCGGAGAATTACCAACAGAATCAAGAACATATGCTCTTCCGTTCTTTAATAGTATAATCAATGATTTATCCAGTTCTTGTAGAAGACACCTGAGGAATCGCTTGTAAGTGTCTCTAAAACCTCAGATCAGAGTTCCCCGAGCCTATAGCACGTTTCGTTCTACTCGCCCTCTGCTGGGTTTCTCTCCAGCTTCCTTTCGAACGCTTTATCCTCTACACTTATAGTGTAGCACCACTAGGCCTACATGCAACCCCTAGAAGACTCCACAAATCAATGACTTAGAAATTTCTTTTCTCCTTTATATACAGTGACTTAGAGGGGTTGACACTACGTGCTGTGAGTGTATACTGTAAGAACATTGGGCGAAGAGGGTTTGGCAATGACTCAGTACTATGTAGAACGATTGGTAAACGGTCGGAGAGAGTGGCTTGCCGTACTTCCTAGAGGAGAATACTGGATCGGATCGTTTGCTGTCATAGGCGAGATTCCAGAGGAGAACGCACCATGTTGAGACTGATTGGCATCTGTGCTTTACTGTATCTCGCCTACTGGTCGGGGTCGAACGGTTATGGTGTCGCAGAGTTGACAGAGTCAGTGAACACTATGGTTGACACTGCGAACGAATGACACTAGAATGATTTCCATGTTGAGAAAAAAACACTCACCTGAAATTAGGTTCATCTGTAGGCCGGATCTCAAAGGCGTAATTCCTGAACCCACACCTGCGGCAAAAGCAATTCCAGACTGGTACCGCAAGATGCCGAGGTCAGTGTCAGACAATCCTAGAACTTCTCACAGTCTCAAGGCCTGTGTTCCGCTGAGAGACTCAATGAGTCTAGGGTACGTTATACCTCTCTGGGAAGACATACTGTTTGACGCAGAGTGGAATTCACCTGAGGATTGGCATCTTCGCTATCATTGGCCGGGGAATCTGTCGGGTCAAGAACCAGGTGCAATAAGCTCACACTTTCCCGAGCAGGTAACACAAACACCCTGGGCAGGTCAGCCAACAGAAAACAGCGTTCTCAAATTCAGCTCTCCTTGGAGCATACACACAGATCCTGGCTACTCCTGTCTGTTCCTCGCACCTCTCAATCACGGTGAACAGCGTTTTGAACTGTTCTCAGGTGTAGTAGACACTGACTGTTATCGTTCAGCAATTCACTTTCCGTTTGTGTGGAAAAATTGGCAGGGAAAGACCTTGCTCGAACAAGGACTACCGCTTGTTCAAGTCATCCCGTTCAAACGTGAAGACTGGCAGTCTCAATCAAGAGAATGGAGCAAGAACGAGTTGACAGATATTCAACGATCTGACAACACAGTTCAGAGCGTGTTCCGCAGAGCATATGAGCGTTTCTTTTGGCAGCGCAAGAGATTCCGCTAGAAAAAGGTTGACACTGCTACCCGTTGATCGTATACTGCGTGTGAACTTAGGGCAAAGAGGGCGAGGATGACAGACCTACTTTCAGACTACAAACAGCTTCCTCAGCGAGTACTGGATCTACTTGACCAGTTCGAACTGGAATCAGAATCCAGTGACTCATATGCCGCTGCGGCGCGGCTGTCACAGAAGCTCAGAGTGCTGGGCTACTCTGTGGACTACGGGCCAGACGGCGTGCTATACGATTTGGTTGACACGAACAGAGAGTCATCATATACTGCGTGTGAACTCAGGGCAAAGAGGGTTGAACATGTATACTGTAGAAGTTTATAAACGAGACGGTCGTACCAAACAGGGCGAGCGGTTGGTTTTGAAAGAAGACTTTAACACCAGTCGTCGCGCATTAGCGGGCAATCTCTCCCGTGTATATCCAGAGTCAAAGGGCTATCGCGTAGAGATTTGGGAGACGTATGTGACTCGAACGAATGCTCACACGGGTCGCGAGTTCCGTGAGCGCTATGACACTCCTCGGTCTTGCTCGCCCGCGTCAGACCTCTACTGGAGCATGTAAAGGGTTGACACCTCTGCTCCAAGATCATATACTGTATAGACACTGATAGATAGAGGGCATGATCATGTATGCTGTAACAATCACTTCGCAGAATGTGATCGACGAGATTCGAGGTTTTGACACTCCTGAAGACGCTGAGGCGTGTTTTCGAAATATCTGTCACTATCTCGGCGTTGCCGTTGAAGACCTAGACGATCACCTTGACGACGGCTATGCAGAGTTGAGAGACGGTCGCACAGTCTGCATCAACTCTGTGACGCTTGACAGCGAAGCGGTTTGATCATATACTGTATAGACACTGGGGCAACCGGGGCAAGCAATGAAGATTCGAGAAGTTGAATACGACACGCTCGTAGATTGGGAAAGTCGTCTTGACACTGCGTATAGAATCCTTGAAGGACAGAGGAAGAGCGGCGTCTGGACGCTGGTATGTGACGAGGCACTGAGAGAGTTGAACGCAGTGCGCTCTGAGATTGATCGTGAAATTGTAGACAGTGTGGAGGAACCATTCCGTGACTGAAGTAGAACTGTTAATGACTGACCTGAGAGACTGTGACGCAGAGATTGCCGCCGTAGAGCGTCGTCTCTATCAGTTGGAAGCAATGCGTCGTCAACTGGAACACGACATCGCAGAAGCAGAACGCGAACAGGAGCGAGACTATGCCTAATTGGTGTTCAGTCACAATGCAGATTGAAGGTCCACGAGAGCAGGTAGAAACTCTCGTTCGAGCAGCGACAGAAGGTGTGGGAGAGGATCACGATGGTATGCCCAAGGGGTTGCTGTCGCTTATGGCTCCCGTCGCGGGCGAGAAGACAGTGACTTCGCAGCGTGACGAGTGGGGCACGAAGTGGGATGTCACTGACGCAGAGGTCATTGACGAAGCAGATCTGGGAGAAGATCGTGTGAGTGTAGATCTCGCATTCGACACTGCGTGGTCACCGCCCATTGAAGCAGTAGAGACCTTTCTGGGAGAGAACTCAGAGTTCGACGTGCGGATGCAGTATTTCGAACCCGGCATTGCGTTCGTAGGCGAATACACAGACGAGCGAGGTGAAGAGACCTACCAGTATGAAGAGTTCACTGCGGAGACAGTGCGCGATCACGTGCCAGAGCACCTCGTAGAGCAGTTCGATCTCGAAGGTGTGTTGGAAGAGTGGTCATAAATGGCCACTCTACGGATCAGAGAAAACTATCTCAGCACTGTTGAGAGGTTTTTTGAGAACCTACAATTCAGAGAGAGTATCGAACCAGAGAATCGTCGGCTCTACTGGAACACCTATGTTCAGTTCTGGGAGAATTGGCAGCAGTTTCGTCGGCTGTGGCAATTTGAAAAAATAGAAGACTCTGGAGGTCACAAGCTTGTTTTGTTTCCCAAGAATCGCAGAGTAGTCTTCAAACTGTTTCGCTATCTACCAGAGGACTTCGAGCTAGAAAAGAAAAACTATGATCTTCTTGTAAAACACGGGCACGGTAAAAAGATTGCTCGAACTCGTTTCTATCGCGCGGGTTACGCAGTTTCTCAACGAGTGCAGCCGCTAAACAAAAGAGATCGAATTCCTCGACGTTTGCTCGATCTATTTCAAGACGAGTCTCGAGAAAACTTCGGATGGCTGAACGGCAGGATTGTTGCTGTAGACTTTGACTACATTGCAGAAGACATAGTGATTGACAGAGGCAAGGTTAGACCTTAAACTGTATAGACAATGAAGGGTGCGTAGCTCAGTTGGTAGAGCAGGAGACTTTTAATCTCTTGGTCGGGGGTTCGAGACCCTCCGCACCCACCATTTATCGGTTGACAGTGTGAATCAGAGATCATATACTGTATAGACACTGTTAGACAAAGAGGGCAAGACTATGTTTGACAATTTCCACGAAGCGGCTCGTTGGCGTGACTCGTTCTACGACGTTGTAGTAGACTGGTGGTACGAGGATGCTCCCATCCGCGACATGTTTGACGACACTGTTTCGGAGGTTGCAGAGATGGAGCGACGCTGCGATGCAGGCATCGACACTCACTTCATCACTCGAGTTCGCGTGTTCTATCGAGGACACCTCATGGCAGACGAGAACTTGGGATCCTGCTATGCCGCAGACTGTTCGCCTGAGGAAGAGATCCTTGAGAATCGCTTGGGCGGATACTTTGACGACATGCTGGAGCAGACTCGTGAGGCAGCGGATCGCGAACTCGTGCGCCTCAACCGGAAGATTGCTCGTGACGCTTCTCTGGTTGACACTGCATAGTCTAGATCATATACTGTTTAGACACTGTTAGGAAGAGGGCACGAAGATGGACGCACTCGAAGACCGTTTTGGACATCGTGACGGTATCCGTGAGCTCATGCGTGAGCGGCTGAATGTTCGAGGAGATCGAGTGATGCTGCGCGAGTGTGATGCTCGTGAGATTGTAGAAAGTGTAGACGCTCTCGTTGATATGCTGCGAGAAGCGCACCGCCGACTGGACGAAGCACGAGGGGTTGACAGCCTCGTCAACTGATCATATACTGTATAGACACTGTTAGGAAAGAGGGCTTGACAATGAGCGACATCTACACCGTTGAAGACTGGATGAACCGGATTGCAGACGCACTGGAAGAAGGCGATCCCGAGATGCTGAACGACTGCATTCGTCGCAGCATTGACTGGATGCAGCCGGAAGACGAGCGTATGGCTCAGCTGCGGTTGGTAGAAGGCGTTAAGGAATTAATGCTTGACATGCAGCATGCTTGATCGTATAATATATTTGAACACTTAGGCAAGAGGGCAACACAATGAATCCCAAGTTCGTTGACAACACTGCACTGGCAAAGGCAATCGAAGAGAAGATCGTGCGCGAGTTTCGCACGGACTTCGCAGAAGAGCGAATGGGCGACGACGACATTGGCTACACTGCGATGTTGATCTCTGACGCAGGCGACATGCTTGAAGTCTGCCGCTACATTCGCTGGGGCGACTTTTCAGAAGCTACTCGTGTGTGGCAGCGCATGGACACACTGCCGCGCGAGAACTTGGCTTGGTACATTGAGGAAGTCGCAGGCTCTGACTTCTTTGACTCAATGATCGCAGCGTAGGGGTTGACACGAGCCAGGGAAGGCCGTATACTGTATAGACACTGTTAGGCAAGAGGGCTACAAAATGAGCAAGCGCAACGAAGTCATTGAGCAGGTTATCGACACGCTTGAGAGCGCGAACTATCTCGTACAGAGCGAACTGCACGACGCAGAGCCAGAGCGTGCGCAGGAGATCGCGTACCTTATTATGGATGTCGTAGATCGTGTTGCTTGCATGGAAGAAGCAGAAGCGGAGGACGAGGAAGACGACAACCCTATGGAGGACGTCAATTACGTAGGACATCCTGCACACTATTGAGGGGTTGACACAGCCCCTCTCTTCTCTTATACTGCGTAGACACTGTTAGACAAAGAGGGCAACACAATGACTGACTATCGTGATGAAGCACTTCGGCTTGTAGAAGAAGGCCTCGTAACAGCAGACTATCTGCTGCTCGCAGCGCTCAAGTATATGAGCCAGGATGAGGTTGCTGACATGCTGGCGTGTAATCTCGAACTGCCGAGAGGAGAACTGGAACAGTTCTTTGAAGGCGACGACGACTTTGCTCTTGAGGAGGACTTCTGATGTTGGCGAATGTATTCAGCATAGATTGGGACACTGACGGCGAAGAAGTTGATCTGCCCGAGCGCTTGCTCGTGCCTATTCCCGAAGATATGACAGACGAAGAGGAAGTAGAAGACTACATCTCTGACACTATCACGGAAGATACTGCGTTCTGCCACAAAGGCTTTCGCTATGTGATCATGGCGGACTAGGTCATTGATTTGATTAGACCAGGTGCTCGCGTGTGTGCATAAAACACACTGCGAGCATCGTAGCACGTAAAC
>PR_CR_10_Liq_2_inCRDRAFT_1000339_pt1:7500-13343 | contig 13343 bp, 8 predicted proteins | sample PRCRCaboRojoPR_FD_10245 | JGI IMG/M metagenome (IMG submission 10245) | reverse complement strand
TTTTCCATTCTCAATCCTGCCACTCAGGAAAGCCTGCTGTCCTATCCTGAAGAAGGCTACGCGGTGCTTAAAGGCTGGCTGCGGCCCGATGAAGTAGGCCAGGCCAACGCTGAGGTGCAGCGCCTGTTGGACGATCAGTCTCTGCGCTTTCGCTACAGCAACAAAAAGCTGATGTTTGCCATCCACCACAGCGATTTCCTGAGGCGTATTGGGGAGCATCCTCACCTGCAGGCCATTCTCAACTACCTCATTGATGGGGAAGCCCGGCTTTTCCAAAGCATCAACTTCGTGCATGAGGGCAGCGAGCAAAAGACCCATTCTGACTCTGTCCACATGACGACCTATCCACTCGGCGGCCTGCTGGGCGTATGGATTGCCCTCGAAGACATGACGCCAGACAACGGCCCCCTGCATTATTACCCCGGCAGCCACAAGCTGCCCTACCTGCTCAACGACGCCTATGGTAATGAAGGCAACCGCTGGAAAATTGGTGATCAGCCTTACTCCGCCTACGAGCAGATGATGGAAAAAAAGGTTAAGGAGTGGGGACTGGAAAAGCGCATTTTCGAAGCTCAGGCCGGCGATGTGCTGATCTGGCATGCCAACCTGCTGCACGGCGGTGAGCCCCATCGCGATAAAAGCGAGCCCCGCAAAAGTATGGTCCTGCATTACTTTAAGGAAGGCTACATCTGCTACCACGAGGTGACGCAGCGGCCGGCACTGATGAAGTAGGGACTCCCCCCAGACTTTTTGGGCTTATTTATCGCCTAATCTGCTATCTTTGCGCGAAATTAAAAACCGACGATGAACAGAGACATCCATTCCTGGCACAGCCCCCGCCTCAACAAACAAATGGAAGTAGCCGTGTACGGGCACTACGGCTTTGCCCTGCTCCTTTTGCCAACGGCCGCTGCCGACTACCTGGAGTACGAGCGCTTCCACCTGATTGACGCCATTGCAGGGCCCATCAACGCGGGCAAAGTGAAGGTGTTTTCCATCAACAGCATCAACGCGGAGAGCTGGCTCAATCCCAACATGCACCCCCGCCACAAAGCGATCCGGCATCAGCAGTTCAATGAGTATGTCTTTGAGGAAGTCGTGCCATTCATCAAAAGCATGACGAGCGAAGACACCCCCATCATCACCTGCGGGGCTTCTTTAGGGGCTTTGCACTCCGTCAACCTGTTCTTCCGCCGGCCAGACCTCTTTAGCGGTGTCATCGGCATGAGTGGCGATTACGATCTGAGCACTTACACCAAAGGGTACCACGATCAGGATGTGTATTTCAACTCGCCGGTACAGTACCTGCCCAATATGGAGGACCACGGCTTGCTTACGCAAATCCGCCGCAGCAACCACATTCATATTGTTACCGGTCAGGGCGATTGGGAAAACCCGGATGCCTCCCGCCGCTTTTCTGCCATCCTGCACGCCAAGGGCATCGGCCATGAGCTTGATGTCTGGGGCCCGGATATGCCGCACGACTGGCCGACCTGGCGCAAGATGCTGCCTTACTACCTGGAATCCCGGTTCTGAGGGAAGACCACCTTGCCGGAAATCTCCTCCCTCATTTCCAGTAGGTTGAGTTCCGCGTCGTACAGGGCGTCAAGCGCAAAAGGCTGCCCGCTCATGAGGTATTCGTAAATCTGCCAGTCCGTGGGAGGGGTAGGGAGATTAAGCAAACCACTGCGCGGAACCCAATGCAGGGTGCCTTCGTCACAGGGTGGTGGCGGCACCCACTCGATAGCTGCGATGAAAATAAAACACAGCCAGTTGTAATGAACCGGCGAGGTCTCAGTAAGCACTCCGCCGTAGGTCAGTTGCTCCCGTGTCAGTTGAATACCGGTTTCTTCCGCCGTCTCTCGCACTGCGGTATCAATGGGCCGTTCGTAGGGCTCTACCTTCCCGCCCACGGGCACATACATACCTTCATTGGGCATTTTATTCCGTTTGAGCAATAAAAACGCGTCTTCGTGGCGGAGCACAACCATGGTGGCGATGCGCTTGAGGCCTTCCTGCATGGTGTTGTTTTGGTCGTGAAGATAAGTGAAGTATTAAAATACCTCCTCTGTAGTGAAAAAGTAAAGGTGGGAGGTGCTAACCCCCTGCGCCTCCTCAAAACGAAGTAAACACCGTTGTTAAAATTAGGGGAGACCACAATCGGGCAATGTTCCGGTATCAGTTGTTTTTTTGAGTGGAAAGTGCTATTTTTAGATTATGAGTACAGTCGTATCCATTCCATTGTCATTGTCTGATCGTCTCAAGTTAGGTCCGGAATTGCACCGGTTCTCTGCTGATTACGCTACTTTCATCGACGTATTGCAACAGGTTGAGTATCCGGTCGAATTTGAAGATGGCTCAATCATTATTATGAGTATAGCATCTGACCACCACGAGCAACTCGTTGCTAATCTCCTTGGTGTTCTTTTCGTTTGCTTAAAAGGTAATACCTATTACCGGCGTTATGGTAGCAATCGACATGTATTCATTGAGCACCAAACGAAAGCTTACGCACCTGATGTCTCCGTAGTACAGGGAATACCTTCCATCCATGAATATGCTCAGGGAAAGACTGCCCATACTAACCCCTGGATGGTAGCGGAGGTGATTTCTCCATCAAGCCGCAATCGTGATTTTGGGGAAAAGTTGCAGGGGTACAAATCCATCGCCTCCCTGCAATACATACTCTACCTGGAGCAGGACCGCCCTTTTGTGACCCTTTTTGAGCGCCTGCCAGGTTCGGAGCGCTGGAAAAGTACTGATTTCAATGACACAAACCAGGATCTTCAGGTCGGAGCTTTTGAAATACAGATGTCGGATCTGTATCAAGGGCTGCTCTAATCTCCACCGGATGCCTGAGCAATTTCAACTTCATAAGGCGCCTTCCTCCCTAACTCATACCGCAAATAGCCATAGGTGACTGCCACGGCCAGCACATCCGATACCGGGAAGGCATACCACACGCCATCCAAACCGAAAAACCGGGGCAGAATGAGCACGAAAGGGATCAGGAAAAACCCCTGCTTCGTTAGCGTGAGTATTAATGCCGGCCAGGCTTTCCCAATCGCCTGGAATTAGGCAGAACTCACCAACTGCGCTGTAATCAGCGGCACCGCCAGAAAGCTGAGCATGAGCGCCCGGGGCGTTTGGCTGATCAGCTCCGGATCATTGGTGAAAATGGACACGATTGGATCTGCAAAAAACAGAATCCCCGCAAATAATCCTAGGGAAATCACTGTGCCACTCCGAATAGCGTAATAGATAATGCTGCGGACCCGCTCCAGCTTGCCCGCTCCGAAGTTGTACCCCACAATCGGCATAAACCCCTGCGTGATACCAAGCACCGGGAAATTCGCAAACATCATCACCCGGTTGATAATGCCGTACATGGCCACTGCCACTTCATTGCCATACTGAAAAAGCGTACGGTTGAGCACAATGGTCAGCAGGCTAATCGTGCCCTGCCTGGGCAAAGTGACAATACCAATGCTGAAAATATCCCGGACCAACCGGCCCTCAAGTACCATGCTGCTGCGGTACAACGTCAGCTCCGACCTTCCCGAAAGGAAAAACCATAGCGTGAACCCGCCACTCGCATAGTAGGACAGGGTAGTGGCCCATGCTGCCCCTTCAATGCCCCAGTCCAGCCATACAATGAAAACCGGGTCCAGAATCAGGTTTGCCACAGCCGGCACCATCATCGTAAACATCGCCATATTCGGCTCACCCTCGGCGCGCATCACATTATTGCCCATCATAGCAAAGGCCAGACCGGGCACGCTCAGCAGTACGATCGTAAAATAGGATTTGGCAGGCTCCATAATATCGCCCTGCGCACCAAAAAGTTCCAGCACCGGCGTGAGCAAAAACGATAGCCCCAGCCCCAAAACGACCACCAGCAATAGCGTCAGGGTAGCCATATTGCCAAAAACTTTACAGGCCTTGTCATGATCATCGCCGCCCAGCGCCCGCGAGATAATCGAACTGCCTCCAACGCCAATCGCCATCCCCATGCTGGAAATCAGGAACATAATAGGCATCACCACCGTAATGGCAGCAATGCCCAGTGTGCCTACCCATAGCCCGACAAAGATCGTATCCACAATCGAGTAAATGGACATCACAAGCATACCCACGGAAGCCGGGACTGCCATTTTCCGCAACAGCGGGCCGATGGGCTTCTCGCCCAGTTCTTTTGACTGGCTCATAGGGTGCAACCATTTTTGTGGTCGCAATGCACCTATAATTAGTACAACCTTACAACCTAATGCCTATAGCACCCAAACCGGAAGGCCTGCTGCAGCAAATCCAAGCCTTCGATACTTTCTCCGAAATATCTCCGGAAGCCCTGCAGTGGATGATTGATGCCTCCGATTACCACCTCTACAAAAAAGGCGAAGCCCTGTTCCGCCCCGGTGATGCTGTAGACCACATGCAGATTATTGTCAGCGGGCAGTATGTCATTCGAACCACGCGCGGCGGGCAAACTCTGGAACTGGGTGTTTTTGAAACCGGCTATATCACCGGCGTCCTGCCCTTCTCCCGCATGACCCACGCACAGGCAGAGGGCATCGCCCTGCAACCGACTTACGTTCTGGAACTTCACCGGCAGCACTTTACAGAAATGGTCAACCGAAGCTATACCCTTACGCAGGCACTCGTTGCCCGAATGAGTGATCGGGTGCGGGACTTCACCTCCCAGCGCTTTCAGGCCGAAAAGCTCATGGCGCTGGGCAAGCTCTCCGCCGGACTGGCCCACGAATTGAATAACCCGGCCTCAGCTATGGTCCGAAATGCGCAGGAGCTCTACCAGAAAGTCCATTCCACGCCGGAAAAATTCAAGGCGATCATGACGATGGGCATTACCCCTGAACAGACCGATCAGATCAACGCCATTCTGTTTGGGAAAATCCAGGAAGCCCCTTCCCTGTCCCTCAGCCTTATGCAGCGGGAAGAACGCCTGGATGATATGCTCGATTGGCTGGAAGACCACGATATTGAAGGCGCTGAAGACATTGCCGAAACCTTCGCCGATTTTGGTATGACCGCAGAAGAGTTGTCTGGGATCGAAAAGATCGTAGGCGGGCATCCCCTGCCTTCTATCCTTTGGTGGATGGAAAGTACCTTCAGCTTGGAACGCCTCGTAGAGGAAATCAACGAAGCCTCTAACCGGATTTCCAGCCTGGTGCGCTCCATTAAAGACTACTCGCACATGGACCGGGGCCTTGCCCTCGAACCTGTGGATGTCCACGAAGGCCTGAAAAGCACCCTGACCATGCTCCGGCATCAACTTAAAGGCAAGCAAATCGAACTGGTCCAAGACTTCTGCCAGTCGGCACCAGCAGTACAGGGCTTTGCCGGTGAGCTCAACCAGATTTGGACCAATCTCATCGTCAATGCTGTTGATGCCATGCCACCCGGTGGCCGGCTGATTGTCCGCACTTACCCCGACCGTGAATATGTCTGTGTAGACATCGAAGACAACGGCAGCGGCATACCCGAAGAAGACCAAACCCGGATTTTCGAACCCTTTTTCACTACCAAACCTATGGGGGAGGGGACCGGAATGGGGCTCGATATCGTCAAAAAAATAGTAGACCGCCACAAAGGCAAAATTACCCTGGATTCAAAACCCGGGCGCACCGTTTTCACCCTTTGTTTCCCCACCGCCCCATAATCTTTTCCGTTGATGATGACCCCCAGGTACTGCGCTCACTGAAACGAGACCTCCGCAATGCCTACAAGGAAGACTATCGTATCATTAGTACGGAAAGCGCTAACGAAGGGCTGGATGCACTGGAAGCATTAAAGAAAAAGGGGGAGGAAGTCGCCCTGTTCATCTC
>PR_CR_10_Liq_2_inCRDRAFT_1000339_pt1:0-2500 | contig 13343 bp, 8 predicted proteins | sample PRCRCaboRojoPR_FD_10245 | JGI IMG/M metagenome (IMG submission 10245) | reverse complement strand
AGCGAAAGCGAGTCTGAATAGGGCGAGAGCTAGGCGGGGCAGACGCGAAACCGTGTGATCTACCCATGGGCAGGTTGAAGTTGGGATAGTCTCCCAATGGAGGACCGAACCGGTACATGTTGAAAAATGTTCGGATGACCTGTGGGTAGGGGTGAAAGGCCAATCAAACTCGGAGATAGCTCGTACTCCCCGAAATGCATTTAGGTGCAGCGTCAGGAAGAGTATCATGGAGGTAGAGCTACCAATAAGGCTAGGGGGCTTCACCGCCTACCAACCCTTGATGAACTCCGAATGCCATGATACTGCACTGGCAGTGAGGCAGTGGGTGCGAAGGTCCATTGCCGAGAGGGAAAGAACCCAGACCATCAGCTAAGGCCCCCAAGTGTGCGCTAAGTTGAATGAACGAGGTGGGGATGCTATGACAGCTAGGATGTTGGCTTGGAAGCAGCCATTCATTTAAAGAGTGCGTAACAGCTCACTAGTCGAGCGTTCCTGCGCGGAAAATGATCGGGCATCAAGCGTGCCGCCGAAGCTATGGATCCGAAAGGGTGGTAGGGGAGCATTCCGGTTGCGCCGAAGCAGTACTGTGAGGTATTGTGGAGCGGCTGGAAAAGAAAATGTAGGCATGAGTAACGATAAACAGAGTGAGAAACTCTGTCGCCGTAAGACTAAGGGTTCCTTGATCGATGTTAATCAGATCAGGGTTAGTCGGGTCCTAAGGGGCAGCCGAAAGGCGAACCTAATGGCAAACAGGTTAATATTCCTGTACCTGCATACACTAAAAAGGGGACGGAGCTGTGGATTGCCCGCGCACTGACGGAATAGTGCGTTAAACCCTNCGGGGGATAGTACAGCGAGCCTGCGAAGGCGAGCTGATAGTAGCAAGAAGCAGCTTCCAAGAAAAGCCGAAGTATGCAGCCCGTACCGTAAACCGACACAGGTAGTCGAGGAGAGTATCCTAAGGCGCTCGAGTGACCCGTGGCTAAGGAACTAGGCAAAATAGCCCCGTAACTTCGGGAGAAGGGGCGCTCCGGTTTTACCGGAGCCGCAGTGAAGAGGCCCAGGCGACTGTTTAGCAAAAACACAGGACTCTGCGAAGCTGAAAGGCGAAGTATAGGGTCTGACACCTGCCCGGTGCCGGAAGGTTAAGGGAGGCGCTAATCTTCGGAGAAGGCGTTGACTGAAGCCCCGGTAAACGGCGGCCGTAACTATAACGGTCCTAAGGTAGCGAAATTCCTTGTCGGGTAAGTTCCGACCTGCACGAATGGTGTAACGATCTGGGCACTGTCTCAGCCACGAGCTCGGTGAAATTGAAGTATCGGTGAAGATGCCGGTTACCCGCAACGGGACGGAAAGACCCCGTGAACCTTTACTACAACTTCGTATTGTGCTAGGGTATAAAATGTGTAGGATAGGTGGGAGGCCTAGAAGCTGCTGCGCCAGTGGTAGTGGAGCCGTCCTTGAAATACCACCCTTTTTATACTTTGGTCCTAACCCTTCGGGGGACAGTGCGTGGTGGGTAGTTTGACTGGGGTGGTCGCCTCCTAAAGAGTAACGGAGGCTTACAAAGGTACCCTCAGCATGGTTGGTAATCATGCGCAGAGCATATGAGTATAAGGGTGCTTGACTGAGAGAGGGACGCCTCGAACAGGTGCGAAAGCAGGTTCAAGTGATCCGGTGGTCCCTTATGGAAGGGCCATCGCTCAAAGGATAAAAGGTACTCCGGGGATAACAGGCTGATCTCCCCCAAGAGCTCATATCGACGGGGAGGTTTGGCACCTCGATGTCGGCTCGTCACATCCTGGGGCTGGAGAAGGTCCCAAGGGTTGGGCTGTTCGCCCATTAAAGTGGCACGCGAGCTGGGTTCAGAACGTCGCAAGACAGTTCGGTCCCTATCTGTTGCGGGCGTTGGAATATTGAGGAGGGCTGACACTAGTACGAGAGGACCGTGTTGGACGTACCGCTAGTGTACCAGTTGTGCCGCCAGGTGCAGTGCTGGGTAGCTATGTACGGAACGGATAAGCACTGAAAGCATCTAAGTGCGAAGCCGGCTCCAAGATGAGTATTCCTAGAGGGCTGTAGAAGATGACTACGTAGATAGGCTACAGGTGGAAGCGCAGTGATGTGTGGAGCCGAGTAGTACTAATTGCCCGAAAGCTTCCCGTGAAAGGGAGCAAGCGCGCACTACAGCGCTGTAGTGCTTGATTTCAAAGAACTTTCTGACCCCAACTTGTCAAGATATAGCCTGCCAAAGGGCAGTGCAAGAATTGCTGGTGGTTATAGCAGGGAGGTCCCACCTCTTCCCATTCCGAACAGAGCAGTTAAGCTCCCTAGCGCCGATGGTACTACGAAAGTGGGAGAGTAGGTCGCTGCCAGCTCAAATTAGCAGAAGCCCCGTTGCAGAATACCGCAGCGGGGCTTTCTGGTTTTATAGCCTAACCATCCAACCGGGCTGCCCTGGCACTACTGCCCGGCAGCCCGGTTGCCGTTGGGGGCAATC
>PR_CR_10_Liq_2_inCRDRAFT_1000338_pt1 | contig 13354 bp, 10 predicted proteins | sample PRCRCaboRojoPR_FD_10245 | JGI IMG/M metagenome (IMG submission 10245) | reverse complement strand
GTCAGCCGTGAGCGCCTGCTGCTGCGCCACGCTGAGCCGCTCGACGCTCTGGGCATTGAATGGCACCGGCTCGCCGGCGGCCGCTGCCCACGTGAAAATCACCCGCTCCGCCGCCGGGCGAAACGCCGTGGCCACGCGCGTGCTCTGGTAGGGCACGTTGGGAGTATCACAGAGCGCGCCGCGGGGCAGCCCGTGACAGGCGTGCCCAGGCGCTTCGCGTCCCGTCGCGAGACGCAGGGAACGCAGCTCACCGGACCCGGTGTCTGGCCGGGAGACGGCCTGGAAGATGCGGGGGACCGTTGGCAGCGCGCCGGCGGTGACGGCCACCGCGGCGCCCGCCACCGTCGCCGCAGCGGCCACCCCGGCAGTCGATGCGTCCCCGGGGGCGAGCGTGCCAGCCGGCGCCATTTCGCTGGCGGCGGCGGTCATGCTGAAGCCCGCAGCGCTAAGGCACGCGAGCAGCAGCCGGCACCCATGTGTGCGCGTCGCCCGCGCCAGCCGGCACATGGGCTCGACAGGCCCGGTGATGCGTGGCGCCCTCATTGCGGGAAGTGCTTGACGATGGTGGACTGCAGTAGGGCGCGCGCCTGCGCGTTGCCACCGAAGCCGACGCTGATCACGGTGTAGTAATAGGTGACGGACTGGCCGAAGGAGTTGGCCTGGGTATCCGGCGAGGTATGCTCTTCGAGCGCTTCGATGTAGATCCGCGGCTGCATGATCACGCCTGGGATGGCGACGGCCGCATCACTCTGCGGCGCATTGGGGAGCATGCTGGTGAGCTCGGGATAGGCAACCCCGAAGTCGTCCCCGCCCGCTTGCAGTTCGCTGAGCGGCCGCCGCCAGTGCTCGATGACAGCGGCGCGGCGCTGACACGGGTGATCGGTGGAGGCGCCATCCGTGAGCGTCTCCGCCGCCGCCACCGAGCATGCGGTCCAGACATACGCCGCACCATCGTCGGCTGGCACGATGGGAGCGTCCTGCTCTTCGACATAGGTCAGGCCCACCTGCAGTCCCGCTTCCGCCGCCTGCAGCGCGATATTGTTCTGTCGCATGTTGCCGGCGAGCCGCTCCTGCAGGACCGTCGTCCGTTGCGCGCCGACGCCGATCAGCGTGACCGCCAGCAGGATCACCAGCCCGAAGATGAGAATGGCACCGCGTTGATGCCGCAGCGCTCGACACCGATGGCCGCGGGGGGCGTGGTATGCGTGTCGCGCCGTCGCCGTCATTCCCACAGCGCCCAGGGCGTCGCGGCGCGCAGCGCGACGTCGAACCGAAAGCGCTGATAGAGCCGAGTGTCGGGCGGATAGCCGGCGCCGAGGCGATCCTTTGGGTTCTCGTTCGGCGGCCAATCGGATTGGGTCGGCGCACTCGGCTCGCGCGCGCTGTGCGCGTCTTCGGTGGTGAGCAGCAATTCGACGGCCACGGAGCGCACGCTGGCCCATTGTCCCTGCGCGGCCACCGAAATCGCGCTCGAACCGTGGTAGTCGAGGACGCCATCGGCATTCTCATCGCCACTGTAGGTCAGCCGCAGATCGGCGACGTTGGGCACGAGCACCTGACTGCTGCCGTCACCGCGACCGCGATCGTACACGCATAGCGCAGGCCGATAACCCTCCGGCATCCCCTCCCCGGACGCCGATGGTCGGCAATTGTCACGTCCAGCGCCCGCTTGCACGGTGCCATCGTGCACGCAGCACACGTAGAAAATGCGATAGAGTAATGGATACACCATCGTCCGGGGGGCATCCGGCTCCCGGTTGTACGGCGCCGCACCCGCATAGGTCGCATCGACACGCAGATGCGTCACCGCATTCATGGCACCGTCATGGGAGAGGGTCGTCGTTGGCCCCGCTTCGGGCTCACTGACCGCGAACACATGCGCGTACAGGCAATTCGAGATCAGGGCGAGATCGCCGGCGTGGAGGTCGATCGCCGACGCCAGTGCGATGGGGGCAGTGCCATCGTCGCCCAAGCCGTTGGTGACCGCCGCACCCCGTGGATCGATACCCCATGCCACGAAGACATCGCCACCGACGTAGCGGTCCGCAACATTGGCTGCGACCGCAGCGGGAAGATTGGTGAAACGCGCGGCCTTGGTGAGGTCCGCACCCTGATCGTAACCGAGCGCTCCGTGGATGCTCAGATAGTCGTCTTCGCCCAGGGCGCAGCCATCCGCCAGCAGATCACAGGCCTTGACCGTGAGCGTACCCTGTGCCTCGTGCATGGCGAGGTTTTTGCAATCCGTCGATCGCGTCGGGCGCATGGCTTTCGCGAGCAGTGTGGACGCCACCCGGCCGTTCTCCTGCAGCCGGGCGAATGCCTCCTCGCGCGCATAGCTGGCGTTGGCACGGGTGAGCAGCTCGGTGAGTCCGAGCACCACAACAGCGCCCACGGCGAGGGCGACCATCAGTTCCACCAGCGAGACGCCGGCGACAAGACGCGCCGGGTTGGCGCGGGCCACCGGGGAGCACCGCTGCTGGACACGATCCCCCGGGGCGCTCATGTCGGCACGCGTGCGCAGATGCGAAACTCCAGCGCTTCTACGGAGCGCGCGGCGGCCTCAGCCCCGTAGGCGCCCTCACCCACCACTGCCGCCGGCTCGGCACGGCTGTCGTTCCAGCGGATGGTGATGGCGCAGTGGCCCGAGTTGCAGACGGCACCGGTGCAATCGAGGGTGGCAAGGGCCGCATCGGCGGGTTTCTTCAAGGGTGTGCGGCCGAGCTCCTGCGCCCAATCCGCAAACATCGGATGCTGTGCAGGGGCATCGGTGTCGACCTTGAGGCCGTTGAAGCCTGCGGGGTCGGCGCGCATCCGATCCACCAGCGCAGAGGCCGCAAGCGTTGCGTGCGCGCGCAGGTAAGCGCTGTGGTTGCTGCGCATCGCCGCCAGTTGCAGGCCGGCGACACCAAGGACGCCGATGGCGATGACGAAGAGCGTCACCATCACCTCCACCAGCGAGAAGCCACGAACGCGCGTGCTACGGCGCTGAAACATCATGCTCGACCTCGGTGCGACCCACATCATGCCCGGTGCAGTTCAATGGTCTGGTCAGCCGCCATCCAACCCGCGAACACCGGGCACCCAGCTGCGATGGGCACGGCTTCAGTGTTGCCACCCGCGGGCCGCTGCACAGCCGCGTTGCCACGAGGCGGGGCGCGGCAGGCGCACGCGTTCCCCGCAGGGCAACCGTGGGCGATTGCGCTGCCACACCCCGTCGGGGATACCGTCTCGGTCCGATCAGAAACCCCATGGCGTAAGTATAGGGGATGTGCTTATGGCGATATAAGGAAGCAACCTAGGGTAATCGGGCGCGTGCGGCTGGCGGTATGCGCACCGACGGGCAATCGCATCGGCACGACCAGCGGAATCGACGGGGGACGCGTGCGATCAGGACGGGGCGTTCTACGGACAATTGAACGGGGCGGGTCGTCAGCACGGGCGCAGGTGGCAGGAGACAGCCGGCGCCGGGGCACCGATAGGCGGCGGCATCGGGCCGCAACCAAGGCCCGGCGCAGGCATGCCTTGGGGCCGGGCTCGTCGCATCGCCCTGTTGCGACTGCAGCAGGACGACGCCGGGGTCAGTGTGTGCCGCCGGTTGGGGTCGGTGCGCGCGGTGTCAGGTCTCGGGATGAGGTTCCTTCAGCGTCACCAGTTCTTCGGCGCTCACCGGGTGGATAGCCACGGTGGCATCGAACTGGGCCTTGGTTGCGCCCATTTTTACCGCCACCGCGAAGCCCTGTAGCATTTCATCGACGCCGTCGCCCACCATGTGGATGCCGACCACGCGCTCATCAGCGCCGACGCAGACGAGCTTCATGGCCGTTTGCGGTCCCTGATGATTGAGCGCATAGCGCATGGGTTGGAACTTGGTCTGGTAGATGGTGATCTTCTCGCCCGAGGCACGCGCGTCCTGCTCGGTGAGCCCCACGGCACCCGCCGGTGGATGCGCGAAGACCACGGTGGGGATATTCTCGTAATCCAAGCGGCTGTTCGGCCGATCGCCGAACAGCCGCTCGCCGAGGCGCCGCCCAGCGGCGATGGCGACGGGCGTCAACGGTGCACGGCCGGTGATGTCGCCGAGGGCATAGACGCCGGCGACGCTGGTGTTCTGAAACGCGTCCGTTGGGATGACACCATTGGGCAGCACGTCGACGCCTGCGGCGTCCAGGCCCAAGCCCTCAGTATTCGGCCGGCGGCCGACGGCCCAGAGCACGGTATCGAAGCCGGTCAGTGCCTGGTGCTCTTTGCCGATGACCGCGATGCCATCGTCACGGCGCTCGAGGGCAGCCACGGCAAAGGGCAGGTGCATGTCGATGCCGTCTTGCGTCATGTTGGCGGCGACGGTCTCGCTGACCATGGGATCGAAGGTCTCGAGCACCCGGCTCTCGAGCGCCACCACGGTGACCGCCGAGCCCAGGGCACGCATCACGCCCGCCAGCTCCACACCGATGTAGCCACCGCCGACGACACAGACCCGCTTGGGCTGCTCGCGCAGCGCAAAGAAGCCATCGGACGTGATGCCGAGCTCGGCGCCCGGCACCGGCGGCACGATGGGCCGCCCGCCGGTGGCGATAACGATGTGATCGGCTGTGTACTGAGTGCCGTCGACCACGACCGTGTGCGCATCCACGAAATGCGCGTCACCGTGGATGTGGGTGATGCCCTCGCCCTCGACATACCCGTTCCAGAAATCGAGGATGCCGCCGATGAAGCCTTCCCGACCAGCCACCAGGGCAGCCCAGTCGACACCCTCGAGCCGGGCATCGATGCCCATTTCCGGGGCATGGCGCACGTCGGCGGCCAGGTTGGCCGCGTACCACATGACCTTCTTCGGTACACAGCCGACGTTCACGCAGGTGCCGCCCAGCTTATGACGCTCGATGACGGCGGCACGCGCGCCGAAGGCAGCGGCCTTCTCGGCGACGGCGAGGCCGCCGCTGCCGCCGCCGATGGCAATCAGGTCGAAATGGGTATCCATAGCCGATCTCCGGAGCTGACAGTTGCGCAGGCGGGACAGACGCCGTGCGCAGGGAGGGTTTGGGATTGGTGGTCATTGAAGCCTGGCCGGGGGACGCCGGGCAATGCGTTGCCGCAACACACAATACCGCCCGGGATGGGTGCAAAGACGCGGGCGAGCGTTCCGGCGACGGTCTCCAGGCCCCGTCTGCGTGCGNGGGGCGCCAGAACGGCGACAGGCGCATCGGCCTGCCTGGAGTCGTTGCCCACGGCGGCAGTCGCCGTGGGCAACGGTGGCAGCGACGCTCGCTTAGCGGCTAGCCATCCACTGCTCGAGATCGTCGGAGCCGCCGATCTTCTGACCATTCACGAACACCTGGGGCACGCTGGTCGCAGCGGCCACGGCGCGCAGGGTCTCCTCCGTGTAGTCCTTGTTCAGCACCAGTTCCTCGAACTGCATGCCAGCGTCTTTCAGCATGGTCTTGGCCTTCGCGCAGAACGGGCAGCCCGGGCGGGTGAAGATGGTGATATCTGCGGGCTTGTGGGCGCTCGGCGCCACATAGGCGAACATGGTATCGGCGTCGGACACGTGGAAGGGGTCGCCTGGCTCGTCCGGCTCGATGAACATTTTGTCGATGACGCCGTCCTTCACCAGCATGGAGTAGCGCCAGGAGCGCTTGCCGAAGCCTAAGTCATCCTTGTCGACGAGCAAGCCCATGCCGTCGGTGAATTCGCCGTTGCCGTCGGGGACGAAGGTCAGGTTGTCGGCGTTCTCGTCCTCTTTCCAGGCGTTCATGACGAAAGCGTCGTTGACCGACATGCAGATGATGTCGTCCACGCCATTGGCCTTGAAGGCGGGCGCCAGCTGGTTGAACCGCGGCACGTGCGTCGAGGAGCAGGTGGGGGTGAAGGCGCCGGGCAGGGAGAAGACGATGACCGTCTTGCCCTTGAACAGCTCATCGGTGGTGACGTCCACCCAGTCCGCGCCCTGACGGGTGCGGAAAGTGACCTGCGGGACGGGTTGACCGGTGCGATCTTGCAGCATGGTGTATGACTCCGGGTTGGAAAACGTTGGCGAGGGTCGTGCGGCCTGTGCCACCGCGACAGCCCTATGATGCGGGCACCTCCCGCCTGAGCAAAATGGGATGTTTGGATGGCATCGATCGTCAATGACGATCGATAGAGGGAAAACCTATAGAGGTCAGCAATTGAGAACGCAAGACGGGTGGATCGGGATGTGGCGCCACTGCAGCGGCCTGCTCGCACGCGTGCGGATCATGGCGCAAACGCCGATGCGATCCTTGCGCTCAACGAGCACGGGTCGCGCCCCGAAGCCGTCACCCCCGGCGCGGATGTAAGTGCCGAGGGGCAGCGGAGCTGCGACTGCAGAAGGCGTTTGCGATCGTTCGCGAGGGGATGCGGGAGCGTGCGGGGCGACTGCGCGTTCGGATGACGGAGATCGAACTGTGGCCACGAGGAGGCGCCGAAGTCGCTCCCAGGGCGCTCGAGGCGGTGGCGCAGCGGTTGCAATGGGCCGTGGAGCGCGGGTCCGGGTCGGCCTCGAGGGCACCGGTGGTGGACTTCGGACCGCCCCGCATCGCCAAGCGGTGCGAATGTTCGGCGCCGTCGTTGTCGCCACCGGCTTGGTACGCTTGCCTGATTGACGTCGTCTTTCGTAGCAGCGCCCTGCTCTCCATCCAGCGCCCCGCATAGAGCCGCCACCAACCCGGCAGTACCCGTCGCGTCGGGACCGTCGGGTACCACGGGTTGGGGGGCGGTCGGCGAGCGACGCTGCGGCCGTGCCGCGGCCTGGTCATGCCATCAGTTGGGAACAATAACGCTGTCGATCACATGAATGACGCCGTTGCTTGCGGCGATGTCCGTCTTGACCACGTTGGCACCGTCAACGGTCACGCCGTCACTGGTATCGATGGTGATGCTGCTGCCTTGCACCGTCTGGGCGCTATTCATACCCGCCACGTCGGCGGCCATCACCTTGCCCGGCACCACGTGATAAGTCAGCACGGCGGTCAGCGCATCTTTGTCCGCGAGTAGCGCCTGGAGGTCGGCCTCGGGGATCTTCGCGAAGGCTTCGTCCGTCGGGGCGAACACTGTGAAAGGTCCCTCGCCCTTCAACGTCTCGACTAAGCCCGCCGCCTTGACGGCCGCCACCAGCGTCGTGAAATCGTCGGCACCGACGGCGACATCGACGATATCAGCGTCGGCGGCGCCCTTTTCTGCGGACACCTTCAGTGCCTGCGCCGGCTGCGTGCCCCAATACATCGCCGGATGCATGGAAACCCTGGGCGCCGGCGGTGCCATCGTCGGCGCAGGGTAGCGGTAGTGATGGTAGCCGCCCGCCGCCGCCCACCGCGGTGAGTTGTAACGACCGTAGGCTGCAGCAGCTGGCGCGTAGCTCTTGCCATAGCCGGCACGCATGTGACTGCAGCCTTCACCGGCGAAGGCGTCGCCGACGCTGCCGAGGTTAAGGCCGAGGGCGAGCAGAGCAGCGATAACAAGGGTGGAGTGACGCAACGTCATGGGGTGACCTCTCAATCGATGTGGGGTCGTGCCGACGAGGGATGTCGTCGACGCCAACAACGTCTGTTCACTTCCGCAGATCACAATGGGCAAAACCTGGTCGGCCCGCAGCGCACAACCGCACGAGCGGGATCGACGCGCGCGGTGCTCGCCGGCCGCAACGCAGACCCAAAAAAGCCCCGCCGGCGACGCCGACGGGGCTCCGAAGCCGGGGCGCAAGCCAACGCTGCGCCCCTGGGCCGATGCCGAGATGCTGGCGGCGTGCTACAGCTGGTGCTCGCGCAGCATCCCTTCCCGGTGCTTTAGGCCAGCGGCTTCGCCGGCGAGATGACGACGGCGGTGTCGCCGTCTTTCTTCTTGCCGCCGCAGCTCTTGCCGTCACCGGCGACGGCGCCGCCGACGGACAGCATCAGGCCGAAGAAGAGGGCGGTGGAGAGGGTGAGGAACGACTTGGTCATGGTGGTGCACCTGCTTGGAGTGTGGGCCCGCACCGCGGTGGCTGGCGCGGATGGCTTGCTCGACAAAGACTGGACAGTACGCCAGCCCTCACGACCGCGACATTACGCCCGCCGACGGCGATTACAACACCACAAACCTTGAGTGTTTGCCTCGGCTCGGGCCTCAGGTGATGACATCCGGGGCCGCGCGGCCCGTACGCGCCTCGATTTGCGCCAGTGCCCGCGCGGTGACGACGAGCGGCGCCAGGGCCTCTTGCACCGGCTGATCGTGCCGTTCGGGGTTGGGCTCGTAACGCTCGATGTAGACCCGCAGCGTCGCGCCCTGGGTGCCGGTGCCGGAGAGCCGGAAAACGATGCGCGAGCCGCCCTCGAAGCCCACCCGAACGCCCTGCTGTGCGGCGATACTGCCGTCCACCGGGTCGGTGTAGCTGAAATCGTCCGCATAGGCGACGGTCAGTTCGCCGAGACGCTTGCCCGGCAGGTCTGGCAGCAAGAGGCGCAGGTGATCCATGAGCGCAGCCGCCGCGCCCGCATCCACGGCCTCGTAGTCGTGGCGGGNGTAGATGTTGCGGCCGAAGCGCCGCCAGTGCTCGCGCACGATCTCGGCCACGGATTGGCGCTTGACGGCCAGCAGATTCAGCCAGAACAGCACCGCCCAGAGGCCGTCTTTTTCGCGCACATGATCGGAGCCGGTACCGAAGCTTTCCTCGCCGCAGAGTGTAATGCGCCCGGCGTCCAGCAAATTACCGAAGAATTTCCAGCCGGTGGGCGTCTCATAGCAATCCACCCCCAGTTCTTCGGCCACGCGGTCCGCCGCCTGGCTGGTGGGCATGGAGCGCGCCACACCGGCGATGCCACGCTTGTAGCCGGGCGTGAGATGGGCATTGGCCGCGAGCACCGCCAGGCTGTCGCTGGGGGTGACGAAGAAGTCCTTGCCGAGAATCATGTTGCGATCGCCGTCGCCGTCCGAGGCGGCGCCAAAATCAAGGCCCGTGGCGCCCTGGGTCAGGGCCACCAGCGTGTGGGCGTGCACCAGATTCGGGTCCGGATGGCCGCCGCCGAAGTCCGGCAGGGGCTTGCCGTTCATCACGGTGCCGGGCGCCGCGCCCAGGCGGTTCTCCAGGATCTCAACGGCGTAGGGCCCGGTGACCGCGTGCATGGCATCGAAGCCCATGCGAAAACCGCCGGAGTTGAACAGCTGGTGGATGGCGTTGAAGTCGAACAGACTCTCCATCAGCTCGGCGTAGTCCGCCACCGGATCCAGCACCTGCACCGTCATGCCGTCGAGCGGCTGCTCACCCAGGGCGTCCAGATCCACGGGGCCCTGATCGCTGATCAGATAGCGGTCGATGCTGGCGGTGCCCGCGTAGATGGCGTTGGTGACGGATTCCGGCGCCGGGCCGCCGGCATCGATGTTGAACTTGATGCCGAAGTCCTCCTCCGGGCCGCCGGGGTTGTGGCTGGCCGACAGGATGATGCCGCCCTGCGCCTTGTACTTGCGGATGATGCACGAGGCCGCCGGCGTGGAGAGAATACCGCCCCGGCCCACCAGCGCCCGCACCACGCCGTTGGCGGCGGCCATGCGCAGAATGATCTGGATGGCCTCGCGGTTGTAGAAGCGGCCGTCGCCGCCGACCACCAGGGTGCCGCCGCTGAGCCCCCGCTGGGTGTCGAAGATGGCCTGGACAAAATTCTCCAGATAGTGCGGCTGCTGGAAGGTTTTGACCTTCTTGCGCAGGCCGGAGGTGCCCGGCTTCTGCCCGTCGAACGGCTGAGTTGAGACTTGCGTGGCTGCCATCCCCGATTCCCCTTGATTTCGCGCAGGTATGCCTACATGGACTGCGGCGCATCGGCGGCCGCTGCGTTTGCGATTCTACGGCATCCGCCCCTGCTGACGCCCGGCCGGCCGCCCCTATCCGACAGCAAGCAAACACTGAAAGACCCATGACCGTCGAAGCCCACAAGGAAACCCTCGAATTCAAGGCCGAGGTGAGTCAGGTCCTGGACCTGGTCATCAGCTCGCTCTACTCCAACAAGGAGATCTTCCTGCGGGAGCTGATCTCCAACGCCTCCGACGCCGCCGAGAAGCTGCGCTTTGAATCCCTTACCGACGAGCAGCTGCTCGAGGACGACCCCAATCTGCGCGTGCGGGTGCTGGTGGACAAAGACGCCGGCACCGTCACCGTCTCCGACAACGGCATCGGCATCAGCCGCCAGGAGATGATCGATACCATCGGCAGCATCGCCAGCTCCGGCACCCGGCAGTTCGCCGAGGCCCTGCGCGCCGCCCAGGGCGCGGCCGAGCAGGGCGACGCCGATCAGGGCGGCGCCGCCGGCGAGGAGCTCATCGGCCGTTTCGGCGTTGGCTTCTACGCAAGCTTCATCGTCGCCGACAACGTCACCGTCATCTCCCGTCGCGCCGGCCTCACCGCCGAGCACGGCGTGCGCTGGCAGTCCGACGGCCGCGGCAGCTACACCCTCGAGACCGTCGACAAGCCCGCCCGCGGCACCGACGTCATCCTGCACCTGAAAGACGACGAGAAAGAGTTCCTCGAGCCCTGGCGACTGCGCACCATCATCGGCAAGTTCTCCGACCACATCGCCATGCCGGTGGAAATGGAGAAAGAGGACCTCGGCGACGATGAGCAGGAGGCAGGCGAGGACAAGGCCGACGAGGCGGCCAAGGCCCCTGAGTTCGAGCAGGTCAACAAAGGCACGGCGCTGTGGATGCGCAACAAGGCCGACCTCTCCGACGACGACTACAAGGCCTTCTACAAGCACATCTCCCACGACTTCGACGAGCCGCTGGCCTGGGCGCACAACCGGGTGGAGGGCAGCAACGAATACACCGCCCTGCTGTTCCTGCCCAAGCGCGCCCCCTGGGACCTGTGGGACCGCGAGCAAAAGCACGGCGTCAAGCTCTATGTGAAGCGCGTGTTCATCATGGACGAGGCGGACAAGCTGATGCCGCACTGGCTGCGCTTCATCAAGGGCGTGGTGGACTCCGACGACCTGCCGCTGAACGTCTCCCGCGAGATCCTGCAGCACAACCGCAAGATCGACACCATCCGCGGCGCCAACGTCAAGCGGGTGCTGTCGCTGCTCGAGTCCCTGGCGAAGGACGAGCCCGAGAAGTATCAAACCTTCTGGGGCGAGTTCGGCCGCGTGCTGAAGGAAGGTCCCGCCGAGGATTTCCAGAACCGCGAGCGCATCGGCGGACTGCTGCGCTTCGCCAGCACCCACAACGCCGAAGACACCCAGAACGTCGCGCTGGACGCCTACATCGAGCGCATGCAGGAGGGGCAGAAGGACATCTACTACATCACCGCCGACAGCCCCGCCGCCGCCCGCCACAGCCCGCACCTGGAGGTGTTCAAGAAAAAAGGCGTGGAGGTGCTGCTGCTCTCCGACCGGGTCGACGAATGGCTGGTGAGCCACCTGCACGAGTACAAGGGCAAGCACCTGCAATCCGTCACCAAGGGCAAGCTCGACCTCGGCGACCTCGCCGACAAGGAAGACCAAGAGAAGACCGAGCAGGCCGAGAAGGAGCATGAAGACCTGCTCAAGCGCCTGAAGGACTCCCTCGGCGAGCGCGTGAGCGACGTGCGTGTGTCGACGCGGCTGGTGGACTCACCCGCCTGCATCGTGGTGGGCGAGCACGACATGAGCGCCAACCTGGCCCGGGTGCTGAAAGCGGTCGGCCAGGAGGCGCCCGATATGAAGCCGACGCTGGAAGTGAATCTGGACCACCCGATGGTGAAGCGCCTGGAGGCGGAGAGCAATCAATCCCGGTTCGACGATCTGGGCATGATCCTGTTCGACCAGGCCCAGCTCGCCGAGGGCGGCCAGCTGGACGACCCCGCCGCCTTCGTCGGCCGGCTCAACAAGCTCATGATGCAGATGTTCATGAGCGGCGCCTGACGACGGGCCGCGGCGTGACGACAACGCCGCTCAGGATTCTGCGCACAGGGATGTCCGCGGCACCAGGGTCCGCCGATCCACCTCGTGGGTGTCGAGCATCGCGTAAGGATCAACGGGCGCTGGTCGGCTTCGACGCGAAGACGCCAGCGCCTTGTGTGCGCGCCTGCGCCGGACATTATCCCCAGAATTTCAGGATACCGACGACCAGACCGCCGGTGGTGAGGGTGATGGTGAAGGACCAGCGCATGAAGTTGTCCATGCGTTGCTGTAGCCCGCGAATATCCTGTTGAATGCTCTCAAAGCGCTGGTCCACCTGCTCAAAGCGCTTGTCCACTTGCTCAAAGCGCTGGTCCACTTTCTCTAAGCGCTGGTCCACTTTCTCTAAGCGCTGGTCGACTTGCTCCAAGCGCTTGTCCACCTGCTCCAAGCGCTTGTCCACCTGCTCCAAGCGCTTGTCCACCTGCTCCAAGCGCTTGTCCACCTGCTCCAAGCGCTTGTCCATCTGCTCCAGGCGCTTGTCCACCTGCTCAAAGCGCTGGTCGACTTGCTCCAAGCGCTTGTCCATCTGCTCCAGGCGCTTGTCCACCTGCTCCAAGCGCTTGTCCATCTGCTCCAAGCGCTTGTCCATCTGCTCAAAGCGCTTGTGCATATCTTCGCGCATGGCCGCAAAGCGCTCGTCCATGCGCTCGAACCCTTCGCGCATCAGCTCGCGCTGGTGCTTCAGCGCCTCCTCCACGCGCACCATGCGCTCACGCAGCTCAACCTCGTACACCACTGGCGGCTTCCCGAGACTCTGCTCCGTCAGCCAGTCACCGATATGCCGCCTGACGTACTCACCGATCTGCTGAAGATCCTCTTGGGCCAAGGTCATCCGTACGTCCTCCGCTGTGTGCTCATGCCGCCTAGTGTCCGACAGCGGGGCCGGGTTGTCGATGCCAGCGCTGTGCGGGTGGGGCAGTGGGCCCGCCGGACATCCCACACAGTCGGCTGCGGCGGCGCCGTGCCACAGCAGTGACAGGTTGGCTGGCTGGCGGAACACAAGGCGACCGTCGACCAGGCCCCCGGTGGTGGAGGGCAGGATGCCAATCAGCGCTTAAAACGATCCGTGCGCTAACGAACGGGCAGCCGACTGACATGTTCCTCGGCCTGTTTGCGACCGCGCTCGCATCACCGGCGCTGACCAGGAAACCATCATCGACACGCTCAATGGCCGGGTCATGGCCGATGTGTCACCGTATCTCGCGACCAAAGACTTCCAATGCGGCTCGGTTCACAGCAAATAGCGCTGCGCAGTCCATCGCTTGTTACGGCTAAGGCTCGCAGCGACCCCACAGGGTTTCAATTGCCCGATCGAGGGACAGGGCATCAGGCGTGACATGACGCCCTCATCATGTGAATCCGTGAGGTGAATGGCGCCAAACGGCGGCTTCCATCGAATGGCATGCACCCAGGTCAGCAATTGGTCACGATGAAAGAAA